>JGI26084J50262_1001774_pt1 | contig 11752 bp, 8 predicted proteins | sample SaaInl6LU_22_DNA_FD_50262 | JGI IMG/M metagenome (IMG submission 50262) | reverse complement strand
CCATCCATGTCGGGCAGGCCCAAATCTAAGACAACCAAATCAAATTCGTAGGCGCGAAGCTGCTGATCGGCGACCAGTCCGTTATCGGCATGAGTCACTTTATACGAAGCGCGCTCGAGCGCACTTTTCAGCCCGTCGGCAAGCAGTTTATCGTCTTCGACGATTAACACATTCATTATATGTCCTTATTTTCGTGAAGGTAACTTTACGCTGCCACCACCTGCGCAGGTGATAAAAAAACCAAATCTACATGCTAAGAAAATCTGAAAATAGCGCTACACGGCCCACAAACAAGACCCAAAGGTGATTAGAAAGAGTAAAGACTCTGCAATGAAAGGTTAATGAAAGCTTTCATCAATCACACTTCAAATTCATTTAGCTTTGTATTAACTCTCAATTATTTGGCGTTCTTTTTAAGGATAAAAAGTATGTTCACAGCAGACAGTTTAAAGCGCGACATTCCGGCGAGCCTCGTGGTTTTCTTCGTGGCTCTGCCGCTCTGTTTAGGTATTGCTCTCGCCTCGGGCGCACCGCTCTTCGCGGGGTTAATCGCGGGAATCGTCGGCGGAATCGTAGTTGGCTCGATAAGTAAGGCGCCCATCGGGGTGTCTGGTCCGGCCGCAGGATTAACGGTCATCGTGCTCACGGCGATCGAGACTCTTGGATCCTACGAGTATTTTTTACTCGCGGTTTTTTTGGCGGGCATTATTCAGGTCGTGCTGGGCGCGCTGCGCGCCGGCGTGCTCGGTTATTTTTTCCCGTCGTCGGTCATCAACGGCATGCTTACCGGCATTGGCCTAATTATNATTCTCAAACAGATTCCCTACGCGTTTGGTTTTCTGTCGCCTAACGACAGCAATATGCTGCCATTTTCGAACGACGGCAGCGGCACGATCGCGGCGCTGTTTGATGTGCTCAACTATGTTCACCCCGGTGTGATGCTGATCTCGCTCGTGTCAGTCTTCCTGCTAATCACATGGGAGCGCCCTTGGATTAAGCAGAACAAAATACTCGGTGGCATTCCCGGCCCCGTGGTCGCTGTGCTTAGCGCCGTAGCGCTGCAGCTAGCGTTTAGCGGTCTCGAAGTGCTCTCGCTTGATGCGGAGTATCTTGTAAGCGTGCCGGTTGCCTCGACGCCTGCGGAGTTCATCGGTCTTTTCACGCTGCCGGATTTTGGCCAGTTACTCAACCCCTCTGTCTGGACAGTGGCGGTGACCCTCGCAGTGGTGGCGAGCATCGAAACGCTGCTCTGCGTAGAGGCGATAGACAAGCTCGATCCACAAAAGCGAACGACGCCGACCAACCGCGAACTCATAGCCCAAGGCGTGGGCAATTCGGTATCGGGGCTTATCGGCGGACTGCCGCTCACCCAGGTGATCGTGCGAAGTTCGGCCAATTTACAAGCACGCGCCGCGTCAAAACTCTCGGCGATTCTGCATGGCTTTCTGCTTTTAATCTGCGTCGCTTCAGTGCCAACGCTACTTAATATGATCCCGCTTGGCGTGCTCGCCGCAGTGTTGATTCTGACGGGCTATAAGCTTGCCAAACCGCAGCTTTTCCGCTCGATGTGGAATCACGGGCTTGAGCAGTTTTTGCCCTTTATCGTCACGGTGTCGGGTGTTGTCTTTACCGATCTTTTGACCGGCGTCGGCCTTGGCATGGCGACGGCGATTATCATGTTGCTGCAGCGTAATTATCTGAATTCGCATTTCCTGCACATCAAGGAAACCGAAACCGAAGAAGGCCGCAACGTCATCACGATGCGCATGGCCGAGGAAGTAACGTTTCTGAATAAGGGCGCGATCAAGAAAGAATTCGACAATGTGCCGCCCAACAGCGTCGTAATAATCGACAAAAGCGGCTGCGTATTCATGAACCACGACGTGACCGAATACCTAAACGAATTTATGGAAACCGCGCCGGAAAAAAATATTACGGTCGAGGTTATCGAGCCGGTGGCAGCGTAATGAAAGTATTGCTGGCTATAAAGCCGAACGCGAATCACGAAAATATCCGGCGCTATGTTGCGTCGCGTTTCGCTGATCTCGCGATCGAGCTACAAATAGTCAGCGTGCTCGCGGCAACTCAAAACACGCAGTTGGCTCAGAAAGCGGCGATCGCGCAGCTCAGGTCGCTGTCCAACGAACTAAGTCAGTGCGCGCCAATAGAGCAGGTGCGCACGCAGTTGTTAGAAGGCGAGCCGGTAGAGGCGATCAACACAGCAGCGCTGCGCAATCGCAGTGACCTTGTACTCATCCTCGAAGAGCAGTCGACAGGTTTTCTGTCGCGGCTCGGCAGTAGCAGTATCACACGCAGACTTTGTCAGCAGGCTAGCTACTCGGTCGAAGTGATTAAGCCTCGCGCACCCGACGACAATGCGCCCTATCGCGTACTCGTGCCTGTCACAGAACATGAGCTAGAGCTGTACCCAATTAATCAATTGATCGACCTGCACTGGCCACGCGGCAGCTGCATCCGCTTTCTCGCCCTGCTCCCACCGGCGCTGGATGACGCCTATGCCGAGGCGACGCCGCTCGCGACGCTGCATCAGCTCGATAACAGCACGGTGCAAACGGTACGGATGCAAAGCAGGCTTGGGAAGCTTTGCGAGGCGATGACTCGCGCGCTAGGCCACGACATCGTTGTCGACTACCGCCTTATCTACGACTGCTCAACCGCAGCTGCGGTACGAGAGGCGAATGACTCAGGAGCTGATCTTCTGGTCGTGTCGAGTCAGCCAACAGACAGCTTCTTCCGTGGCCTCAAGTCGGTGTTATCACCCGCGGCTATGCTCATGGCAGCGAAGTGCTCGGTGCTCATGCTCACTCAATCTCTGCCAAGAAATTTCGGTCGTGCGAATCGCGTGATCACCATGCTGGGCGACGCCGCTCAGCAAAATTCACCCTCACAGTAAGTAAAAGAATTAACTTAGTTGTAAACAGTGGAGTTCGTTATGAGTTCAGAAAACATACCTTCTAATAATAGTACGGAGGTCGACCCGCTTGCTTATACTGGCAAGCTGTTCGGGGGCCTAAAGAACGACCTAGCGCGCAAGCGACAGTTCTACTGGAGCGACTTTACCGACGGTCTAAATACGAAGGTACTCGGGTCGGTGAGCTTTCTGTTTTTTGCTTGCCTCGCCAATGCGATCGCCTTTGGTGCACTGACCAGCGTGCTCACCGGCGGTGAAATCGGCACNGTCGAAATGATCGTTGCAACTGCGGTCGGCGGCATTATTTTNGCCATNTTNTCCGGACAGCCGCTAACGATACTCGGAGGCACCGGGCCAATCGTTATTTTCACCGCGCTGTTGTACGAGCTTTGTCAGGCGCAGGGATTACCTTTCTTGCCTGTGTATGCGTGGGTCGGAATTTGGTCAGGTCTGTTGCTTCTCGTTTTAGTCGCCACGGATGCAAGCGCGCTGATGCGGTTATTTACAAAGTTCACCGACGAGATTTTCGCCGCACTAGTCGCAGTGATCTTTTTGGTCGAGGCCCTCACCTCTGTCATAACGCCGCTCATCTCGGTTGATGTCGGTGCTGCGACCGCGCTCATGACAATCATTCTGTCGTTCGGCACCTTCTTTCTAGCGAAAACATTCAAAGGCTTCATCAATACGCGATTCTTCAATGGCAAGGTGCGCAGTTTCGTTTCCGACTTTGGTCCTGCGCTGGCCATTGCGATTATGACGCTGTTTGCGCTTTCTATGCCTTCGGTCGAACTGTCGGTTCCGGCTATTCCCGAAACCTTCGGCACAACCACGGGCCGTGCGTGGATGATCGATCTGTTCTCGATTCCAACGTGGATGATTTTCTTCTGCATAGGTCCTGCGATTCTCGTCACGGTGCTTTTGTTCCTCGACCAGAACATCACCACGCGCCTCGTAAATAATCCTGCCTACTCGCTCAAGAAGGGCGGCGGTTATCACATGGATCTCGGCGTCGTCGGCATCCTCGTCGTTGTTGCATCGCTGTTTGGTCTGCCCTGGATTGTCGCGGCCACCGTGCACTCGCTTAATCACGTGAAGAGTTTGTCTACCGAGGTGAAAGTGGCCGAGGACGCGCCTCCTTCGAGTGTGGTCACCGAGAACCGCGTGTCGGGTCTTCTGATTCACCTGTTAATCGGCTTCTCAATTTTCTTACTGCCGCTGGTTAAAGCAATCCCGATGGAAGTGCTGTTTGGCCTGTTCCTATTTATGGGCTACACGACGCTTAACGGCACGGACCTGTTCGCGCGCGTGAAGCTGTGGATGATCGACAAGCATCTCTATCCGACCGAAGGCTATATAAAGAAGGTGCCGATAAAAGTCATCAACATCTTCACATTCATCCAGATCGGCGCGCTTGCGACTCTGTGGGTTCTAAAGAGTAGCTCGCTGGGTATTCTGTTCCCGCTGCTTATCGCCCTGCTCGTACCGCTGCGCCAGTGGCTGTCGAAGCACTTCGAAGAAGAACATCTCACGGCGCTCGATGAGCACTGATTGCTAAAGTCTTCTGAATGATCAAGGCGCATTCGGCTTGCTGAATGCGCCTTTTTCTAACGCCTTTTCCCGAATTTTAACCGAGTTAATACAGACATTTACGCTCTTATACTGTATAAATAAACAGTCTATTTTCTTTCGGTTATTGGCAGAAAAAGGAGCGTCAGAATGCATCAGCAATCCCTCTCTACAGAAGTAGCGTGCCGCGCCACAGTTGCTACCCTCGAACGCAAAATTACCGAACTTGCCGCGCATATAAGCGCCGCTGAGTATCAATTTCTGAGCCTACTATCGGAGTTCGATTCCCTGCACGGATGGAGTGGCGTCGGCATTAAGTCTTGCGCCCACTGGCTTAACTGGAAATGCGGTATCGGTCTGGGCGCTGCGCGCGAAAAAGTCCGCGTTGCAACTGCGCTCATGGCGTTACCTACTATTAGCGAGGCGTTTCGCAACGGAGGTCTAAGCTACTCGAAAGTTCGCGCGATGACTCGCGTGGCAACGCCTGAGAACGAAGAAGCATTGCTGTCGGTTGCCAATCAGGGTACCGCCTCTCATGTTGAGCGCTTGGTGCGGAGTTATCGGAAGGTTAATCGACTTGAGGCGTTAGCCATCGACAACGAACGACACGAGCAACGCTCGCTCAGTTGGACTCGAGATGAGAGTGGCTGCTACATCATCAAAGCGAGGCTAAGCCCCGAGCAAGGTGCACGCATTACTCAGGTAATTAATCGAGTCGTTAATTCAGACCTTGTAAACATCGATGGCGAGGAAAAAAGCGTTCCCGCGGGAACGTCTTTTGGTAAACGACGAGCCGATGCGCTCGAGCGCATCGTCGAAAGCTATGCCGACGAGAATTCCGCCGACTCAGTTGACAGTAAAGCTACCCTCCATATTCATACCGACATCACTACCCTGAGAGCCGACGGGGCTGGCGGCGAATCCACTTTAGAGGAGGGCGGTAAGCTTTCGGCAGAGGCAACTCGTCGCCTAGCCTGTGATTGCGGAGTGGTACATTGGCTAGACAAGAATGATTCTAAGAAGAATCCGCTCAATGTAGGCAGACGCACGCGCTCTATTTCCTCAGCGATGCGCCGTGCGCTAATTCTTCGTGATCACGGATGTCGATTCCCGGGCTGTACGTCGACTCACTTTGTCGATGCACACCATGTCAAGCATTGGGCAGACGGCGGGGAGACCAGTCTGGATAATTTGCTCCTGCTTTGCCGCGCCCACCACAGACTAGTGCATGAGGGCGGCTTTGGGCTAACGCTTAATTCACTGGGCGAGCCGGTATTTACAAGACCAGATGGGCAGGAAATTGCGTTCGGTCCAGACAAACGTTCCCGCGGGAACGTTTTTGCGCTCTTCTCGCAGAATCAGATTAAGAAAATTCCGATCGATTCGAGAACCATCGTACCGCGCTGGACTGGAGAGAGAATGGATTACAAGGTGGCAATAGATGTCTTGGTGGGGCTTAGATCGAAAGCTATTTATAAAACTTAGGGAAAACCACCCCGATGCTCACACCCTCAACATCGATGCGATTTTCGGCGCGGATCGAGCCGCCGTGATATTCGGCGATCAGGCGCGCGATATGTAGACCCATGCCTAGGTGCGGTTCTTTCTGCTTCTCTTGCGGACGCACCGAGATCATCGACTCGAAGACGCGGTCCTTCATCTCCTCGGGAAGGTACGGCCCTGCGTTAGAGACGCGTACGAGGATGTGATCGCGTAGGGTACGGCAGTGAAACACGATCGGCTGATCGGGGTAAGAGAATTCAACGGCGTTCGCTGCGAGTTTATCGAGAAGCTGGGCGATGTATTCGGGGACGCCGTTGATAAACATCTTTTCGTCCTCGGTGGCGAGTTCAAATTTCGAGTTGGGATACGCGAGCTTGTAGCCTTCGACACAGCCGTAAACTACAGCATTCACGTCCATCTTTTCTTTGTCGGAGGTCTCTAGCATCTGCTCTAGGCGCGTTGCCTCGCTCATGCTCGTAAGAATCAGGTTGAGCCGGTTTATCCCTTCCTCTGCACGCGCAACATAGACGGCGGTTTCGGGGTCGTTGCTGTTCATGGACAGATTTTCGATCGAACTCCGCACAACGGTAACCGGCGTACGCAGCTCGTGAGATAAGCGAGATGACATATTCTCGAGATAGCTAGTGTATTGAGACAGGCGTTCTACAATGCTTGCAAAGCTGCGTGAGAGATCGCCGATTTCGTCGGAGTTTCGCGACGGAATCATTGTATTTTTTACCCTGCCCGAGTCGTCGATAATGCGTTCGGCTTGGTTGCGCAGCGTGCGAATGCGCGTCGAGATTCGTGAGGCAAACAAAAAGAGCCCCAGCACAACGACTAGCATCACGGCAAGGATGGTATTAAACAGCGTCTCGAGCGCTTGATTGCGGAAGGTGCGCAGCCCGTTCATGTTTTGGTCGACGACCACGGCGCCGAGAATTTCGCCATCGGCGAGAATGGGGTGTGCGGCCTCTAGCAGCCGAGTCTGCGTGTTCGCCAGCGAGCGAAACTGAGTAACAGCCTCGCCCTGTAATGCGGCATCGATGTGTGCGCCCTCGCGGGTAACGCCGGAGTAGAGTTCATCAATAAAATCGTTACTGGGCTTTGTGAGTATCTGGTAGTAAACAGGATTNAGAATTTTCTCCTGNATAAANGCAAAAACAGGGTTGCTCGACTGCAGGCCGGTGGGCGGTATAAGAGTGATGCCCGTTGCGGTTTGGATATCGCCAACGGTCANCAAGACTCGCCCACTGCGATCTACTACTTGAATGCGCGCGTTAACGTGACCCATGCCCGCGACGATGCGATCGATTTCGGGCGTGGGGAGCCGAAGCGAACCGAGATCGTTTATTGTCGCGGTGTCATAGGTTGCGATCGCGGTAGAAACGGCGCGAGTCTCTGGATCATCGACGTCGAACAAGGCAAAGCCCAGCCGCGAGCCAAGCATGTCGAAGGGAATCTGCAGCTCTATCTCATAACCCTCATCTGTTTCATACCACTGACCGCTTATGCGCTCCTCGTGGATGGGGTTACTAAAATTTTCGTCGACCGAGAACGGATATAAAAATTCGGGTTCGTGGGGCGCGACGATGTAGTGTTTAACTTCGTTACCCTCGCGGCTCAGCATAGAGATACGCAGAAAATCGGAGCGATTGACGCGCAGGCTGTCGCGGCTGCGGTAGACGATGACATCGTCGCGCACCTTAAAATAGGCGTAGAGCGAGCCGTTGTGTGAGCCCACCATGGTGCGGTAGCTAAGCGTGTCTTCGCGCCCATAATAGCGAGAAGGGTTAACTGCGGTGCGCAAATAGGCGCTGTCGTCGTAGGCGACTTCGTATCGTTGATATTCGCCCCAATCGACGAGCGAGCCGTCGTTTAACGACAGCGCGGAGAAGATTGGGTAAACATAGAGATCCTCGGTGCGCCGCGCAGGCTCGTAACTACCCTCGTCGAAGAGTTCGGGGCGCTCGTTTAGTGCGGTGGCAAGTGCCTGCGCCGTGCCCAACACGGTTTGCTCTTGGCCGCGGCGCAAATACTCTTCCATCTCGAGAATGTATTGATATCCCAGCCACGGGATGACAAGCAGAAACGCGGACATAAAAACGAGTTTGGAACGAATGCCAAACGGGTTCCTGCTGACTTGCACACTCACGCTAGGCTGCCTCGTCGGTTATGTTCCAACGATAACCCATGCCGTAAACGGTTTCGATGCAGTCGAAGTCTTCGCTGATGAGCAAAAACTTTTTGCGTATGCGTTTGACGTGCGAGGTGATCGTGCTGCCGTCGACGAATATTTTCGATTCCTGCATGAGCACCTGACGAGACTTCACATGACCTGGGAATTTTGCAAGTGCATGCACCATCCAAAATTCTGTGACGGTGAGACCAATCGGATGCCCATCGTAGGTCACGGTTAAGCGACCAATGTCGAGCACCAGCTTGCCGCGGTGGAGTAAGCTTTCGGGCGAAGGCGGTTGATCGATAACATCCTGACGGCGAAAAAGCGCAGCGATGCGGGCGGTGAGATGCGGCAGGCTGATGTCTTTGGTGAGGTAGTCATCGGCGCCCATGCGTAACCCGCTAACCGTATCGAAATCGTTGTCGCGCGCGGTGAGAAAGATGATGGGCAGGGTTTCCGACATCGACCGCAGCGCCTGACAGAGGGTAAATCCGCCGTCGATTTCGTTCTCGAGCCCGATGTCGATGATGGCGAGATTGGGCAGGCGCATATCGAACGCCGCCATCGCATCTTTGCGGTTGGCGTAGGTCTGCACTTCGTAGCCTTGCTTACGCAGTACATCTGCGTAGTTTTCTCGGATTGCGGCTTCGTCTTCGACGATCGCGATACGTCTACTCATTTCGCACTCTCGTTAGTTATTTCCTAAGTTGGCCGCGACTATACCCGAATCCACGACCGGCGCGCAGCGCATTCCCACGGCTTGTAGCAATTGCCACCATTTTGCCATATTTAATCAGCAACAAGCCCTCCAGCACAGCGTGTTTAGTTACAAAGTGCAGGTTTAATGCTCCCATCAAAAAAGGAAAGTGTGACGGAGATGCTATGAATGACCTGCGACTCGTTATAGGTAATAAAAACTACTCATCGTGGTCACTGGCGCCGTGGCTGCTTCTCAATATGCATGACGTCGAGTTCGAAGAGATCCAGATCGCGCTGTATCAAGATAACACCGCCGAGAAACTGGGTCCTTATTCGCCGTCGCTCAAAGTGCCCGTTGTGCAGCATCACGACGTGACCGTGTGGGATTCGCTATCGATCTGTGAGTACCTCTCCGAGGAGGTGCTGCTCGGCGCGGGCTGGCCAGTAGGTGCTAAGCGACGCGCGACGGCGCGGTCGGTAAGCGCCGAAATGCACTCCGAGTTCCCCAACCTGAAACGCGATTGGCCGATGAACTGCTCAGCGAAGGTTGCGATGAAGCCGTCGGATGCCCTGCGCGATGAAATCGCCCGCATCGATGCCATCTGGAGCTGCTGCCGTCGCCGCTATGGTGAAAATGGCAACTACCTGTTTGGTCGCTTCTCGATAGCCGATTGCTATATGGCATCGGTTGCAATTGTGTTCGACAGCTATGGCGCCGAACTCAGCGCCGAGGCCAATACCTATAAAGAGACGCTGCTGGATAATCCGTTCGTGCAAAAATGGATACTTGCAGGTCAGCAAGAAGAACGCGAAGCGCACGGTGAGCGAATCATGCTCACCAGCGTTGGCTAAGGACTAACTCGTTCGCGCAGGTAGCACGTCCCGCAGTTTGTCTGCCATTTCGAGGAGGGCGGTCTCGGTCGTAGCCCAATCGATACAGGCATCGGTCACCGAGACCCCGTACTTGAGCTCACTCAAGTCTTTGGGAATGCTCTGATTACCCGCATTGATGTTGCTTTCGATCATCACGCCGATTATCGACTGATTACCCTCCATGATCTGGTGAGTCACATCCTTCAACACCAGCGGCTGCACATTCGGGTCTTTATTCGAATTCGCGTGGCTGCAGTCGATCATAATATTGTTGTTAACACCGCCCTCTAACAGCGCATGCTCGCACTGCGCGACATGCACACTGTCGTAGTTAGGGCCGTTGCTGCCGCCTCGCAGCACGACGTGCCCATAAGGNTTGCCCTTCGTCTCAACAACCGATACCTGCCCTTTGCTGTTTATGCCGAGGAATCGATGTGGGTTGGATACTGACTGCATCGCGTTGACCGCCACGGTTAAACCGCCGTCTGTGCCGTTTTTAAAACCTACGGCCGAGGACAAGCCGGAGGACATTTCACGGTGCGTCTGCGATTCGGTCGTGCGCGCGCCGATGGCCGACCACGAAATAATATCTTGCATATACTGTGGTGAAATCGGATCGAGCGCTTCGGTCGACGTAGGCAGACCGATGTCGACGATGTCGAGCAGCAGCTCGCGCCCCTTGCGAAGCCCGTCTTCTATTTTAAACGAATCATCTAGATACGGATCGTTGATCAGACCTTTCCAACCAATCGAGGTGCGCGGCTTTTCGAAATACACGCGCATAACGATGTAGAGCGTATCGGCGACTTTGTCGGCCAGGCCCTTGAGCCTGCGGGCATAGTCGAGCGCGGCCTCGGTATCGTGGATCGAGCAGGGACCTACCACGACAAACAGGCGCGGGTCTTTACGATCGAGAATATCGAAAATTGTCTGTCGTGCGGCAACGACGGCGTCGAGGGCGTCCCCTTCGAGGGGCAGCTCGGACTTAAGCTGCTCTGGGGTGATGAGCGCCTCATTTGAGGCGATATTTAGATTATCACTTTGCATGGGATTCACTTTTAGAAGGCCGGCAATAATAGCAAATAGGCGCCGACTCGCAATGCCTTTTATTTGGTAGAGTTTTGGCTGTGGTGACCGAAAACCTAGCAACCCTATCAAGATTCCGGAGTAGTCTCAGTGCATATTAGTCAAAACTTCGACGGCGGCAACATCGAAATCGTCAGCGCCGAATCCGCCTCCGACATTCGGCTCAACATTCGGCACGACAAAGACTCCGAGTTCTATCAGTGGTTCTATTTTAGGCTCAGCGGCGCACGGGGCGTCGCCTGCACCCTCAAAATCCTTAACGCAGCCGGCGCCGCCTATCCCAAGGGCTTCGAAGACTACCGCGTCGCCTATTCCTATGACCGGCAGCAGTGGCATCGCTGGCCAACCGCATTGGTTGACTCCGAGCTGACAATCGAGATTACGCCTGAGCAAGATTCACTTTATTTCGCTTACTTCACGCCCTATTCGATGGAGCGCCACGCAGACCTTATCGCCCGCAGCCTGCAGTCGCCGCGATGCAGCCTCGAGGTACTCGGGCAGAGCCTCGATGGCCAAGACATCGACCTGCTGAAAATTAGCGGCGGCGGCAGCCAACCGACCAAACAGTGCTGGCTAATCGCGCGCCAACACCCCGGCGAGACGATGGCGCAATGGTGGATGGAAGGCGCGCTGGAATGGCTTCTCGACGCCGAAAACGAGCAGAGCCGCGCGCTGCTCGAGCGCTGCACCTTCTATATCGTGCCCAATATGAACCCCGACGGGAGCCGCCGCGGGCATCTGCGCACCAACGCCGCGGGCCGCAATCTCAACCGAGAGTGGGCAGACCCAGCGCTGGACTCGGCGCCGGAGGTCTATGTGGTGCGTGAGGCTATGGCACGCGGGGGCGTCGACTTCTTCCTGGACGTGCACGGCGACGAATCGCTGCCGTATTGTTTTATCGCAGGCGTGGAGGG
>JGI26084J50262_1001762_pt1 | contig 11783 bp, 8 predicted proteins | sample SaaInl6LU_22_DNA_FD_50262 | JGI IMG/M metagenome (IMG submission 50262) | reverse complement strand
AAAGGCATCCATAGATCTTACGCGCCACCTACGATCGCTTNATTCGGTCANCACCAACCAATCGTCTCACTAATACANTCAGTCGCAGTGCCCATCGTAAACNCGCACCCAATCTACTTCCAACGTAGCAGGCAAATCNTCCATAACGACCTCGCCACCNAANGTTCCCCCAACCGCCATGTTCAAGATGAGGTAAAATGGCAGGTCGTCGAACACCCAGTTCCAGGGTGCTATGTTGTCAGCATTTGCCTCACCATGAACGCGACCGTCGACCGTCCATCGGATACTGTGAGGTGACCACTCCATCCCATAAACATGATAGTCACCCGACCAGCCAGCGGGAGTCAGTAGCGTCTCGCTGTAATGGACATTATTAGGCCACTCATCGCCAAAATGCACTGCGCCAATGATTCGATGAGGCTCGTTCCCCGTCCATTCGAGAATATCAATCTCGCCTTCATGGGGCCAAGGCTTCTGCTGCCCTTCAGGCATCATCCAAAACGCCGGCCACAGGCCGCGCCCTGCAGGCAACTTCATCCGTGCCTCAAAGCGCCCAAACTGCTGTGAGAAGTGACCCGCAGTGGTAATCTTTCCCGATAAAATCTGACCAGCTTCGTCTTGCGAGGCTGTGATTTTCAGCACTCCGTCAGCGACCTCAAGAGCGTCTGCATGGTAGTACTGCTTTTCCTGATTACCCCAGCCGCAGAGATCGATGTCGCAGCCATCACCTTCAACCGTATTCCAGACCCCCTCATCGAGGGGCGTGTCAAACTCCTGCTGCCACGTAGGCTTACACTCATTGGCACTCACTTGTGACACAAGCGCTATGGCTGCGGCCAGGCAAGCGAGCTGATTACCACCACGTGGCATAAAGGCCTCCTAAAATTAACACCACGATCACAGCACTAATATTGAAGCCTGACGATGTGCTAAAACTCACGTCACCCAGCTCCACAAACCCAGGCGTCGCCTTAGGGCGCATAAGCGACCAGGTCACAGCGATCGCAACACAGGCAAGAAACACCAGACCGACTCGATCGATGAAGGGAAGCTCGGGCCAAAGCAGTTTTAGCGCTAATGAGAAGACCGCTGACGAAATCGCCGCGAGCAGCGCTGCGGTTGCCGTTGTACGACGCCAAAACATACCAAGGAGGAAGATCACCACAATACCGGGTGTGAAGAAGCCCGTGAATTCTTGAATATACTGAAACGCCTGATCAAATTTGCCTAACAGAGGCTCGGCAACTACCGCTGCGATGATCATCGCAGTCACTGAAGTAATACGCCCAATATTCACCCGCGTGTGTTCCGAGTGTTTTGATGGCGATAGGTAGGGGTAAACGTCCACCGTGAATATCGTTGAGATGCTGTTACACATGGAGGCGAGGGACGACACAATCGCCGCGAGTAACGCCGCAAAAACCAAACCTTTAATGCCAGTGGGCAGTAGGGTCATGGCCGCAGGGTATGCCTGGTCAGGCGTTGTGAGCTGAGCGTCGAGCGAAAACATCGCGATACCCGGCAAAACAACGATGACAGGCATCAGCAATTTCAGGAACGCTGCAAACACGATGCCTTTCTGCGCTTCATCAGGGCTTTTCGCAGCCAATGCTCGCTGAATAATGTACTGATTAAACCCCCAGTAGGACACGTTCATAATCCACATACCGCCTACTAGCACCGAGATTCCCGGCAAACTTGCATAGTGAGGGTTATCTTTCGACAAAATCATGTCGAATTTCTCTGGCGCGTTTTCAAGCAAAGAGTTAAAGCCCGCAAGTACACCCTGCCCCGCGCCAATCTGATCAAGCAAGATCCACGTGATCATCAGCCCGCCGGCGACCAACAAAACAACTTGCAAAATATCGGTCAAAGCAACGGCCTTGAGGCCACCATAGAGCGAATAAGCGATGGCAAAAGATCCAAGAAGCACTAGACCCAAGGTCTGATCAACGCCTGCTACGGTACCCAATGCTAGGGCACCCAGCCACAAAATGGAGGTCAAGTTAACCAACACGTAAACACCGAGCCAGAACGATGCCATGACCATCCGCACACGATGATCGTAACGCTGCTCCAGGAATTGAGGCATTGTGTAAATACCCGTCTTTAAGAACACGGGCAATAAATACTTGCCAACTAAGATCAAGGTTATCGCAGCCATCCACTCGTAAGACGCGATCGCCAAGCCAATAGCATAGCCCGAACCTGACATGCCAATGATTTGCTCTGCAGAAATATTCGCAGCGATTAGCGATGCCCCAATGGCCCACCAAGGGAGTGATTTACCCGCCAGAAAATAGTCCGAAGCGTCTTTTTCATGATCGCCTTTTTCTCGAGACACCCACTGGGCTAGAGCAAAAAGTGCAACGGCGTAAATCGCCACAATACTGAGGTCTAGTGTACTTAACATAGTCTGTGCCTCGACATCCTTTAATGGTGTCGTTAGTTATTGGTATTAGAAAAACTTGGGCAATCCAAGACGTTGTTCGCCGCCGGCGCATCGGTTACGGAAACCGCTGAAAACTCCAGCATCAGAGGACCTCTTGCCTGCAAACCAAATGGCGACTCCAGCCGAGTAATATCGACGCCGGCAGCTGATAAACATCTCAAAGGCAGAGACAGGGTAAGCCATTTACCNGGCACNACATTGGCCATCATTGGTGCGATAGGTAAGCTAGCGCCACAATCAGCACCGCAACTTACAAGCAATTGTAGNTCGCCCAAATTCCCGCTGAGCCAGCGCCAGTCGATAGTGAGCGCACCCTCCGCACTAGCAAGCCCTGAAGCATCCCACGCTTGGCCACGACCGAAATATATTGACGCTGCTTGCCCACCATCAATCCATTGCAAACGGCGAGCATCCTCTTGAATATCTCGATCAGTTACGGTCAAAAGCAGCCCACCGCCAGCAGATTTTGCATTACCCGGCCCCGCGGCCAAAGCAGGATCTTTTTCGTCACCGAGATAAATCATCCAAGGCGCTCGAGCACCGCCCTCAAAAAGGATCTCGGTGCTGTCATCCAGTTTGCCAACCGCTTGCTCGGACAATGGGGTAAACGTAGCGCTCTCGGACGCAGCTAAACCGAACCCCAGGGAAAATGCAGCTTCCTCAACAGGTCGATCAGGGTCTGTTGCATTGACATCGTTCGCAGGCCACGCCATTGGGAGCCGACCAACAAAGTCATATTGCACTGATCCGTTGGCATCTTTAAAGAGAACATCGGCAACACCTGCGCCCTCGGAGCCCGGTAACCAAGCAACTACGAAGGCATTGGATNCATTAATTTCAGCGTTTACCCAACGAGGCCTGCCTGTGACGAAAACACCGACAACGGGTATGCCCTGTGCACGCCAGTAGTCAATGGCTTTTTTGTCATGCTGGCTTCGCTGTTGCCATGCCAACGTTTCTATATCACCCACACCTTCGGCATAAGGTGTTTCACCGAAGGCATAAATTACAGCGTCAGGCTTACCGCTTGAGGGGTAGTCCTGAGCAGACAATACACGACCTCCGGCAGCATCAACGTGCTCGGCCAAGCCATCGAGAATCGATGTGCCCCCCGGAAAATCACTCTTAACATTACCCGTGCCTTGCCAGCTGATTGTCCAACCACCCGACTGCATGCCGATGTCATCAGCGGCGGGGCCTGTAATAAGGTAAGTCCCTTTTGGATGAAGCGGGATTAAGCCCTCCTCGTTCTTCAACATTACAAGCGATCGTCGAACTGCCTGCCGCGCCAATGCGCGATGCTCGGGAGACCCAACCGACTCTTTAAAAGCGGCAGCTGTTTCCGATGGAGATTTCCGATCAAGCAAACCTATTTTTGCTTTAACTTTTAGTATNCGAGTTACTGCGTCATCAATTCGCGCTTCTGTAATCTCCCCAGCGCGNACTTGCTCAAGAATGACCCCATGTAACTCCTTCCAATCCTCAGGAGCCATGATCATGTCGATACCAGCATTGATAGCCTGCGCACAGTTAGCATTGGTGCAGCCANTAACTTGGCCAATACCGTTCCAGTCACTCACCACAAATCCCTCGAAAGCGAGNCGCTCTTTGAGAACCTTGGTCAGAAGCTCATGGTTACCGTGTATTTTGTCGCCATTCCAACTATTAAAAGTTGCCATGACACTCATGACACCTGCGTCGAGTGCCTCGTAATAGCCAGCACCGTGAATGTCTAATAGCGCCTCAAGTGATAGCCGCGTATCGCCTTGATCAATGCCTTTGAACGTACCGCCATCACCAATGAAATGCTTTGCAGTAGCCACCATACCTTCACTCTGCATGCCTTCGACAATTGGAGCGGCAAATTGTGCTACGCGCGCCGTATCACTACTGAACGACTCATAGGTTCGACCCCAACGCGGATCTTGAGCTACTGCAATGGTAGGAGCGAAAATCCAATCAATACCTGTTGCTTTGACCTCTCGTGCAGTCGCGGCTGCAATTTTACCCACCAAAGTAGGATCATTCGCAGCGCCCAAACCAATATTGTGGGGGAACAGAGTTGCACCAATGACATTGTTATGACCGTGGACAGCATCGGTCCCCCAAATAATCGGTATCCCTGCGTTTCCAGCACTCGTGTCGATCGATGCCGCGTAATAATCATCGGCAAGCGCAGTCCACGCGTCTAATGACGCAAGTTTCTCACCGTTCGGGAAGGAGCCACCGCCATTCAGCACGCTACCTAGACCGTATACTCGGACATCGTCAGGAGTTACGTGCTTAATTTCACCCTGTAACATCTGGGCAACTTTCTGTTCGAGGGACAGACTCTCAACCAACCTGGCGACACGCTGATCGGTAGCGCTTGTCTCCGCACCCCCCTGTCCATCGCAGGCGACAGTAGAAAAAACGGCAAACACAGCAAACACAGCAAGCAGGGAGCGCTTCATCGTAAATATCGTTCCTTTTTTGTCACCAAGGCGGAGGTTAAAAATGCTCGATTCGCACTATAAGCAAGCGCTTCGACATGCTCCAGACAATTACGATAAAGTGGTTATTGTCCGCGCCAAAGCGGACAAATAAGAGGGGATTAAACAGCCCAAGCCAGCCTTTTTTGGATGCCTAAAGCGGGCCCCCAAAAAGCACGATTACACTTCCCGGCAGTAGTGATCGATAAAACGTTGATGCTCGGGTAACTGGGACACCAACCGCTGTGCAGAACCGTGAATACCCGCCAGGAAATCCTCAAGCTCCTTGTCTTCCATCATATTGGCAATGGGGTGGTACTGCTCGGGGTATAAGCCTTGGCCTAACATAACTTGAGTCCACGAGTTCTCTCCAAACAGTTCGGTAGGCACCTTAAAGACTCGACCCGTCTCTTTAAATAAGTTGATTCGATGGCGCAGAGAGTCGGGTATTTCCATTGAGCGTACATGACGCCAAAACGGTGTATCTGTGCGTTCAGTCACGTGGTAATGCAAGATTATGAAATCGCGGATATTCTCAATTTCGAACATCATTTGATTATTAAACTCTTCGATGTCAGGTTGCCGCACTCCCTCATGAGGGAACATCTGCATAAAGCGAACGATGGCTCGCTGTATCAAATGAATACTGGTCGACTCTAAAGGCTCCATAAAACCGCTCGATAAGCCGACCGCGACACAGTTCTTAACCCAGTGGCGACGACGCGTGCCCGTTTGGAATTTTATCGGCCGGGGCTCTGTTACAAGCTCGCCCTCGAGGTTGCCACGAAGCTTCGCTTCAGCCTCATCTCGAGACCAAAACTTACTGCAGTACACCATGCCGTTACCGGTGCGATGCTGCAACGGAATACGCCACTGCCAGCCGGCCTCGTGCGCAATAGAACGTGTATAGGGTATGGGCGCTTGGATATTTTCGGTCTGCACTGCGAGCGCACTATCGCAAGGCAGCCAATGCTGCCAGTCGTCGAAGCCTGCATGCAGGGTCTGCTCGATGAGTAGAGCTCTGAATCCTGTACAATCAACGAAAAAATCGCCCTCAACTTCTTGACCTGACTCGAGGGTTAAACGGGTAATAAAGCCCGAGTCGGGATCCTGGTGGACCTGCTGTATTTTCCCTTCCACGCGGACAGCGCCGTGTTCCTCAGCCATCTTTCGCAAAAAAGCGGCGTATCGTGCCGAGTCAAAATGGTAGGCATAGTTNAGCCCTTGGTTGGGGAGCACTGCAAAACGATTATTCTTTGCTGCGACCCACTCATTACAGTACTCACCGTACTCTTTTGCGATACCGCGCTCTTTACCCTTGAGCCAGAAATGCTGGAACCCAGCGGCCCAACAATCTTTACCGGTATAACCGAAAGAGTGGATGTAGTCTTTGCCAACGTCGAGCCAGTTCTCGAAGGAGATACCGAGTTTAAAGGTACCACCCACAGCTTTGATGAAATCCTGCTCTTTGATCTTCAACAGCTCATGAAGAGTAAGCAGGGTTGGAATCGTCGCCTCACCTACACCAACAGTACTTATGTCTTCCGATTCCACTAACGTCACTTTGACTGTCTTGCCCAAAAGCTTGGCGACGGACGCTGCGGCCATCCAACCCGCTGTACCACCACCCGCAACTACGACATGCTCAATTTTCTTCTGCTGCATTACATCTTCCCCGTTGTGAACGGCCACCTACTGATTTAAACGATTGATAAGTTCTGCACGCAGACGTCGTACATCATTCTCATCGAGCTCTGCTAAACATCCCCGGGCATGCTCAGGGATATGATCTATCGCTGTGTCGTCTGCATTAAACACATAGTGATTGAATAGATTACCCCAAGCGCTGCGCTGGCTAGGTGACAAGTTACGAATCGACATCACAGCATGCATAAGTGCCGTGAAAGGTGAGCCCATGAAAGCCGCATTATCGAGCCACCAGTAGTTCACCAGCAGATTACAGTCTGCCAACGCCTTCACGTGATGCCACCACATTGAAGGAACGAATATAGCGTCGCCGGGCTCTAAAACAACTGTCTGAGCATGCTCTAGCGCCTCTTTAAACCGAGGGAAGCGCTCGAAGTCAGGGGCATCGAAATCCACCAGACTTATAGGCTGGCCTGAAGGCGTACGATCAATGGGACCGACATACAAGTTATCAACTTGGCCGCTCGGAAATAAGGTAAACCGACGCTGACCGTAAACAACACACGCAACGTTGCTCGGAAAATCATAGTGCGCAGATACGGTCGTGCGATTACCCATCCAAAAATTGACCAATGGGTCTCCCGGTACAGACAAAGGATTAGCCTCACGGAACCCCGGCAACCATTCGTTAACAGGCGTTGAACCGACATAAATCGACCGTCCGTCAGCGGATGCCACTTGCTCCTTCATGCGCTCTACCATTTCGGCGAGTGGCGCACTCCCGGCTTGAAAATTAAAGCCGTTGAAAGCGTCGTTATAACCAAAGCGGCCCTGGACCTCAGCGGGGGCAACATAAGCCGTGACAGGACGGGTATTCCAAAACTTACTCAGATAATCACGCAGAGCGTCAAAATCATCAGCTCCATGTTCGACCGCTGGCCAATGCCTGACCAACCCTCTGAGTACAACTGGCGTTTCGCGAGTAAACACGGTCGGTGGAATGACCCCCGGTTCTGCGACATCAATACACTCAACGCGACTTAAAGCCTCATAAATCATGGCTAAATCACAACCGTTGGTCTTTGCGCTTAATCATCGCGGTGAAATTTGAGAGCGAGGCCAGCATCATAAACAAAGGCATCAGAAAGCCTTCACCCGATAAGGCCGATAATTGTTCCGCAGACAACTGCTTCAACATATCTTCATTAACGGTATAAAAGCCGAGCAGTTGATTTTTTGAACCATCATTTAACGTAATGTCTAAAGTGATGGACTCGATAAGAGCTAACGAATCCAACGCCGCAGTGAATCGCTTTGTATGCTCAGCACTTTCAAAAATGGTCTCTAGCAAATTAGCCGTTTGCTCTAGGTAATCGGTTCGACCACCTAGCGGTTGAAATAAGGCTGTACCGTCGTCCCAACTAACGCGCGGATGAGAGGTATCAACACTCATCATACGAACCAGCTCACTGGCCTCAGTTTTATGAGTTCCGATCAAAAATGGTCCCTTGCGAATATACGCTGGAGGCGTCGGCACCAACCATGCATCGCACTCAATAAATAAATTTTCGCCCGCCTCGAAACCCATCAGTGCGACAGGAATAAACCCTCCCTCACTGTGCTCCTGAAGCAATAAGGGAAAGTCGTTTTGTAGGTCACGAAATTCAAATGTGTAAGCCGGGCAGCAATGTACGCCCTCCCCATGAGTAGTCGGATTGCCCTGAACGACACGCAGGTCTTTGTGGTCGACATTATTCAGTATTTCAAAATTGCTCATCATCTTCTCTCAGGGACTACAGGTGTCTGTCGAACCATCGCATTAAGTAAAGCCCGATTTGTGGGCAGCGCCTGCTGCAGCTGCAATGTTTTTTCACGTACCTCATGTAAAATACTATCAATACGCTGTGATGTCGGCTGCGCCATGCGGCCAGAGCATGGTTCTCGATTAGAAACGTGCCCGTTCATACCCAACCAAACATACTGATAACTAGCGGCTGGGAACAACTCATCAATGCGCGGAGCATCACTGTGAAAAGGTGCTCTTGTCTGCCAGAGCATGAGCTTATCGGACAAACCTTGCGGCATACGCTCCATTGACCTTGCCTGGCGCCAGTAATCAGTGTCATTGCGCTGGTTGAGCGCGTAATGCAACAGTAAAAACTCTTGAATACTAGCCCAGTGCTCCTGCATCTTCTTATTGAACAAACGTGTAGCAGGCGCGAGCAATGCTGTAGAGCGCGGAAAGTTTTCAATCAGCATCGACACACCTTGCTCAATCATAGCAAGCGCAGACGCTTCAAGAGGTTCGATAAATCCGGCGGACAAGCCTATGGCCACACAATTCCCGCGCCATGGCTCAGGACGATAACCCGGTTCGAAACGCACCGCCCTCGTCTTCACCGTTCGAGCAGCCTCTGCGCCCGACGTCTCTTTCACATAGTTGAGAAGCGTCGCCGTTGCGGCGTCTTCGGAAATCATATCGGCGTCATGAACGTAGCCCACGCCCCGGCGTGTTTGCAGTCCAATATCCCATATCCAGCCGTAATCTTGTGCGGTCGATAACGTGCACGAGGCGATATCGTCATCTGCATGGGCATACGGGACTTGGGTAACAATCGCGCGGTTGTTAGGCAAGCTATCACGAAGAGACACAAATTCACTCGCTAAGTGCTCGCCAATGAGCAGTGCCTTCTGACCTGTGCAATCGATAAATAGATCGGCTGTCAAAGAGCTCTCGTCGGAAAGTNTAATCTGTCCGATAAAGCCTTCACTGTCACTAATAACGTCGACAACGTCTGCCATGACATGGGTAACGCCCAAATTCTCGGTGCTGTGCTTGTGCAATAATTCAGCGAACTTACCAGCATCGAGGTGATACCCGTAATTGAGTGCAAATGCATAGTCAGGCATCCCCGACTGCTTGGGCGCTTGCTTAGCGCTCGCTATTGCCGCCTGAGGCGTAACTGCGTGGCAAAATAACGGGCCGTCATCTCGATCTCGCCACCACTCCGCGAGGTTGAGAGACGAGTAATCGGCAGGCAAACTGAACGGGTGCATNTAGCTATCCCCAGCGTCTCCTGTTACCCAGCCTTTAAACAGNGTGCCTTGCTTTAGACTCGCCTCGCAATACGTAAGGAGGTCACGCTCTGCGATGCCTGCAGACTGAAGCGTTGTTCGCATCGATGGCCAAGTTCCCTCACCGACGCCAATCGTAGGAACGGTAGGCGACTCGACGAGCGTGATAGATGCATGATCGGCAAGTGCGGCGCCCATGCGCGCCGCAGCTAACCAACCCGCGGTACCACCGCCGACAATGACAATGTTTTGCTTATCCGTCACAGGCTCTTTGTACTCATTAAATATGTGTTCAATTTTAATAGATTGCTAGAGCAAAAAAAGCTGTCCGAAGACAGCTTTTTTTGTGTTTCAGGCCCTTATTACTAAGACCTAGAANGTGTAGCGTAATCCGACATTGTATCTAGGACCATTTTGCCCAACAAACAATGGCTGACCCTCAGAGCGCCCATAGACGTACACGGTCTCGTCGGTGACATTGATCGCATCAATGAACAGCTTCAAATTATCGGTGACCGCAAACTGCGCGCCGATATCGATCTGGTCATACTCCTTAACGTAGGTCGGAGGAATCGAGCCGACGTTGGCTTGTCCAGTTCCCGCCAAGAAATCATCACGCCAGTTATATGCTACTCGCACTGACATCCAATCATTCTCGTAGAAACCCACTAAGTTGGCAGAATCGCTAATCCCCGCAACAACAAATTGCTGAGTTAAATCAGTGTTGTCATAGCTACTATCGGAATTAACCACCGTGGCGTTAGCAATAAACCCAAAGCCTGTCTCACCAAAGGTATGCTGCAAATTCACTTCCCAGCCATCGACAGTGTCTTCGTCTTGGTTAATTGGTGCAATCACTCGGAAGTTAGCCAGTGCATCACCAGGCTGACCCGAGATAATTCCGTTGACCGTNTCTACACCGGGTGATCCCGCCTTGTTAGACAAAATCCAGTCATACAATTCACCACTGGTCGCACCCTGNCCTAACGCGGCTCGCGCTTCATCGGCGTAAGCACCTTGACCTGGGTGTTCCAAATTAAACAACGGCTCGTTGAAATCGGCGAAACNAATAAAGTTACTCACGTCTTTATGGAAGTAGCCAATAGAGAAGTAACTCGCATCGCCGTAATACCACTCAAACGACAAATCAATGTTATCCGACTCGAAGGGATCAAGATCGGGGTTCCCGCGGCTACCCGTGCCACCGTCGATGCGCAGTAACTGGTCAATAGTTTGACCGCCCTGAATATCGGCGTAGTTTGGACGCGTCATAGTTGTGCTGAAAGAAGCACGCACGATCATATCCTCGGTGAGGTTGACCTTAATATCTAGGTTCGGCAACAGGTTGTCATAGCTACCAGACAACTCAGTGAAATNACCTTGACCTTGCACCGCGCTAAACTCGTTACCGCCTACCCAATCAACACGATCATACAGTGGTGCTAGAGCCTGAGATTCGATATCGGTCTCTTCGTAGCGAACGCCGAGTCGAATGGCGACGGGCACCGAACCCATATCGAAGCCCATATTCAACTGAGCGTAGGCCGCTAGCTGCTCTTCCTTCGTACGACGATCGGTAGAGAAGGTGCTTGAAGCACACAAGCCCGTGCCGCAATCACCCATATCCGCTGCCTGGAACGTCTGCGCATCGCCACTCGCCATCAATGCTTCCGTTCGCGCGATGAGCGCGGGCATGTCGTAGGCATAGTAGGTTGTCTGTAGCTCAGGATCATTGCCTCCTGAGACTTGATCAAAGCGACCTGCTGAAGATACTTCTGTCAGTAGATCCGCAATAGCACCGCGCTGGGAGACGCCGCCCCATGCATCACGCTGAACAACAGAGCCCGCTGAACGGTTGTTCACCTCTGTAAACTCCACGCCGAAATCGACGCTCTTTACGAAACCATCAGGATTGAAATCGAACGATCCACCAAAGCGACTTTGCTCAATATCCATCCGAGCATAGTCATTAGCGAACACACTCCCGGTTACAATCATGTCGTCGGGACTCAGGGAATCAGCTAAATCCAAAGAAAGGACCGGTAATTCACCTCGATCAAAATACGTCGTGGTCTTGTCCCGCGAGAAGGCAGCAATAGCGAGTTGCGAGGCACTACCAAATGGGCTATCCGCACGCT
>JGI26084J50262_1001757_pt1 | contig 11803 bp, 6 predicted proteins | sample SaaInl6LU_22_DNA_FD_50262 | JGI IMG/M metagenome (IMG submission 50262) | reverse complement strand
GGATTGTCGGCAATGATTTGATCTACCGCAGCTTCAATCGCGCCGGTGTCTGTGACCTGTTTCATGCCGCGGCTTTCGACGATTTCCGCCGGATTGCCGCCTTCTGTATAGACGATTTCAAACAAGTCCTTGGCTATTTTGCCAGAAATCTCACCGCTTGCTATCAAGTCAATAACGCCGCCGAGCTGATCGGGAGTGACCGGGCAATTGGCGATGGTGACATCATCTTTCTTCATCCGGCCGAAAAGTTCATTGATGACCCAATTGGCCGCAACTTTCCCATCACGGCCTTGCGCCACTTTTTCAAAATAACTGGCGTTCTGTGTTTCAGCCGTCAAGACATTGGCGTCATAATTGGACAGGCCAAACTCATTGATAAAACGAGATTTTTTAGCATCTGGCAGCTCTGGAAGCTGTGCTGCCAGATCATTAATCCACTCTTGCTCAATCTCCAAAGGCAGAAGGTCAGGGCAGGGGAAATAGCGATAATCATGCGCTTCTTCTTTCGAACGCATGGAGCGGGTTTCGTTTTTATCCGCATCATAAAGCCGGGTTTCTTGCGTTACCTCACCGCCGTCTTCCAATATGGCAATTTGCCGGCGGGCCTCAAAGTCAATCGCCGCCTGCATGAAGCGCATAGAGTTCATGTTCTTAATCTCGCAGCGTGTGCCAAGGTGGGAGAAATCTTGCGTCGCTTGGTATTTTTCGTAATCCCCAGGCCGGCAGACCGAGACATTGACATCGGCCCGCAGGCTGCCGTTTTGCATATTGCCATCGCAGGTGCCGAGATATTGCATGATTTGGCGCAGCTTGGTGACATAGGCGGCTGCCTCTTCGGGGCCGCGAATGTCGGGGCGGCTGACGATTTCCATCAGCGCAACGCCGGTGCGGTTGAGATCCACAAAGGAGTTGTTGGGATCCATATCATGCACCGATTTGCCGGCATCTTGCTCCAGGTGAATGCGTTCAATGCGCACCAAACGCGCTGTTCCATCTCCCAATTCGACGAAGACTTCGCCCTCGCCGACAATCGGGTGATACAGCTGGCTGATTTGATAGCCCTGTGGCAAGTCGGGGTAGAAGTAGTTTTTCCGATCAAAGGCTGAGAATGTGTTGATCTGTGCTTTGAGCCCAAGCCCGGTGCGCACCGCTTGGGCCACGCATTCCTCATTAATAACGGGCAACATGCCGGGCATTCCGGCGTCCACAAAGGCGACATTTGAGTTGGGTTCGGCGCCAAATTGGGTGGAGGCTCCGGAAAAGAGCTTGGCTTTTGAGGTCACCTGCGCATGGACCTCAAGGCCGATCACCAGTTCCCAATCATGTTTTGCCCCGGCAATCACCTTGGGTTTGGGTGTCTCGAAAGTTTGGTCCAGCATAGCAGTGCCCCGATAAATCTAAGTGTTTGCCCGTGTTCTACGGCGAACCGCCCGGCTCGACAAGATGCGCCTGGCCTATCGTGGTGATTTAGGCGTCCAAAAGCCGGGTGACCATCTCCTTTGTGTCCCGCGACAGATTGGGCTTGGCTGCAAGACGGCTGAGTGCGGCGCGCATGAGAGCTTGACGCGCGCCATCATAGCGTCGCCATGTTTCAAAGACGGTGGTCATGCGTGCGCAGAGTTGCGGATTGATATCATCAAGCGCAATCAGCTGATCGGCCACCAGATTATAGGCAGATCCATCCGCTTGGTGAAAAGCCGCAGGGGTCATGGCCAAGGCCCCAATCAGCGCGCGGAATCGGTTTGGATTTTTCAAATTGAAATCGGGGTGTTTGAGCAAATCGCGCGCCACAGCCACGGCTTTGTTTGCGGGGCAAGTGGTGACTTGCAAGCTGAACCATTTGTCGATCACCAAACGCTCATGGCGCCATTGCTGGTAAAACTGTGCCACCGCCTCTGTGCCTTGGCCATGGCGGTTCAGATTGCCAAGCGCTGGAAGTTGCAAGGTCATCGTGTCGGCCCGGGCAAATTGCTNTGCAGCCAATGCGCCGCCATCGACATGGCTGATGAGGCGCAAGGCCAGGGCGCTCAGCGCGCGCGCGCCNCAGCTGGCCGCATCTGGCGAAAAGGGCCCNGTNAGCTGGTGGGCGTGATAAAGCGCTTGAAGCGCCTCAANNCCTTGACGCGCCAAATGCTNAGACAGCTGATGCACGGCTGCATCAATAGCAACAGGATCAGGGGTCTGGCCTTGCTCTGCGAGGGCTCTGGCGATTTCATCTTGACCGGGCAGGGCGCAGCACATGGCGCGGAAGGCCGGATCTAGATCTTCATTGACCATCACCTGCAACAGGGCGCCGCAATAGGCATCATCGGGCGCCGCTTCTGTCTGAAGCATGGCCAAAAGCGCCGATTTGCCCAGCTCGCGGCTGGCCTCAAAGCGGTTGAACAGATCTGGATCATGGGTCAGCTGCACCAAATGTTCGGCTTGGCGGGTCTCGCGCTGCATGATCACAGGGGCGGAAAATCCGCGCAATAGGGATGGGATCGGCGCGGCGTGCAGGCCTGAGAATCGGAAGCTCTGCTCGGCTTCGGTGAGCACCAGCAGCTGCGTGTCCAGCGCTTCCGTCCCGTCTGGATACAAAAGCCCCAGTGCAACGGGGATCACCAGCGGTTGTTTGTTTGGCTGGCCGGGCGTGGGCGGCGTGACTTGGGTCAGTGTCAACTCATAGGTGCCATCGGCGAAATGGTCGCGCACGGTCACGATGGGCGTGCCGGCCTGGCTGTACCAAAGTTTGAATTGGCTGAGATCTTGCCCCGTGACATCGGTGAACACGGCCAACCAATCTTCAATCGTGCAGGCCTGCCCATCATGGCGGGCGAAATAGAGGTCCAATGCCTTTTTATAGGCCGCATCGCCGACGAGTAGCTTGAGCATACGGATCAATTCCGCGCCTTTTTCATAGACGGTGGCTGTATAAAAATTATTGATTTCCACAAAGCTCTCAGGCCGGACGGGATGGGCCAGGGGGCCGCTGTCTTCACGAAATTGTCGTCCACGCAGGTCGGCGACATCTTCGATGCGTCGCACCTCTGCGCCCCGCATGTCGGCGCTGAATTGTTGGTCGCGAAACACAGTCAGCCCTTCTTTGAGACACAATTGGAACCAGTCGCGGCAGGTGATACGGTTGCCGGTCCAATTGTGGAAATATTCATGGGCGATGATGGCTTCGATGCGTTCGAAATTGCCGTCCACTGTGGTTTCAGGACTGGCCAGAACGGCGGAGGAATTAAATATATTCAGGCCTTTGTTTTCCATCGCGCCCATGTTGAAATCATCTNCGGCGACGATATTGAAGACAGAAAGGTCATATTCGCGGCCATAAANACGTTCGTCCCANGCCATNCTGGCCTTGAGCGCCTCGAGGGCGAAGGCGCATTTGNCCTGATCGCCATCGCGCACATAGATATTCAGATCCACAGGNTTGCCTGACGCGGTGGTGAAGTGATCGGATACAACTTGGAATTCACCTGCGACCAAGGCGAAGAGATAGGCCGGTTTCGGCCAGGGNTCTTGCCAGCGGCGGGTTTGGCCCTCATCNCGCATCGGCTCACCATTGGACAGGGCATAGGGCAGGTCGCTATGGATCGTCACATCGAAGGGCGCCATGACATCGGGGCGATCGGGGTAGTAGGTGATGCGGCGAAAACCCTCGGCCTCGCATTGGGTGCAAAACATGCCGTTGGACATATAAAGGCCCGACAATTCAGTATTGGCGCTGGGGTTTATCTCCACTTCGCTTTGCCAGATGAAAGGCCCATCCGGCACAGTGCAGCTCAACCCCGCCTCAGTGATCACCGGGGTGACGGCCGCGCCGTTGATATAGGCCGACAGGAAGGTCAAATTTTCCCCATGCAGAAAGAATTCGGAGCTGCTGCTGTTCGGGTTTGGCCGGAATTTCACCGTGGAGCGCACCCGCGTGGCGGTGGGGTGCAGGTCAAATTCAAGCGCGACGTGATCCACCAAATAGGCGGGCGCTTGGTAATCTTTAAGGTAGATCGTTTGCGAGTTTTCGGCAGTCATGGCGCGGCTCCTAATATGGGTGTGTGATACCTAGCGACCTTCGGGGTCAGTTGGAATAAGCGCGGCAAGAAAACTTCATGCAGGGAGTGGAATTTGTCCCCGAAAGGAAAATTGGTACAAAATAGTAACCAATTTGCCTTGAAATTCACAGGTGAGCTGGGTAACCAGACCCAAAGTGATCCGCATTTTAGGATCACACAATTCTGGAGATTGCGACTATGCCAAAATATATCCAAGTTTCAGGCCTCTCGGTGGCCGAAGAGTTACATAAGTTCATCGAGTCTGAAGCTTTGGACGGTTTGCCGATCAGCGCCGCTCAGTTTTGGGATGGCCTGTCAGAATTGGCGCATGAGTTGGGTCCCAAAAACCGGGCCCTTCTGGCGCAACGTTCAGATATGCAGGGCAAAATTGACGCCTGGCACATCGCGCGCCGCGGTCAGGCGCATGACGCTGCCGCCTATCAAGACTTTTTGAAAGAGGTTGGTTATTTGGTGCCGGAACCGGCGGATTTTTCGGTGACGACTCAAAATGTAGACCCCGAAATTGCGTCAACGCCCGGCCCGCAACTTGTGGTGCCGATCATGAATGCGCGCTATGCGTTGAACGCAGCCAATGCCCGCTGGGGCAGCCTCTATGATGCGCTTTACGGCACGGATGCTATGGGTGACTTGCCAAGCGGTGGTGGCTATGATGCGGCGCGCGGTGCGCGCGTGATCGACTGGGCCAAAGCCTATTTGGATCAAGTCGCGCCCTTGGCCTCTGGCTCACATGCGGATGTGACAGCCTATGAGGTTGTGGGGGATGCTCTGGTTCCCGCTCTTGCGGATCCATCGCAATATATCGGGATGAACCGGGACGATAGCGGTGCGTTGGTGGAAGTGGTTTTGCAGAAAAACGGTCTGCATATTGCCATTCAAATTGACCCAAAGGGCAATATAGGCAGCGGGGATAAAGCGCATGTGGACGATATCCTGCTGGAAAGCGCGATTTCGGCCATTATGGATTGTGAAGATTCCGTGGCCGCGGTCGATGGGGCGGATAAGGTTGTGGCCTATCGCAACTGGCTTGGATTGATGCGCGGTGATCTGCGTGAGACGGTGAGTAAGGGCGGCAAATCCTTTGACCGGGTCTTAAACGCAGATCGCAGCTATCTAAATGCAGGTGAGACCCATACACTCAAAGGCCGCGCGCTCATGTTGGTGCGCAATGTTGGGCATTTGATGACGAACCCGGCGGTCATTGATCGTGATGGGCTGGAAATTGGCGAAGGCTTGTTGGACGCTCTGTGCACGACGCTGATCGCGATGCATGATTTACAGCGCTCAGGTGGCAACTCGCTACATGGCTCGGTTTATGTGGTCAAACCCAAGATGCATGGCCCCGATGAGGTGGCATTTGCAGATGAAATCTTCACCAGGGTCGAGCGCATTTTGGGCTTGCCGCAAAATACCGTAAAGCTCGGCATCATGGATGAGGAACGCCGTACAAGCGCCAACCTCAAAGCCTGCATCAAAGCGGCCGAGGCGCGGGTGGCCTTTATTAATACTGGCTTCCTGGATCGCACGGGCGATGAAATTCACACCTCTATGGAAGCGGGGCCCATGATTCCAAAGGGGCAGATGAAAGTCACCCCTTGGATCAATGCCTATGAGGACCGAAATGTTGATATCGGTTTGGCATGCGGTTTGCAGGGCAAGGCGCAGATTGGCAAAGGCATGTGGGCCATGCCGGATTTGATGGGTGATATGCTGGCGCAAAAAATGGGTCATCCAAAAGCGGGTGCCACCTGTGCTTGGGTTCCAAGCCCAACGGCCGCGACCCTGCATGCCACCCATTATCATCATGTTGATGTGATGGCGGTGCAAGCAGAGCTGAAAGCCAAAGGCCCGCGCCGCGGTCTTGATGACCTGTTGACCATTCCTGTGGCCGCCGGCAGCAATTGGTCACCCGATGAGCTGACGCAAGAGATTGAAAACAACGCGCAAGGCATCTTAGGCTACGTTGTGCGCTGGGTGGACAGCGGCGTTGGCTGTTCGAAAGTGCCAGACATCCACAATGTGGGGCTGATGGAAGACCGTGCGACGTGCCGCATTTCTTCGCAGGCCTTGGCAAATTGGTTGCATCATGATGTTATTGACCGTGATATGGTGATGGCCGCCATGAAAAAAATGGCCGCTGTGGTCGATGGGCAAAATGCGGGTGACGCCAGCTATACGCCCATGGCTCCGGGTTTTGACGGGATCGCTTTTAAAGCGGCCTGTGATCTCGTGTTTGAAGGTCGGGTGCAGCCTTCCGGTTATACGGAGCCAGTCTTGCATCGCCGGAGATTGGAATTGAAAGCCGCGCAGGCGCAGTGACCACTGTGCTTCACTTTTACTTAAACCCGTGATTTCGCGGGGTTCACTCGAAAGAAAACTGATGCCTGATATTAACCTTAGAAAAGCAAAATCTATCATCCGCGGGACGTTATCCAAGGGCAAAGAGCTTGAGCTTAAACCGCTCTCAGTGGTGGTGCTGGATGCCGGTGGGCATGTGATTGCCTTTGAGCGCGAAGATGGGGCGGCGCCGGGCCGGTTTGNNATTGCACAAGCCAAGGCCTTTGGCTCAATCATGCTCGGCATGGGCGGCACGGCTCAAATGGCGCGTGCGGAACAGCAGGCCTATTTNATGACCGCGGTGAACGGCCTTTATGGTGGCAAAGTGATCCCAGTTCCTGGGGGCGTTTTGCTGCGCGACAAAAAAGGCGGCGTGGTCGGCGCTGTTGGTGTGACCGGTGACACCTCTGACAATGACCTGATTGCCGCCATGGCCGGTATTGAGGGCTCGGGCTTGGTTGGCGAGGGTTAATCTTGTCTTGGGGCATATGTGGCCATTAAGGCGCCGGTGCGGTGACACTGGCTCATAAAGGAGCGCATAGGCGCTCCTTTTTTGTGCGGATGCGGTTATTTTTCAGGCTGCGCGCCTTCTCAGACGAGAGCGATTCGGCGCAAGACACAGCGCGCGGCCTCAGCATTGGTTGGCATTTGCGGTCCCTTGCGGCCGCATGTGCCCCGGTGCTTTTCTTACAAAGGTTTTTATTTGAGGGCTGGCCTGCTGGTCATGGACATCCTATATTTGGGCAAACTCGCATAAGGTGTGACTATGGTGCGTCCCGTTATCGGCATTATTGGAAATCCCCATCTGATCAATTCAGAGTATTTGGTGCATGGGGCGGGTGAGATGAATTCTCGGGCGGTGCGCGAGATTTGCAACGCTTTGCCCGTTATCGTCCCACCTGATGCGCTTCTTGCCCCGATTGAGGAGCTCATGGAGGCTTGCGACGGCTTTGTTTTCACCGGTGGGCGCCCCAATGTGCATCCGAAAGAATATGGCGAAGATCTGACGGAAGATCACGGGGATATGGATGAGAAACGCGATGGTCTGGCCTTGCCATTGATCCGCGCCCTGGTGACGCGCGGTCAGCCCTATTTGGCGATTTGTCGTGGGTTTCAGGAAATGAACGTCGCGATGGGCGGCAGTCTTCACCCTGAGATCCGTGACTTGCCAGGGCGCGACAATCATCGCATGCCGCCTGATGGCACTTTGGAAGAGAAATTTGCGCTGCGCCATGATGTACGCTTCACCCCAGGCGGGGTCTTCGCGCGGATGCTTGGGGCGGAGGTCGTGCGCACCAATACGTTGCATGGCCAAGGGATCAAAGAGCCGGGCCCGCGTGTGGTGATTGATGGCCACGCCCCGGACGGCACCCCCGAGGCGATTTATATAAAAGACTCCAAAGGCTTCGGTGTGGGCGTGCAGTGGCATCCAGAATATAGCGCCGCGCAAGATCCGGTGTCCCGGCCACTGTTTTCGGCCTTTGGTGCGGCGGCCTATGAATGGCGTGCCGCGCGCAGCGGGCCTGCCTAGGGTTGCCCGCCTGAGATTTCCATGGCTTGCCCGTCAAAACTGTCTGAGCCGGGGCTGCACAGCCAAAGAGCGGCGGAGGCGACCTCCTCTGCTGTAATCAGCCGCCCATGCGGGTTCAGATCGACCATCAAGGCGCGGGCCTCGTCATGGCTAATATGCGCGCGCTCAGAGATACTTTGTGTATTGCGTTCAATGATGTCAGTGTCGACATAGCCGGGGCATATCGCATTAAATGTGATGGGCAATTTTGCGTGATCGGCGGAGAGCGCGCGGATCATCCCGATCACGCCATGTTTGGAGGCGCTATAGGCATGTGCCCCTTTCAATCCGCGCACCCCGGCGATGGATGAAACGGCCAAGACTCGGCCCCAGTCTTTCACCGGCATATGCCGCAGAGATTCGCGGATGGTCAAATAGGCGCCGTCCAGATTGATCGCCATGATTTTGCGCCAGAAGTCGAAGCTGGAATTGCGGATATTTTGCCCCTCTGCAATTCCGGCATTTGCGATGCAAATATCAATGGTTCCAAAGTGATCTGCAATGGATTGCATGCCCGTGACCACCGAGGCTTCATTGGCCACATCCATCTTGACGGCATAGCCTCCAAAAGAGTCGGCGGCCTGTTCCAACACGTCCAAACGCCGCCCCGTGATGGCCACATTGCAACCTTCCGCAGCCAATTTGCGCGCGATGGCCAGACCGATCCCTGTGCCGCCGCCCGTGATGACGGCATTTTTTCCTGTGAGTAGCAAAATTATTCCCCTCAATCTTTGTATGCAGAAATATACTCACATCTTGCGGCGAAAAGCCACGCTAGATCAGTTGCGCAATATTATTGCGCGCGTTACCCATTCGGCATTCGAAAGGTTTCGAGGACGGTGAAAGACCGCGTCATGAAAGGACGAAAATTATGAAAATTGGAGCTCTCAAAGAGATTTCTACCGGCGAACAGCGCGTCGCCTTAACACCAGAAAGCGCAATTCAGTTACAGAAACTTGGTCATGAGTGTGTGGTCCAAAAAGGTGCTGGCAGTGCCGCGGGTTTTAGTGATGCGCAGTATAAGGCCGCCGGCGTGGAAGTTGCCGCCACCGCGGCCGCTTTGACCAAAGCCTGCGATGTTATCGTTAAGGTTCGCCCGCCGACTGAGGCGGAAATCAAACGACTTTCTCCTGAAAAAACATTGATTTCATTTTTCTATCCCGGGGCCAATGAGGATCTCATGGAGCTGGCCAAATCCAAAGGCGCCAGCGTCATTGCCATGGATATGGTGCCGCGGATCAGCCGCGCCCAGAAAATGGACGCGCTGTCCTCGATGGCCAATATTGCTGGGTACCGAGCGGTGATTGAGGCTGGAAATAATTTCGGCCGGTTCTTCACAGGCCAGGTCACCGCCGCCGGCAAAGTGCCCCCTGCCAAAGTTTTGGTGGTTGGNGCGGGTGTGGCTGGACTTGCGGCGATTGGGACGTCGACCTCTCTTGGGGCGATAACCTACGCNTTTGACGTGCGTCCAGAGGTGGCCGAGCAGGTCGAATCAATGGGTGCAGAGTTTGTCTTCTTGGATTTCTCAGAGGAGCAGGCCGATGGGGCCGCGACAGGCGGCTATGCTGCCGTCTCCTCACCAGAGTTTGCGGCCGCGCAATTGGCCAAATTTCGCGAGATCGCACCTGATATGGACATTGTGATCACCACAGCTTTGATTCCCAATCGCGAAGCGCCTGAGCTTTGGACCGCTGACATGGTGGCCAGCATGAAGCCCGGCTCTGTGATTATTGATTTGGCCGCAGAGAAAGGCGGAAATTGCAAATTGACGGTCATGGACGAGCGGATCGTGACCGATAATGGTGTGATCATCATCGGCTACACGGATTTCCCAAGCCGGATGGCGGCGCAGGCCAGCACGCTCTATGCCAACAATATCCGCCACATGGTCTCAGACCTTACCCCGGAAAAAGATGGGGTTATTGTGCATGATATGGAAGACGACGTCATCCGCGGGGCGACCATCGCCCATGCCGGAGAAATCACCTTCCCGCCGCCGCCGCCCAAGATTCAGGCCATTGCGGCCAAACCAAAAGAAAAACTGCCCGAGAAAACCGCTGAGGAAAAGCGCGCCGAAGAGGTGCAGGCTTTCAAAAAGCAAACCCAGAACCAAGTTGCTTTACTGGCCATTGGTGGGGCGCTGCTGTTTTTGGTCGGCAGCTACGCTCCGGCGAGCTTTATGCAGCATTTTATCGTGTTTGTTCTGTCGGTCTTTGTCGGCTTCCAAGTCATTTGGAATGTCAGCCATTCGTTGCATACGCCGTTGATGGCGGTGACCAATGCGATTTCCTCGATCATCATCTTGGGCGCGGTGCTGCAAGTTGGATCGACCAGCTTCCTTGTGACCGTACTCGCGGCGATCGCGGTGTTCTTTGCGGGCATCAACATTTTTGGCGGCTTTCTCGTAACCCGGCGCATGCTTGCCATGTTCCAGAAATCTTAAGGAGGTCGATACTATGGAAATGGGCTTTACCACTGCCGTCTATGTTGTTGCGGCTATTCTTTTCATTTTGTCCCTCGGCGGTTTGTCGGGCCAAGAAAGTGCCAAACGGGCCGTTTGGTATGGCATTGTCGGCATGGCGCTGGCGGTGACAGCCACATTGTTTGGACCCGGTTTTGGTCTTTGGGGGTTGTCTTTGGTTTTGATCGCGGCCGGTGGGTTGATCGGCTATCAACTGGCATCAAAAGTTGAAATGACCCAAATGCCAGAGCTGGTGGCCGGCATGCATGCCCTTGTCGGGCTGGCAGCTGTGTTTGTTGGGTTCAATACGCATTTTGAGCTGGTCAATGTTGCGGCCATGGATGAGAGCGCGCGTAAATCTTTAGAAGGTTTTGCGGCCCTTTTGGCGAAAAAGACCGCGGTCGAGATCAATATCTTGCGGGTTGAGACATCGCTCGGGATTTGGATTGGGGCTGTCACCTTCACAGGATCTGTGATCGCTTACGGAAAATTGGCGGGCAAAGTGAATTCTGCCGCCACAAAACTGCCGGGCGGGCATGTGCTCAATGCCACGGCGGCTTTGGTCTCATTGGCCTCGCTGATCTGGTATCTGAATTCTGGCGCCTTGNTGCCGATGATGATTTTGACCCTTATGGCTTTGTTCATTGGCTATCATTTGATCATGGGCATCGGCGGCGCGGATATGCCGGTTGTGGTCTCCATGCTCAACTCCTACTCGGGTTGGGCGGCCGCAGCGATTGGCTTCAGCCTTGGCAATGATTTGTTGATTGTCGTGGGCGCTTTGGTCGGATCGTCAGGTGCGATTTTGTCCTACATCATGTGCAAAGCGATGAACCGCTCTTTTGTCAGCGTGATCCTTGGCGGCTTTGGCGGAACAGCAGGTCCGCAAATGGCTGTGGAAGGCGAGCAAGTGGCCATTGAGGCAGATGGGGTTGCGACCGCTTTGAATGAAGCTGACAGCGTTATCATCATTCCGGGCTATGGGATGGCCGTGGCTCAGGCGCAGCAATCGGTTTCGGAATTGGTGCGCAAACTGCGCGCTAAGGGCAAGAATGTGCGCTTCGCCATTCACCCCGTTGCGGGCCGTTTGCCCGGTCACATGAATGTGCTCTTGGCCGAAGCGAAAGTGCCCTATGACATCGTCATGGAGATGGATGAAATCAACGATGATTTCCCAGACACAGATGTGGCCATTGTCATCGGATCAAATGACATCGTGAATCCGGCAGCCCAAGATGATCCCAACAGCCCCATTGCCGGGATGCCGGTTTTGGAATGTTGGAAGGCGAAACAGGTGTTTGTGTCCAAACGGGGGCAGGGCACCGGCTATTCGGGCATCGAAAACCCGCTATTTTTCAAGGAAAATACGCGGATGTT
>JGI26084J50262_1001755_pt1 | contig 11811 bp, 11 predicted proteins | sample SaaInl6LU_22_DNA_FD_50262 | JGI IMG/M metagenome (IMG submission 50262) | reverse complement strand
CGCGCTGGTTTATGAGGGTCAGACTATCATCTGTTTGCTTCTGCGCCACTGCGAAACGCATAGCTTGGAGCAAACGGGCTGCAAATTGGTCATGTCAGAGGTTCATATGTCCAGCAAAGAAAAGCTCAGCTTGATTTTAGCGCCACGGGGGGAGGGCAGGATGCTCAACTGCCCGCCATGATTTTTCATCACACGGGCCGCAATGGCGAGGCCAAGCCCGCTGCCAGGGCCGCCGCCGGCCTGTGAAAAACGGCTNAGCGCCTCGATGTGGCGATCCTCGGGTATTCCAATGCCATCNTCTTGGATGAGCATTTCCGCCCCGGCGCCGTTCTTNCGGAGTGTGACCCAAATTCGCGTCAGCTTTGGCCCGCCATGCACCAAACAATTGCTGAAGATATTTAAAACAGCCTCTTGGAGCATGGTTTGATCGGCCTGAATCAAGAGGCTTTCGCGCGGCAGATCTTGGGTGACCGTCAAGCTGGCCTTTGGGTGGTTTTGCTCAAAGGTGCTGACGGCATGGGCGATAAGCTGGTTCAGATCCATTGGGCGGCCGGTTTGCGAGACATCGGTGCCACTTGCGCGTTCAAAGGACAANAGCTTATTGGTCAAATCGCTGGCCTCGCGCGCGGCTTGCAAGAGCTCAGCGCTGCGCTTCTGCGCGGTTTGCGGGTTTGGTGCTGTGGTGACCGCTTCGGCCAGCGCAAGGACACCCGCCATAGGGTTGCGCAGCTGATGGGCCGCGTTAGAGATGAATTCGTCTTTCGAGCTGATGCGCCGGGACACCCTATTTAATAGACCATTTAAAGTGGTCACCAGCCCCTGAGCCTCGGTTGGGACAGCCCTGCGGATCGGCTCCAATTCGCTTGGCGTGCGCTTTGCAATGGCGCGCTCAAGCTCTAACAGCGGGCGCAGCCCCAAACGCACCCCGAACCACACAACAATGGCAACGCTCATCACCAGCGCGGCAATCACTGCAAAGGAGCGCGACAAGACATTGCGCACAAAGCTGCTGCGCACGCTCGCGTTTTGCCACACGGTGATGTTGAAAATTCCGGCAATGCCGCTGACCAAGGTCACATCTTGGAAGCGCAGAACCCGCACATTTTCGCCCTGATAGACACTGTTGTAGTAAAAAGGATCTGTGGCCCCTTTGGGGGCCATACTCGGTAAGACCGGTGGGGTGGAATAGCCTGTGACAAACACACCGTCGGGAGCAAACACATGATAAAATATCGTGCCGCCAGAGGTATCGGCCAGCAGGCGACGGGTCGAGGGGCTAATGGCGTCCCCATCCGACAGCGCAACGTCGCGCGATATCGCAATTGCGGCGGAGAGCAAGCCTTTGTCAAAGATGCTTTCGGCCCGCAGGGTCGTATTGTGGAACTGCCAAGCACCGGCAATCAGCGAAATGATGAGCAGAGGGGGCAGGATGATCAATGTCAGCCGGGCCCTCAAAGAGCTGGGTTTCATGCGCGCTCCTGCACCGTGATGTGATATCCCAATCCACGTCGCGCTTGGATCAAAACACCGTGGTCTTTCAGTCTTTGNCGGAGCCGTGAGATATAAACTTCGACGACTTTTTCCTCAATATCAGCCCCGACGCCGTAGACGTGATCGAGNANNGCGCTTTTGGATACAAGCCGTCCGTCCGCACTCAGCAGGCATTCAAAGACCGACATTTCTCGGCGCGGAATCTCCAAAGCGGTTTCGCCATCAAACAATTGCCGCGCATTTGGATCGTAATGCAAAGAACCAATTTTGCGCAGTTTTTGCTGAGGAATAGCCCGGCGGCGCAGGAGGGCGCGAACCCGTGCCTCCAACTCCGCCATCTCGAAGGGCTTGATCAAATAATCATCCGCCCCGGCATCCAATCCTTTGACCCGATCTTGCGTTTCCGCACGGGCGGTCAGCAAGATCACGGGCCGCGCATCGCCGCGTTTGCGCATTTGTGACAGCAAATCCAGCCCATTCACGCCCGGCAGGTTGATGTCGAGGATCACAAGATCAGCTCCATCTGCAACAAGATAGTCTTGCGCCTCATCGCCATTGGCAATCGCATCCACAGAATGGCCCGCATCTTCCAAACGATAGGTTATGCCTTTTGACAGGCTGATATTGTCTTCAACAAGCGTAATTCGCATTGCTGTTTTTCCGATCCGTGAAAGTTTCATGAAAGCTTCGCAGATTACACAGCAAGCATCAACCTGGGGTTTATGCCTCAATATGATTCCAATTACGCGGCTTCTGACGCGGTAAAAAAATCTGGGAGGATTTAATGTCTACACTTAAAACAACACGCCGCATGGCTATGGGCCTTGTGGCTGCAGCGACGGCCACCTTTGGCCTTCAAGCCAATGCAGGCGGCCATGGGATTGACCTGACAGGTAAGACTGTTGAATGGATCATTCCGTTTTCGGAAACCGGTGGCTCTGCCAAATGGGCAAATTTTTATGCGCCTTTGCTGTCGGAAGCTTTGCCAGGCCAGCCGACTGTTGTCGTAAAATTCATGCCAGGTGCGGGCTCAACCAAAGGTGCCAACTATTTCCATGAGCAAGAATATGATGACGGCACGCTCATTTTCGGCTCCTCCGGTTCCACACAATTTCCATTCTTGCTGGGCGACCCGCGGGTGAAATTCGACTATGCCGATTGGAATGTGGTTTTGGCCTCTGGAACAGGCGGCGTGGCTTATCTTCCACCTGAGCTTGCGGCCAAAATGGACGGCTTGGATGCCTCTGGTCTGAAAGACACAGACTTCATCTATGGCAACCAAGGTGCCACGCGTCTTGACTTGGTCCCGACATTGGCTTGGGAAATGCTGGGTCTGAACGTTGAAAGCGTCATGGGGATCAAAGGCCGCGGTGACGGGCGTTTGATGTTTGAACGGGGCGAGGCGAATATCGATTATCAAACCTCCTCTTCCTATTTGTCCGGCGTGACACCATTGGTTGAGGCTGGCACAGCCGTGCCAATGATGACTTGGGGTGCTTTGAGCGATGCGGGCGATATCGTTCGCGACCCCACATTCCCGGAGATTCCAACCTTCAAGAAGTTTGCGAAGCAACCGATGGTTGTGAAACCTCTGGCGAAAAATGGGATGCTTGGAAAGCCTTCTTCATTGCAGGCTTCCCGGCTCAAAAAATGGTCTTCTTGCCAAGAGGCGCAACGGCGGATGCCATGGTGACCTATACGGCGGCATTTGAAGCTGTAAAAGCGCGTGCTGATTTTGCAGAAATTTCGGGCAAGCGTCTGGGCAAATACCCGCAGATGACAGGGGCCGCGGCCGAAGCTGCCAAAGCAAGTGGCACAAATGTGAGCCCTGATGCCAAAGCCTTCATTGTGAATTGGCTACAAGAAAAATACGGTGTTTCTCTAAACTAAGCTTTTCTTCTGGAACGCCCCACTCAAGATAGGTGGGGCGTTTTTATAAGGAAAGTGGGAGGATATTGTCTTGGAAGTTATCATGGAGGCCTTGCCCGCCTTCGGCGAGGCTTGGGCACTTATCCTGCAGCCGGTTGTTTTGGGATATTTGGTTCTTGGTGTGCTCATGGGGCTGTGCATCGGCGTCTTTCCCGGTCTCGGCGGCATCGCGGGCCTGTCGCTCTTGCTGCCCTTCATGTTTGGCATGGATCCGATCTTAGGTCTTGCTTTGATGATTGGTATGGTGGCGGTTGTGCCAACCTCTGATACCTTCGCCTCTGTTTTGATGGGTATTCCAGGCTCTTCCGCGTCACAAGCCACTGTCTTGGACGGCTTCCCGATGGCGCAAAAGGGCAAGGCGGCGCGGGCGCTCTCGGCGGCCTTTGCATCGTCGCTTTTTGGCGGATTGGTTGGCGCAAGTTTTTTGACGGTCTTTATTTTGGTCGCCCGGCCCATCGTTTTGGAATTTCGCACGCCAGAGCTGTTGATGATTACGATTTTTGGCCTTTCAATGGTTGGTATTTTGGCTGGGCGTGTGGCCATCAAGGGCATCGTCGCGGCGGGTCTGGGCATGTTGATTGGCACCATTGGAGAAGGGGCTTCTTCTGGTGATTTGCGCATGTCCTCTTACGATTTTCCCTATCTTGTCGACGGTCTGAAATTGGTAATTGTAGGCCTTGGCATTTTCGCAATTCCTGAAATTATCACCCTGCTGCGCAATGACCGCGCCATCAGCCAGGAGGCGCAGATCGGTGGCGGCTGGATCGCAGGGATCAAAGATTGGTTTGCCAATATTTGGCTTTCTGTGCGCTGTTCCATCATCGGTGTGATTGTGGGTGTGATCCCGGGTCTTGGCGGCTCGGTTGTGGATTGGATTGCCTATGGGCACACGGTGCAAACCAGCAAAGACAAGTCCAATTTCGGCAAAGGTGATGTGCGCGGCGTGATCGGGCCAGAAAGCTCAAACAATGCCAAAGAGGGGGGTGGCCTTGTGCCGACCTTACTGTTCGGCATTCCTGGGTCTGGCTCAATGGCAATCTTTATTGGCGCAATTGCCCTGCTGGGATCAGGTCAGATTGAGGTCGGACCGGCCATGCTGAAAAACAATCTCGACATTACCTATGCCATCGTTTGGCTGCTTGCTCTGGCGAATGTCGTGGGCACAGTGCTTTGCATTGCAGCCTCAGGCGGGATCGCCAAGCTCACAACCATCCGCTTTGTTTTATTGGCGCCTTTCTTGTTTATGATCATAAGCTTCGCGGCCTTTCAATCTGGACAAAACCTGATGGACCTTGTGGCGCTTTTTGCCATTGGCTTTCTTGGAATTTTGATGCGCCGCTTTGATTGGTCGCGCCCTGCTTTTTTGATTGGTTTTGTTCTGTCCAATCCAGCAGAAACCTATGCAAACCAAGCCATTCAAATCGCCCAATCCCGCTTCCGCAAAGGATTTGTTTGAGGGGATTGATTATATTTTCTCGCCCATCGTGCTTGTGCTTTTGGCCATTACATTGGTCTCTGTCGTTTTGGGCCTGCGCCAGGCCAAACATATCTTGGCCGAAGGGGACAGCAAATCAGGCTCGAAACGCGCGCCGATGGTGTTCCTACTCTGCATCACAGCTTTCATTGGCTATGCATTATTTGATGCCGGTTCCATCCCGGACTATAGCCGCGATCGGGTCTTTCCGATGTTTGTGGCCAGCGTTTGTTTGGTGGGATGTACGGTGATGATTGCCCGAATGATCTTGGCCCCTGAAACCGATACGATCTTTGCCGACAGCGAGCGCAGCGCCGAAGCAGGGCAAGCGCGGTATAGCCTATGGTCCACCCTCGCGTGGTTTGCCGCGCTCCTGGTGGCCACATCGTTATTTGGGTTTATAATTGCCCTGGCCCTCTTTTTGTTCAGCTTTATGCGGATCAGAGCCAATATGAGCGCTGTTTTTGCAGCGATCTATGCGCTTGCGGGCATCGCTTTTATCTGCACTATGGCTTGGGCATTGAACCGCGATTTCCCACCCGGTCTTTTGCAAGCTTATTCTAACCTTCCATGGCCATTCACATGACACAAACTGCGATCCCTTATCTTCTTATGCGTGGTGGAACCTCTCGGGGGCCATATCTGAACCGCGCTGACCTTCCCGAGGATCTCGAGACTCTGGCTGAGGTGTTAATCGCGATTGTGGGCTCTGGTCATCCGCTGAACATTGACGGGATTGGCGGTGGCGCGGCGGTCACGACCAAAGTGGCGATGTTGTCCAAGTCACAGGATCCTTGGGCCGATGTGGATTACTTTTTCGCTCAAGTGAGCGTGGAAGATAAATTGGTCGATTTCAAACCCACCTGCGGCAATATTTTGACCGGCGTGGGTCCAGCCGCCATTGAGATGGGGTTGGTCGAGGCGCAAGAGGGTGAGACACAGGTGAATATTCTGGCAGTGAACACGCAAGCGCGCGTCGCCGCTGTCATTCAAACGCCTGGGCGACAGGTCAGCTATGAAGGCGTCGCGCGCATTGATGGCGTGCCGGGAACCTCGGCGCCCATTGCCGTTCAATTCATGGAGACGGTCGGGGGGGTCACGGGCGCCTTTTTGCCCACAGGTAACCGGGTTGATGAGATTGACGGAATCGCTGTGACTTGCATGGATGTTGCGATGCCCATGGTGATTGCAAAGGCCGAGAGCTTTGGGCTGACAGGCTATGAAACGGCCGCTGAGCTGGATGAAAATCGCGCATTTTTTGATCAGATGGAAGCTCTACGGCAAAAGGCAGGGGCTTTGATGGGGATGGGGGATGTCACAAAATCAGTGGCGCCAAAATTTGGCCTGCTGGCCCCCGCCAAGGCCGGCGGCACAATTGCGACCCGCTATTTCATGCCCTGGAGTACGCATCCTTCCATGGCCGTCACGGGCGCGCAATGCCTTGCGTCTTGTGTGTTGACCCCGGGGACGATTGCAGAGGGCATGGCTGCCAAATCAAATGAGACCCCGGCCAATGTCATTTTGGAACATGCCTCGGGCAAGATTGAAGTGGCGGTTGATTATGCCGATACGGCGACAGGTTTCGAAATAAAATCGGCAGGTCTCATACGCACCGCTCGAAAAATTGCGGCGGGAGAGGTGTTTATTCCAAGGTCAATTTGGGCCGGTCATTAACCGCGTTTACAGAAGGGTGATAGGGCGATGAAGGTTCATATTCTTGATGATTGGTTCGATACCCTGCGCAGCTTGCCGTGCTTTGCCAAATTGGCCGATCACGAGGTTACCGTCTGGACGGATCATGAGCCTGACCCCGTCAAACTGGCCGCGCGATTGCAAGAGGCAGAGGCTTTGGTGCTCTTTCGTGAGCGCACCAAGGTTGGGGCTGACCTATTGGCGGGCCTGCCAAATCTGAAACTCATCTCACAGCGCAGTGTCTACCCGCATGTTGATGTGCCGGCCTGTACGGCCCATGGTGTTCTGCTTTGCTCAAATATGCATTCAGATACGCCATCCTATGCGGCCGCAGAGCACACTCTGGCGTTGATTTTGGCCAGCTATCGGCAAATCCCGCAACAGGTGACCTCAATCAAAGTGGGCCGGTGGCAATCGGGGGTCGGCAGGACCCTGCGCGGCAGAACATTGGGGCTTTATGGATATGGACGCATTGCAGGCGCGGTTGCGGGCTACGCCAAAGCGCTGGGGCTCAATGTGCAATGGTGGGGATCAGAGGCAGGGCGCGCACGGGCCGCTGCCGCGGGTGAAACCGTGGCTGTCTCCCGTGAGGCCTTTTTTAGAGAATCCGATATCGTCAGCCTGCATGTTCGGTTGAATTCCGCGACCCGGGGTTTGATCACCGCCGAGGACCTTGCATTGATGCCGCCACGCGCTTTATTTGTGAACACGTCGCGCTCCGGTCTTGTGGCCCCCGGTGTCTTAGAGGCGGAGATTGCGAAGGGTCAGCTTCATGCCGCTGTAGATGTGTTCGATCACGAGCCGCTTTCGGATCGCGAAAATATACTTCTCACACACCCGAATGTTCTGGCCACGCCCCATATTGGCTTTGTGACCGAGGATGAGTTTGACATGCAATTTTCGGATATTTTTGATCAAATCAATGCCTATGCCGCAGGCGCACCAAGTCATATGATCAATCCAGAAGCCTATCGGTGACGCGCGTGTTCTGGCAGGCGCGGCCCTGATTTCTGTTTGGAAATGGCATAGTCAGAGGGTTGCTTAGGGCTATCGGTCGCCAGTTTNCGGGCGGAACAGGCGCGCAAAGAGCGGCGCACCCAGAATGACAATAAATATTCGCAAGACATGATGGGCCACCACAAANGCCATATCTGCCCCAACAATGAGCGCAAGCACGGTCAATTCNGCTTGTCCGCCCGGAGCGAAGGCNAGAACGGTCTCTAANGGTGGCGCCAGCCCTGCCAGGTGGATCACTTCGGCGAAGATGACAGCCAGTAGCAATAGCAGCACGCAAAACCCTAGTCCGGCCGTCACATCCCGTCTGATTTCGGCCATGGTGACNCCGGCGTATTTGCACCCNACGCTCATTCCGATAAAAAATTGTGCAGCCCAGATGGCTTCTGACGGAGGGCGGTGTTGTAGTACGCCTGTAAGGGACAAGAGCGCAGCCAGCAAAAGTGGCCCAAGGATTGAGGCTCCAAACATGCCGGCACGTTTTGCCAGCTGCCAGCCAACCAGCCCGCAGAAAATCATCCACCCAAGCTGTGAGAGCGCAATGCTGGCGGCCGGAGCGCCCGGGGGGTTGGTTAGATCTGCGTTCCAAATCCAGGTCAGTAGAAAAGGCAGGGTCACGACGATGACCAAGACCCGCGTGGCGTGAACGAGCGCGAGTGTGCGCAGATTGCCGCCTGCCTCTTCGCCAAAAACGAGCATGTCCTGTAGGCCGCCTGGCATTGCGGAATAATAGCTGGTGGCAAAATCAAACCCCCATAGACGCTGGAAGTAAAAAACGCCAACGAGTCCAATGCAAGTGGTCATCACCGGGATCAACAAAAGCGTTGGCCACATGCCGCCCATGGAGACCAGCAGCGAAAGGGAAAATGTAGCGCCCACGGCCACGCCGAGAATACTGCGCATAGCCTCATTGATCACTTTGAACCCACGCATGGGCACGCCGAGCAGGGCGGCAATCAAGCAAGAAAAGATTGGCCCTAAGAGCCAAGGCAGCGGCAGATGCAAAAATTTGAACGCAAGGACGCCGAGACCCGCGACCGTATAGGCGTAGAGATGCGCGCTCATCGGTCCAGCCCCTTGAGCCTGTGGCGCAAAGAGGTTTGCAAATGGGCCTCGGCCGCATCGCCAGCTGCTGTTTGATCGCCCGCGCGGATCGCCTCTATGATCCGAGCATGTTGCGCGCTCACAGTTTTTATACGCGCTTCATCATCCAAAGTTGTGGGCCCCAGCAGCATGAGCGCATTGTTGAGCCCCCGGGCCGAGGCCAATAAAAAGCGGTTGCGACTGGCCAGATAAATGCGGTGGTGGAAATCTTGATTTAAGGCCGCAGCCTGTTGCGTGTCATCGCCGAGCGCTGCAATTTGATCATTTATGTCATTGAGCAGGTCAATCTCAGCATCATTGGCATGTTTTGCAGCCATCTGTGCCGCTGTGCGCTCAAGAACAAGCCGCATTTCGTAAAGTTCAACAACTTCGGAGGGGGTCAGGGTGCGGATCACGGCTCCTAACCGGGGGCGATGTTCGACAATCCCGTCGCTTTCGAGCTTGCGCAGGGCTTCACGCACGGGCGTGCGAGACAGGTCCAACCTCTTGGCCACCTCAATCTCGCGCAATCTGTCGCCGGGGCGGAAATCGCCGGAGCGTATGGCCTCGTAAAGCCGATGATAGGCAGCTTCTCCTTGGGACATAACTTGCAATTCTGTTTTGGTCATTTTAAAGAGGCCTAAATTGTATCCACCTGGATACAATACTTCAGTCAAATGGGAAAGCCAATGTCAAAATCTGTCATCGTTGTTGGAACTGGAAATGCCGCCCTTTGTGCAGCGCTCGCCGCTTTGGAAAGCGGTGCTCGTGTTACGCTGCTTGGAAAAGGCTGATAAATCCTTGTCAGGTGGCAATACAAAATACACAGCAGGGGCGATGCGTTTTGCCTATGATGGCGCTGACGATCTATTGCCGCTGCTGCGCAACCCAGAGGATCCGCGGGTGAAGAGGGCAGATTTTGGCAGCTACACGACAGAAAAATTTGCCAATGACCTTCTGGGGTTCAATGATGGGCGGCCCTTGTCCGAAGAGCAGGAGGCGCTGGTCCATCAGTCCGGGGCAACCCTGCGCTGGCTGGCCTCGCATGGTGTGAAATTTGAACCCATCTACAGCCGGCAGAGTTTCGAAAAAGATGGCCGTCATGTCTTTTGGGGCGGTTTAACCTTGGCGGCAGAAAATGAAGGTGTTGGCCTTTTTGATATGGAATTGGCGGCAGTTGAGCGGCTCGGGGGAACGGTCCGTTACAACAGTGCGGTCACTGGTTTGGTCACTGACGCGGGGCGTGTCTGCGGTGTGCAGATTGGGCAAGAGCGGCTGCTTGCGGACGCCGTTATCCTGGCCTGTGGCGGCTTTGAGGCCAATGGCGCGCTGCGGGTCAAGCATATGGGAGAGAATTGGGAAGCGGCGAAGGTGCGCGGAACCCCGCATAATACGGGTGATGGTCTTCTCATGGCGCTGGAGCTTGGCGCGGCGGATTACGGGCTTTACTCTGGCTGCCACGCGACGCCGATGGATCTGCATATGGCCGATTTTGGAAATCTTGAGTTGCCACCGGGTGAGCGCAAGAACTATCGAAAGATTTCCTATTTCCTGGGGGTTATGCTCAATGCCCATGGCGCGCGCTTTGTGGATGAGGGTGCAAATTTTCGCAATTACACCTATGCGCAATATGGCGCGGCCATCCTAGAACAGCCCGGCCAATTTGCGTGGCAGGTCTTTGACAGCAAAACCTATGACCTGCTCTATGATGAGTACCGTTTCAAAGATGCGCATTTTGTCAAAGCAGATCGGCTGGAGGATCTGATCGCGCAGATGAGCGGTGTGGATCAGGCGGCCGCAAGTGAAACCTTAGCGCGCTATAACGCGGCTGTAGATCAAACGACGGGTTTTGATCCCACAGTTTTGGATGGAAAGGCGACAGTCGGCCTGAACCCTCCAAAATCAAATTGGGCACAAACCCTCGATCAAGGCCCTTTCTACGCTTATCCGGTCACGGGAGGCATCACATTCACCTATGGCGGTTTAAAGGTGGATGCGGAGGGCAGGGTGCTGACAGGCGGCGGCGATCACATCAAAGGGTTGTTTGCCTGCGGCGAAATTCTGGGCGGTGTTTTCTATGCCGGCTATCCCGGTGGTTCGGGTTTGACCTCCGGTGCTGTTTTTGGTCGCCGCGCTGGCCAAGGCGCCGCGGGATCCTAGAAAGAGTTTGCGGGCCTTGGGTCTCAGGCCTGCGGCGAAAACCACGGGCGAGCATTTCTGCGCACATTGCACCAGAACATTTTGCGCAAACATAAGCTGCGCTCGTTTGCGCATAAATAGATCACTTAGGAGCTGGACATTTTACCCGTTGCAATCGCATCCTTGCCGGTAAAGCGGTCCGCCCGTATATCACACCAAGAGGCATAAAGGGTTCAACATGAAGACAGTTTCAAATTTCGATCGAATTGGTGAAGAGAATGCGTTTGCAGTCTTAGGCCGCGCGGGGGTTTTGGCCGCGGGTGGCATGGATGTCATCAACCTTGGAATCGGTCAACCGGATTTCCCGACGCCTGAAAATATCGTTGAAGCGGCGGTCAAAGCCCTGCGCGATGGGCATCATGGCTACACGGATGCGACTGGAATTTTGCCGCTGCGCGAAGCGGTCAGTGCGGATTTGCACCGCCGATATAACACCGAGGTCAGCCCGGCCAATGTGCTGGTCGTGCCGGGGGGGAAGGTGACGATGTTCACCGCGATCTTGATGTTTGGCGAAGCTGGTGGGGATATATTGTATCCTGATCCGGGCTTCCCAATCTATCGTTCGATGATTGAGTATACCGGAGCAACTCCCGTTGCCATTCCGATCCGCGAGGAGAATGGGTTTGCGTTTTCGGCGGAGGAGACATTGAAGCTGATTGGTCCCAACACAAGGTTGATCATTCTAAACTCCCCGGCCAATCCTTGCGGCGGCATCACCCCAAAGGCGGAAATTGATAAATTGGTGGCCGGTCTTGCGGATTATCCAGATGTGGCGATCCTGTCTGACGAAATTTATGACCAAATGCTCTACGATGGGGAGCAGCACGTCAGCCTATTGACCTACCCCGAAATTCGCGACCGGTTGATTGTGCTCAATGGCTGGTCAAAGACCTATGCGATGACGGGCTGGCGATTGGGCTATTCGATTT
>JGI26084J50262_1001753_pt1 | contig 11816 bp, 11 predicted proteins | sample SaaInl6LU_22_DNA_FD_50262 | JGI IMG/M metagenome (IMG submission 50262) | reverse complement strand
AAATCAGTCGCATTATGGTGACGGTCGTAAAGTTCCCACGCGAGGCGCTGAATCTTGTGCTCGATGGCGGTTGCGTTCAGTATTTCAGTAGTGTTGCTCATGATAGGGTGAAATTAGGCTTTTAGCACCAATTGGACAACGTTTTCTATATGATGTGTCTGTGGGAACATATCCACTGCCCGGCTTTGCTTGATTTCGTATTTTTCAGTGAGTAGCCCTAAATCTCGTGCTTGCGTAGCAGAGTTGCAGCTTACGTAAACGATTCTAGGAATTTCAAGCTCGAGCAACAAGGCTATCACATCGCCGTGCATTCCATCTCGTGGCGGATCTGTGACCAGAACATCGGGCTTGCCGTGCTTCGCAATGAATTCGGCATTAAATACCTCTTTCATGTCGCCCGCATAGAAGGTTGCATTAGTAACGCCGTTGTTTTGCGCATTCAGTTTTGCATCTTCAATGGCTTCAGGGATCAATTCAATCCCGACCACCTCACGCGCTTGCTCCGCCATGAAAAGTGCGATGGTACCTGTACCGGTATATAAATCAAAGACCAATTCGTCTTTCTTGATCTCTGCCATGTCCATTGCCACCTTATACAGTTCGTACGCCTGCTCAGGATTCGTCTGGTAGAACTCTTCGGGCCTATTTTAAAGCGCAGTTCACCTTCTCCACTATACTTCGGCATGGCTTCCTCAATGAAGCCCGGACCGCTGTACGTGATGATGTCTTGATCGTAAATAGTATCGTTTTGTTTGGTGTTGATCACGTATTGAAGGGTGGTGATTTCCGGGAATTTCCCAGCCAATTCTTTCAATAGCTCTTCACGCGCTTCCGCGTGCTCCTCTTTAAACTGAATAACCACCAATACCTCTCCGGTGCTGGCTACACGAATCATTAGTGTTCTCAGCCAACCTTCTTGACTACGCGCATTGAAAAAAGGCATGTCTCTTTCAATGGCCCAGTCCCGAACGAAATTTCGAAGGGCATTCGACGGTTCNGGCTGCAGCAAACATTCGTCGATGTCTAACACCTTATCCCAGAAACCTGGAATNTGAAATCCTGCACCGCGGCGCTCTGGAAAATCTATACCGCTGTCCAGCTGCTCCTGGGTCAACCATTTGTTATCAGTAAAACTAAACTCAAGTTTATTTCTATAGCGGTACTCCTTTCCACTGCCTAGNATGGGGTGAAACTCTTCCGGAACCACGTGTCCAATTTTGCGCAAATTCTCGCGCACTTCCTTCTCCTTGTAGCCCAATTGCTTCTCGTAGCTCAAATTCTGCCACTTGCAACCGCCGCACACNCCAAAGTACTGGCACTGCGGTTCCACACGGTCCGGACTGTATTCATCTACCTTCACCACCTTGCCTTCAAGATAGCTTCGACGCTTCTTAGTTACTTGCACCTCGACGACATCGCCGGGCACGCCACCGCTCACAAACACTACCTTTTCGCCGTGTCTGCCCACTGCTTTTCCTTTGTTTCCTATATCCGTGAGCCGTACTTGCTCAAGGTTCGCCATGCGGTTTTTCTTTCTTGCCATAGGCCGCAAAAATAGTTTATAAAAAGAGAGGGCGGCCTTCCGGCCGCCCTCAATATTCTGTTGCTAAAAAATTGTGGTTTACTTCACGATCACAGGCTGTGCATGAGAAGCACCATCTGTAGTAGTGATCAACAGGTAAGTACCTGAAGCAAGGCCTTCCGTAGAGATCTGTATTTTCTGACCACCTGTGAAATCTGCTTGCTCTTGGTATAGTGTGCGTCCTGTCATGTCCATAAGCTTCAATGTCGCTGCAGCCTCGAAATTACCTTCTACAAAGAAGTCGCCGCTCGTTGGGTTCGGGTATACATTGATTTTGCTTGCAAGCGACTCTTCGAATTGACCGATGGTGTAGGTTGCATCAACACTTTGTAGGACCTCTTTAGTCGAGATGTCTTGCACCCACAGTATCACACCAAGGTTTGTGAAATCTTCAACCGTATGTTCTACACTGAGGTTTGCAGGGCTCTGTGCATTCGCTGGCAACGTATAATTACCATTGAACGTGTAGCTCAACGTTTTGGTAACACTCTGTCCTGAAGTCAAAGCGCTCAATGTTTCACCGTTTTCATTAGGCATCATTTTCTTAACCACATTGAAGAATTCTGTTTCGCCATTCGTTTNTACGTTGGCTACATCGAGGTGCGAATAAATCACCGCGAACAACCTTAAGTTGTTTGAATTAACATCTGCTAGCGGTGAAATAGTAACCTCGGTCTCAACACTTTTAGTGAAGCGGCTCCAAGTAGCACTCATTTCAACGAATGCAGGAACATTCTGGTACTGATCGTACAAGNCCTGAGTAACACCATTACCGTTACCGTCCCATCCGCCGTCAATCTCAACGCGTGGTACAGAGTTTACACCATAGAACGTTCTTCTTGCTCCACCTTCTAACGTGAAGTAAGGATCTCCTGTACCAGGCCAGCTCATCTGGTATTTGATAGAGTTGTGTTCGCCTGGATTATCGTCAAATACAGCCTCCATGGTCGCGTTCGCTGGCGTACAAGGTGCACAAGTAGACGAAGTAAACGTCTCGTATAGTGGGTAGCGGGTAGTTAACGCAGTAACGACTTGAATATCCAAGCTCACCGTATCGTTCGCTGTATTTGCATCCACATTACTTCCGTTGAGATTACTCAACCAAGCTTTAACTGTGTACAATCCTGTGCTTGATGGGTTCCATGTACTTCCTGAAGTAAGCGTTCCTGCAGATCCACTAGGAATACTGATGCTCGACAGACTTGAAGTTACTGGAGTACCACCGTTGATACTGTAGTTGAATGTTGCGCTCGTTAGGTTCTGTGCGCCATTATTCGTAAAATCTGCTGCGATTGTAAAAGGAGCTACGTTGAGACCTAAATACGGACTTACATTTAAGCTGGCCCCTGCCAATTCGTAATCTGGTTGTACCCCTTGAATAAAGGTGTAGTAGGTGTTATCTAAATAATCAGGTGCATTGCTTGAATTGCTTCCTACACTGGTGATTTGGTCGTAAACGTTGGTGCTGTTGACGCGTACACCAATAGTTAAACTTGGTGTTACACCAGCATTGCGTTGATCGACGATGTAGATGTTGTTCGTGGTTTCTTCCAATACAATAGACCAGTAGCTCCAGTGGCTGCCCGAAGCTCCAGTCACACTGTAAGAAGAGAATAGAATCCATTCTTGGCGGTTTGGAGACGTTCCAAAGGTTTTGCGCGCCACTTGATCGTTGGCACCACTACCGTTCAAACCCAATACACAGATGGAAGAATCTGGAATGGAAGAATTCGTAATGGCTTGAGCAGAGCCCACACTGTGGTTGGCTGGATTTGTTTTTCTCGAGAACGTAAGGATACCGGTATTTGATACTCGGAAAGAGTCAATCGCAGCTCCTTGAAGCTTAAAGGTAAACGGAAGCGTTTGAATGCTTGAATAGGTTCCTGCAGTTTGTGCCGCACCTACAATACTGGTCCAATCCGTTGGGAGACCACTACCAACAGGATATTCGGAATTTTCCTGATTTACGTTGTTCGGATTTGAGCCCGACACCGGCGCGGTATGGTAATATTGGGCACTGGCCGTTATAGTAACGGCAAGTGCTACTAGTGAGAGTAGAAATTTTTTCATAAGTATGATTAGATTTAAGAGGTTATGAAGTTATTACTTTTCATCCTAATAGTCGTGAATTCAGCCCTTATATTTGTGGTAACCCAAAATTCAAAAGTACTATGGCTCAGTCCTCTGCATCATTAATGGCCCTCGAAGAAAAGTATGGCGCTCACAATTACCATCCCTTACCGGTCGTTCTAGACAAAGGAGAAGGTGTTTACGTATGGGACGTTGAAGGAAAACGCTACTATGATTTTTTATCGGCCTACAGTGCGGTCAACCAGGGGCATTGCCATCCAAAAATTGTAGGGGCTATGGTGGATCAGGCGCAGACGTTGACATTGACCTCACGTGCCTTTTACAACAGTAAACTTGGGGAATACGAGAAGTACATGAGCGAAACCTTTGGATTCGATAAGATCCTTCCCATGAATTCTGGAGCAGAGGCAGTGGAGACGGCGCTAAAAATCGCACGTAAGTGGGGTTATGAGAAAAAAGGAGTCGCACAAAACAGCGGTATTATCGTGGTATGTGAGGGCAATTTCCATGGACGTACGACAACCATCATTTCGTTCTCTGACGATCCCGATGCCCGTAACAACTTTGGTCCCTATACAACTGGTTTTNTNACNATTCCTTACAATGATATTGCCGCGTTAAACTTTGCGTTGATGAATGAGAATGTCGTTGGTTTTCTAGTCGAGCCTATTCAAGGCGAGGCGGGCGTGAATACACCGGACGCAAACTTTATAACAGAGGCAGCAGCATTGTGTAAAGAGCGTAATGTTTTATTGATTGCAGATGAAGTACAGACCGGAATTGCCCGCACTGGGTCACTTTTAGCGGTTTGTGGCGATTGTAGTTGCGGCAACACTTGCGAGCGCGGTACAACCTACACGAAGCCCGATCTCTTGATCTTAGGAAAGGCTCTATCTGGCGGCGTTTATCCCGTGAGTGCGGTACTCGCGGACGATCACGTAATGGAAGTGATCAAGCCAGGTCAGCACGGTTCCACTTTTGGCGGTAACCCTATTGCGGCAAAAGTTGCAATGGCGGCACTTGACGTGGTAAAAGAAGAAGGACTGGCGCCGCATGCGCGTGCTATGGGTGAACATTTCCGTGCGGAGATGACTAAAATCATTGGCGAAACAGCATTGGTCACCAAAGTTCGCGGTAAAGGATTGCTGAATGCCATTATTATCAACGATACGCCCGACAGCTCCACTGCTTGGAACATTTGTATGGCATTGAAAGAAAACGGTTTGCTTGCAAAACCAACACACGGCAACATCATCCGTTTTGCACCGCCACTGGTAATGACAAAGGACCAGTTGGACGAATGCATCGCCATTATCCGCACCACTTTGCTGAACTTTAAAAGGTAATGCGCTGGCTCCAAGCCTTTTTTCCAAACGATCAACATCCTGATCATCACAAACCGCTCGATGGTTTGCGGGGTATCGCCGTACTAATGGTGGTATTTGGTCACGGATACAATCAAGGCCTGGGCCCCTTCGGTGAAAGCAGTTTGTTGATCCGGGGAAAACTTGGGGTATACCTATTCTTTGTGCTTTCCGCCTACCTTCTGGACCGTCAAATCATCAAGATGCTTCAGCAGGGACGCGCAGATTGGGACTATTGGTTGTATTACATCTCTCGCCGCATCTTACGCATTTTCCCACTCTTTTTTCTTGCGCTCATAGTTTTTAGAATGGCCAATGCCAGCGGACTAAAAGTAGTAATGCACGACTGGGGAGATGTGTGGCAGCACCTTGCACTTCAGCGTGGCGATCATATTTTTTGGTCCATACCGGTTGAGTTTAAATATTACCTCATTAGCCCTATAGTACTTTTCGTATTTCACCGCCTGTTTCGTTGGAACGGGTATGCCATTGCTTGCACATTAGCCGTATTAATGGGTGCGTCGTATTGGTTTGTACTATGGTGGCAGCCCGAGGGAACAAACACGCTATGGTTCCTCAACATCTTTTTGCTCGGCACCGTCGTTGCTCTTATTGAGCGTTTACGTCCCCNTTTCTGGAACACCCTCACCCAATCTTCCTTCACCACCTATGCCGGCTGGGCTGTCGTGCTCATCTTTAGTTTTTGGTCTTGGAAATCAGATGACTATACTCATATAGGTACGTTTATCCCCGCGGCATTGCTATGGTCCGTTGCATTAATAGCCTCCTTTAAACACGGCCTTTGGGCATCGCTATTATGCTGGAAACCCCTGCGTTGGGTCGGCGCCGTCTCCTTTAGTATGTACCTGTTTCATATACCGGTATTAATGTGGGTAAAATCTTTTCCAATATCCTCAGAAATCGCTTGGCTCATTTACCTTGCGCTCACTTTGGGCGTCACGTCACTAACGTATTTAGTCGTCGANCGACCTTTGCAAAAATTCAAACCATTCGTTTATGGATCAGCGGGAACAAAACCTACGTCTTAAAGAAGCTTTCGAGCGAGGCATTACCTATAAATCGTACAGTGAATTGCTTCAGCAATATGCCCGCAAAGGAAAAACATCTGGTGAGCAGAAAGCGTCTTTTATCGAATATACCAAACTGGCTGCTGCACGTCAGCGCCGTTGGGAAAAGACGTACCGTCCCGAAGTAAATTTTATCGATGCCATTTACGATTGTAAAGTAAAAGGCGAGCAGTGGTTGGTTTTTACCGAAACGTGGTGTGGCGATGCCGCTCACGCCTTGCCGTTTTTTAATGAATGGGCCATTGCGACGAAAATCCCCCTGCGCATCGTATTTCGCGATGAGCACCCAGAACTCATGGACCAATTCCTCACCGACGGTGGCCGTTCCATTCCAAAGTGGGTACGCCTTAATGATCATTTTGAAGCAGTCACCAATTGGGGACCTCGTCCATCAGAACTCACCGAACACTACAAACAGTGGAAGGCTGAGCCAGATTTTGATAAGTCTGAATGGTCGCTTTTTGCGCAAGATTGGTACAACAAAAACAAAGGTCGCGCACTAGAAAACGACATCTTTGATTTGATGCGATAGTTATTCTTTTTGCGAAGAGGTATTACTTGTTGTTCTTGAGATTCAAAAACATCTTTTCGAACGTCCTGTAGACTTCGTCCAAAAAGGGTTGAGTCAAGGCTTCTTTGACTTCAGCGGTAGAAGGATGTGATTCTTTCATGAATTTGAACCCCTGCTTCATTGGCCCGGCCTCAAATTCAACGTAGTGCCAGCGTTCCATGGCGTAAATGGTGGTTTTGAATTGTTGGGTACTCCAAGTTTCGACAATGCGCATATTAGAAATCCACGTGGACTTTTAAGTTGAGTAATCTGTTGGTCATGTAATTAGGGACGGCGTATTGTCCTGCCGCACTAATATCTTTTACCCAAAGGTAACTCACAGTATTTCTTGCTTGTAGCAGGTTAAAGATTTCCGCGCTGATCCAGATTTCATCAAAGCGATCGGTCCATTTCCCACCCAATACCTTGATAAAACCGATATCTGCCCGACGGTAGGGTGGGCTTCGGAAAAAACGGTCCTCGGGTTGCGCTATTTCGTTGCCAGTACCGTCCGGTCCAAAAGGAAATCCACCGCCCAACATAAGTGTAAGTGACAACCGTGTTGTGGGGTCGTTCGGCAAGTAATCTTGGAAGTACACGGCGAAATTGAANCGAGTGTCCGTCGGTCGGGCGTGCCACCCCTGTACCAAGCTTGTTGTACTGCGCTCCTGAGCGCGGAACAAACTAAAAGTGAACCAACTGTCGGTGCCTTTTACAAACTCTCCATTGATGCGGGAATCAATCCCGTACACTCGCGCCAGTCCATCGTTGTTGCCTTGGTAGCGGATGCGCACATTTTCCACATCGAACAAATTCACGCGTTGCAATCCTTTGTAATACGTTTCAAGTGTCCATACAAAAGGGCGGTTCCACAGTTCAAAATCTTTGTCTTGACGTACGATCAGGTGCAGGGCCTGCTGACTCTTCACGTCCGTATTTAGCGTACCGTCCTTAAGGCGCATTTCACGGTAGAAGGGGTATTGATCGTACAATCCTGCAGCAAAGGTCCACCGGTAGGCAGCAAGCAGTCCTCCATCTGGTATAAAGTTGAATCGTGCACGTGGGCTGATGCGAACTTCGTTTGACAATTGGGCCCACTGCATCCGTGCACCTATATTGTAATGCCAGATGCCCTTATCTAGTGGAATAGAGCCTTTTGCGTTGATCCAACTCTTCGCTCGAGTGTTGAGCAACGTTTGAGTCGCTGCTACGTGGGTATAGAGTTCTAAACCGTCCGCCGGTGTGCTGAATAATCTTCCATCGATAACGCTATCAATGGTGCTGCCTGTGTTTGGTAGGCTGTAGCCGGCACTGTCGATGCGTTCCCACTCTTTGTAGCGGTCATAGATGTTTTCTCCTTGCAATTGGACTCCCCAGGTAAGGTCAAACCTGTTAAATCCAATCAATTCCTCATATTTTACATTGCCGATGTAGGCATCGAGGAAATTTCTTCTGAAATCCTGAAAGGCACCAACGCCCCGTACTAGGCTTATTTCACCAAAGTCATCGGAGCCTAGATCATTGTTGAGTTCGTTCAGTCTGTAGTAGCCAATCACATCGGTGATTTCCAATTCCGTGGTGTGAAAACCGGTCGCGGAAAAGGTACGTACACCGCCACCAGCGACTCCTGTAAGTTTCTGATATTTAGCGGCTAAGAATTGCGTATCGTAACCAAATTCCTCCTTGCCGTCAAAAAANACATTCAAGCGCAGCGCCTCCTGCAAAGAGCCAAAATTGGTTTGCCGGTTTTGAGGGATTTGATTCATTCTGTTGTGCGCAACGTGCGCAAAGATTTCCACACGCGAGGTGCCCACCTCATTGGGGCCATTGCCTAAGAGCTTGGTCAGCAACAATTGGCCGTCGGCATTCACTGGAAAATAATCGCTCTGTACATCAGTAGCATTAAGCAGCAGTGCATTATTCCGGTAGCGGAGTCCACTTGCAATAGTCCATCCCTTCGTATGATTTTTCGAGGCCCAACTGACGCCGGTTAGCGAAGTTTCTACGATCAAGTCTTTAAGCTTTGGGTCTCGGGTGTATTCGTATTTCACATCTAGAACGGAACTGAGTTTGTCTCCTTCTAAGGCACTGAACCCGCCTGCGCTAAAGTTGATGCTGCTGACTAAATGAGGGTGGATAATACTCATGCCTTCCTGCTGACCGGCACGTGCTAAAAAGGGTCGAAAAACCTCGAAATCGTTGATATAGACTAAGTTTTCGTCAAAATTACCTCCGCGCACATTGTACTGCGAGCTCATTTCGTTTCTAGAGCTCACCCCAGCAAAGGTTTTTACTACGCCTTCCACGCCACCTTCTGCGCCAGTAGTGAATCGGATATCTTTTCCTAATACGTTCGTGCCTTCTTCAGAAACGCGTTGCGATTCCACGTCAACTTCATCGAGAAGGGTTGAATCCATGATCTGTGCGTGAAGCCCAGAGGTGAAGAATATACCTATGAAGAATAGTTTTTTCAAAACCAATTACCGCTTCAGGCTTTGAAAGAGCTCTGTCCAAGCGAAGGGATTAGAAAGGGCACCTAGGATGGCGGATGCACCATTGCCGCCGTAATAACGTCCTTCATTGTAGAGTTGCTGGTTCTGCATCGTAATGAGGTAATCCTGCATTTCAGCGGCATCATAGCCCATCGCCGCCGCGCGGGCACGAAGTTCATCTAAAGCAAGGTTGCGTTGAGCAATATCCATTTCTGTGGTTTCAATTTTCATCGCAAGGAATTCTTCCTTGAAGTTTTCCTTTGACGGCCATGGGTAGACAATAACGGGATCCAAGACTTCGGTATCCCATTCCAAAACAATGCGCGCCAGAAACTGCTCTCCCTCCAACGTATCTGCCACCCAAAAACGGTTGAGGCGGAATCCGATGTGCTGAAAAAGCACCGTATCTCCTGGCATTGCCACTAACGAGAAAAATCCGTCGCGGTCACTAACAGTCATTTGCCCGCGACTTTTCACTAAAATCTGGACGTTAGGCAATAATTGGATCAACGAATCATTGCTGACAATAATTCCATGAAGTTGCACCGGCTTTTTTCCTTCTTGCGCAGAAGCCTGGAAAGAGCAGGTGAAGAATAGAATAAAAAGTAGTGCGCGTTGCATCATAAGGTGATTGTATACTCTTCTATGGCGGTGTTACCGACACCGTCGATTACTACAACACGCAAATTATGGCTTCCTGCGGGGATTTCCTTGGGAACAATCACTTTTAACATCTCGTTTTTATAATCGAAGTCAATTCTTGCAAAGTCGCCGTCAATTCTTGCACTATAACGGTCCACACCGGTCTTGTCGTCTGCAGCGCGCAGTCGAATCTCTCTAAAGGCGCTATTGCTGCGGGCATATGTGGTAGCTTTCAGCAAGCTCACCTCAGGTTTTTTCAAATCTTGGTCCAATTCATACGTCCCCGTACTCCTCGTTTTAAAAGTCATCACATCACCATCGCGCGCTCCGGTGACCGCACTCTTCTTGCCTTTGTGGTTAGCCTCCCAAAGGAACCAACCTACTCCTGGAATCTGAGTGCTGTCCAAGGTCCATTTTAACGTCATGTAGGTTTGCAATGGCACATAACCGCCGCCAATGACATATTGCCCATTGCCTTTAGCGCCCATCAAAAAATCATAGGTCGTGTTGTATAAGGCGCCGGCTGGGATGGTAAAATGTATTGGGCCTATAGTCAATGAATGCGCCATATCCCAAGGAAGTACCGTCCGGTCCAACATCCCCTTCATCGGGCGCTTGGTCCCTTTCACATAAAACGAAAAGGCATTCGCATTGCCTTCGAAATCCTTGATCGTTACGTCCACTTTGATCACACTATCCTCGGCTACAGTAATCCACCCTTTTGAAGCTCGGAATGCAGGTTCGGCCACTTCATACGTTGTGGTGAGGTCAAGGGGGTTGTTTTCCAATTCGTACAATCGCGTATACCTTACTCCTTGAGTACAGTACAGATCGTAGTTGATGTGTGCATTGATAAAGCGTGAGGTGCTGAAATTGATGCGTCTATAATTGGCCGTGAAAAAGTTCTTGCCTTCTACCGATGCCTCAATGGCATACACACCGTTGTTATTATTGGCCAAATCTTGCTTATCCGTGGTAAATAGGTCAATTCCCACGGTTTTCTCGGCACTAATGGTATCTCCAGGTTTAAAAGAGCCGGTGGTATTAAAATCTTGTGCGGTCCATTTTAGTCCGCGCATATCCGGTTTGCGAGTATCTTTTACTTCAATCCCGAACTCCAATGGATTCAGTGGTTCCTCCGTTTTGGTATCTCTGATCTCAAAGTGCAGGTGCGGACCGAAAGAGCCGCCTGTGTTGCCGCTGAAAGCGACTAGTTGGCCACGGGTGATCTTGAACTGCTCTGGCGAAGGGTAGAGGTTGCCGTCGTTCTTGCTGCGGTCGCGCAGTTGGTCTTCCACCCATTGTTCCAATTCCGGATAAAAGGCATTTAAGTGGCCGTAAACGGTGGTATAGCCTTCGGGATGCCTGACATAAAGTGCATTTCCATACCCATATGGGCTTACTGCCACGCGGCTAACATAGCCATCTGCTACCGCACCTATTCTAAGACCGCTGCGGCCTTGTGTTTTTATATCTATGCCTCCGTGGAAGTGATTTCCGCGCAATTCGGCGAAAGTGCCGCTTAGCACCAAAGGGATATCTAATGGAGCACTGGGCGCAAAACTGGATTGTGCTTGTAAAAAAGGGGCCGTTAGTAACAACCCAAGAATTAGGGACCGATTTAACATTCTACAAAGCTACAATTATGGTATATTTGATGGAAACTGATTTAAATGACTCCTGAATTTTCTGAAGTGCTTCAGCGTGTGGTAGATAAGGCCTCTAAAGTGGCCAATCGCAACGCGGAATTACAGTCGAAAGTACAAGAGTTAGAAGAACAAATTGACCATTTGCAAGAAACTCTCGCAGCCTTGCAAGCGGAACATGCAGATTTTCAAGATCAGTTGCAACAACGTAATCTCGCTTTAACTGTTCAGAGTGGTTCGCCCGCAAAGGACACGTACAGCGAAGAAAAGATTGCGGAGTTGGTACGGGAGATTGACCGTTGTTTGAAATTGTTAAGTGCGTAACCTCCGTGAGTGAGAACACGTTAAAAATAAAAGTCAC
>JGI26084J50262_1001752_pt1 | contig 11822 bp, 10 predicted proteins | sample SaaInl6LU_22_DNA_FD_50262 | JGI IMG/M metagenome (IMG submission 50262) | reverse complement strand
CTCGCAGCTACTCGGTGTCGGCCAAAACCAACCATTGATCGGCATAATTCCTGAGCTTGTCCAATGGCAAAGCTGCATCTATTTGGTCAAGCTTCAGTGGGAACTCATCATCCCCAAACAACATGGCTGCGCCGATGCTTGTCCCTGTGACGGCTGCGTTCGTGAGAACCGCGCGGGTCGTGACGGCTTGCAGCATAGCAAGGTACTCGGGGTTTCTTGCAAAGGGGCCTTCCACGATGGTGGGGCCTGCACCGCCAACAAGGTTCAGACATGTGCCTGTCATCAAAGCGAGATAAAACGACAGCGCGGCCGAGCGTTTTCCGCTTCCGACGTCTGGTTCAACGCCATGCCATTGCATCTGTCGCCCTTGAAACGGGCCTGAACCGGATGCGATTGATGGCAAAAGCATAGTTTTCCCGTCTAGCACTGTTGTCACGTCTTGTTCCGTTGGGTCGATCGATTGGCCTTGCTGAATCACTTCATACTCACGTCCGCCCATGAAACGCGCGCTCGCAACTGCTTGTTCATGCGCATTGACGTTTACGAGGGTATCGCGAGTCGGATCGAGAGCAATCGCGCCTCCCGCTTTCATAGACATGACAATGACCCACGTACCAGTTGAGACCACGGAGACTGGCCCGTCCTGAGAAACTACATGGGGATAGAGTGAGGCGTTAGAATCGTGGATACCAACGCAAACTGGCGTATCGGGTGCAAGGCCGGTGGCCTCGGCTATCTGGGGTAAAATCGGCCCTAAGATATCGCTGGGCCGACGAACGGTTGCGATCTTGTCGGCAATATCGAGCTGCATCAACAGTTCGGAGAACGTCCCTTCATAGGGGTTCCACAAGTCCGTATGGCAGCCGATTGACGTGATGTCCGTCGCAGTCACGCCGGTCAGGCGATACCCCCAATATTGCGGATACGTCACGATTTGGACGGTGCGGCCTTTGAGCGTAGGGTCGGTGGTGAAAAGCCAGTGCAGTTGTGCGCCAATGTTTAAGCCGCCCGCAAGTTTGGGTGACCCTGTTTCAGCAAAATCNGGNTTGATCGCATCGAAGGCTTCGACAATCTCAGCAGGATAGGTGTGTTCGTAGTCCAGAATGGGCGTCNCAAGTNCGCCTGTGGCATCTAAAAGCGCCGCACAAGCGCCATGGGTCGTTATTGAAATCGCNTCGACACCATGATCTCGATGGAAGGTCGCCAAAGCATCCAGAAGGAATGCCCAGTGCCCATCAACGTCATAGTGCGGATATGGTGGGCCGGGTTGCACGATATTCGGGCGCGTAACGACGGCCATTTCGGTCAGGGTAGACAGATCGACCAGCGCGAGTTTCGCGTTGGTCTTTCCGATGTCGATGACAGCTATATGGCGCGGTGTGGTCATGGCATATGAAACAGCGGAGTGAGGGGCACGGCCATGGGCGAGTTATCCGTGTTGGTTTCCATGATGTCCCCCATATAGGTCCACCATTTCTGCATGACAGGGTGGTTTGGCAAGGCCTCCATTCCGTGATCGTCTGTGCGGGTCAAGACGCCAATAAGGTGGCCAGTTTCGTCGTCCAGATGGATCGAGTAATCGCTGACGCCAGCATCGCGCAGTAGATCGACAAGTTCCGGCCAGATCGCATCATGGCGGCGTTTGTATTCAGCGGCCATCCCGTTGTTCAGCCGCATGCGAAAAACGTAACGCTCGCTCATGATTTGCGCCGCGCGGCAGCCATCGCCCAGAGACGCGGCAGCGCAATCACCCCGATTAGAAGCAGGCCGACGAAGATCGACATCACGATGCCGGGCACGTTCAGAAGACCGAGCCCAAAGGTGACCAAGCCCATCACGAAGGCTGCGATCACCACGCCAGGAATCGTGCCAGACCCACCAAGGATGTTGACGCCGCCAAGGACAACCATTGTCACCACCTCTAGCTCCATGCCTGTCGCGATGCTGGGCCGCGTCGACCCAAGTCGGGATGTCAGACAGACAGCGGCGATACCTGACATCAAGCCCGTCAGAAGGAACAGGATGAACTTGACCCGTTGCACACGGATGCCGCTGAACAGTGCCCCAGTGGGGTTGTTGCCAATGGCGTAAACGGCGCGGCCAAAGTTGGTCTTGTGCAGCAACACGCCATAGATAATTGCAATGATGACAAAGAGCAGCATTTCAACTGTGAAAACCCAGTAGATGTAGCCCTGCCCGAACCATGAAAAGCTGGAGGGATACCCACGGAATGCGTCATCGCCGAGGATGATGAAACTGATGCCGCGAAACAGGCTCATAGTGCCGATAGTCACCACGATAGACGGCAAGCCGAGAACTGTGACGAAGAACCCGTTGAACGCACCACATAGAACACCAACTGTGATGCCAATGACGACAAGCTCGGGTGTGCCAGCCCCATACTGAAGCGCGAGGCCCATCGCNGTACTTGCCAGCGCGATGATGGACGCAACAGATAGATCAATCTCACCAGAAATAATTAGCAGCGCCATAGCAAATGCGATCATCGCCTTTTCAGTGAAATTGAAGGTCGCGTCTGACAGGTTCCATGCGTTCAAAAAGTAAGGGGACGCAAAGCTGTTGATCACGAATATTGCGATCGCCACGGCCAGAAGAAGGGCTTCCCAACTTTTGAAGATGCGCGCAGCACGGCTGTTTAAACGGTCAGGAATGTGGCGGGTTTGGGATAGGTTGGTCATTGCGTTGCCTCCGCCTCTTTTAGAATGATACGGCCCTTATTGCGGCCCGCTCGTGCGTTGAAGGCAACGGCAATTAGGATCGCACTGCCAGAGATGGCGAGCTGCCAGAAGGGTGAGATATTCACGACCGGAAGCGCGTTTTTGACGACGCCAAGGAAGATCGCACCCAGTACCGCGCCACCAACTGACCCGATACCACCTGCAATAGAGATGCCGCCGATGACGCAGGCAGCCACGACTTCAAGTTCAAACCCACCAGCGATATCGACGTAGGCCACCGCAAAGCGCGACACCCACAGATACCCCGTCAGGCCAGCCAAAGCGCCGGAAACGACAAAGGCCCAGAACTGCGTCTTGCCTACGTCGATGCCGGTGTAGACGGCAGCGTGCGGGTTGCCGCCCACTGCNAAAATAGACCGCCCGAACTGCGTNCGCGCCATCATGATCCCAAACAGGATGATTGTGATGATTGCGGCCCATGACAACACGGGCAGGCCCAGTAACACCATACGCGGGAAATCGGTGAAAGCTGGCGACATTTCGTGGGAATTCACCCACTTTCCGTCAGAGATCAAAAAGATAATGCCGCGAAAGATGGTCATCGTGCCGAGCGTCACAACNATAGGAGGGATGGCAAGTTTCCAGACCAGCACGCCGTTGATCGCACCCATGACCGCACCCAGGAGAACCGCAATCGCGATGATTACAGGGATTGGCAGGCCGGGCATCGCGACATTGATCATCGCCACGGCCATGCCCGTTAATGCAAGGTTGGCTGCAACAGATAGATCAATACAGCGCGTCAGGATTACGACCATCTGACCAAGCGCGAGGATGATCAGCGGCGCTGTATCGTTGAACACATTGACCAGGTTGGAAGGCGAGACAAAACCGGCAAAGCGTGATGAAATCAGAAGGAGGAGCACCAAGATGGCACCGCTCAGAATTGTTTCGCGTACNGGAATAAAGCGGGTCATGCTGCGGCTCCNTCGGATGTAATGCCCGCTGCATGGCGCACNAGGGTTTCAGGGGACAATTCGTCTTTCGTCAGTTCGGTAGCGATACGTCCGTCACGCATGACGATCACACGATCTGACATGCCGATGATTTCGGGGATTTCAGAACTGACCATGATGACGGACAGACCATTAGCNGCCAATTCGGCCATAAATTCATGCACAGCGGCCTTTGACCCGATATCGATGCCTTTGGTCGGTTCATCCAGAATGATAACCTGAGGCTGGGTCGCCAGCCATTTGGCGATGACCACCTTTTGCTGGTTGCCGCCTGACAGATTGCCAACGTCTTGATCGAGAGATGCCGCTCGAAGATCCAACCGCTGCGAATACTCGCGCGCCAGTTTGAATTCTTCGGCGAGCTTCAGGAACCCGCTTCGCGACGTTTTGCCCAAGGAAGGCAAGGTAATATTCTGAAAGATCGGCAAGCCAATGATCGCGCCCTGTTTGCCACGATCCTCAGGGACATAGACGATGCCGTTGGCGACGGCATCCGCAGGGGAGCGNATGACTTTGATGTCGCCATTGATCCGGCACACACCTTTGGATGGCTTCGTGATCCCGAACAGGGCTTGCATGAACTCGGATCGGCCAGCNCCAACGAGGCCGTAAAACCCTAGGATTTCGCCCTTATTGAGGCTGAAATTGATGTCAGCGAATTCGGTCGGGTGTTCATAGCCCACGACCTTTAGAACTTCGTCACCAATCTCGTNGTCGGTTTGCGGGAAAATCTGATCCACAGATCGGCCCACCATCATTTTGACAAGGTCGTTTTCGGAAATATCNGCGATCTCGCCATCGCCAACAAATGCCCCGTCGCGAAACACGGTGTATCGGTCNGCGATGCGGAAAATCTCATCGAACTTGTGGCTGATAAACAAGATCGCTTTGCCTTGGGATTTCAGGGTTTCGACCAGCTCGTACAGCTCTTCGATTTCTTTGTGGGACAGGGCCGCGGTCGGCTCGTCCATGATGACGACGCGCGCNTCGACGGACAAGGCGCGGGCAATCGCCACNAGGTGTTTGTTGGCAATACCAAGGTCGCGCAATTGGGTGTGGGAACTGAAGGGCGCGCCGATTTCGGTGAGCAACTTGGCAGCGTTGCGGTGCATTTGAGCGGTATCAATCAGGCCGACCCGTGTTCGGGGTGCGTGGCCGATATAGATGTTTTCAGCCACGGAAAGTTCATCGAACAAAACGGTCTCTTGNTGGATGGCCGTGATACCTGCTTTGGCGGCGTCGTTCGGGGTCGTCAAACGGATGGGTTNGCCATCGATGCGGATCGTTCCGCCGTTGGGCTGATAGATCCCTGTTAGGATTTTGACGGTCGTTGATTTGCCTGCACCGTTCTCGCCCACAAGGGCTGTCACTTGGCCGGGATAGAGATCAAGTTTGACCTCATCCAGGGCTTTGACACCTGGAAAGGTCTTGGTGATCAAATCCATGGAGACCACAGGGGACACGTCTTGCGGTGTAGGGTGCGTCGTCATGCGATAACCTCAATGGAAATGGGGGTTTGGCTGTTTGGCCCGACCAATAAGAATGCCGGGCCAAACAAAGGGGGTAACTTAGAAAATCGACTTGAACTGATCGATGTTGCTGGCGTCATAAACAAACGGATCTGCCATTGCGCCTTCGTTGTTCTCATCCAGCGTCAGCCCGCCCATGCGACCCATCGGCACTTCGGCACCGGGTGCCGCTTCGACACCGTTTACGCTCAGCTCATAGGCCAGCATGGTTGCGGAATATCCCAAATCAATCGGGTTCCAGATCGCAAAGGACTGGGACGCGCCGGATTCAATGGCACCNGCCATTTCNGACGGCAGCCCAAGGCCCGTGACGTTCACTTCGCCGACTTTNCCCGCATCTACGACAGCCTGCGCGGCGGCCACGATACCAACAGACGTCGGCGCAATGATCGCATCCAGATCAGGATAGGACTGCATCAGGCCAGTGGCTTCGCGGTAGGATTTGTCGGCGAGGTCATCACCATAAACAGTCGCCACAACATCGATGCCGGGGTAGTCGCCCATGACTTTGTTCATCTCTTCCATCCAGATGTTCTGGTTAGTTGAAGTGGTCGTCGCGGAAAGCAGTGCCACGTCACCACCATCGGGAAGATGATCGGCAGCCAGTTTGATAATCATGTTACCAATCAACGGGTTGGACGAAGGATTCAGGTGCAGTTGACGGCCTTCAGGCGCGACGCCAGAGTCCCAACTGATCACTGTGATACCACGTTGCATCGCACGCTTAAGAGCGGGAACCAACGCATCTGTGTCGTTGGCAGAAATTGCAATCGCGTCGACTTGCTGGGCGATCAAGCTGTTAATGACTTCGATCTGACCTTCAGCTGTTGTGTCAGTTGGACCTGTGTAAATGATTTCAACATTGCCGAGTTCTTCTGCGGCTTCTTTCGCGCCTTCTGCAGCAGCTTCAAAGAAGCCAATGCCAAGAGCTTTGACAACCAGCGCAATGCGCACGTCATCTGCTGCGAACGCTGGCGAAGCGATCATTGCGGTGGCCATTGCAGCGGATGCTGCCAGTTTCTTCAGTACACTCATGGTTTCCTCCCTGGAGTGGTTGTAATCAGGCTGGCAGTTGCGCCACCCCCTCTTTCTGCGCAGAGCCCGAAGGTACTACGATCAGTTTTACATCCGCCGAGTCCAGCATGGCCGCAGTACGGTCATCGATTTTGTCGTCGGTGATGATTGTGTCGATCCGCTCAAGTGGGCACAGTACTAGGCTGGAGCGTTGCTCAAATTTGGAACTGTCCACGAGAACGATTAGTTCCTCGGCTTGACCGATTAGCTTTTGCTCCGCTTGGATCAGTAATGGATCACCCTCCATCAGGCCCAATGGGCCGATACCCTGCGCACTCATAAACATCCGCTTGGCGTAGAAGTTGCGGGTTACGTCATTGTCGAATGGTGACAGGACAATATTCTGTTCGCGGTAAACGATCCCGCCTGACAGCATCACCGTATTCTGGGTGTTCTTCAGCAGATGCTCAGCGATAGGAAATGAATTGGTAAAAACCTGCATCCGGCGCGAAGCCAATGGATGAACCATCTGAAACGTCGTAGTTCCACCGTTGATAATGATTGGCTCACCATCTTCGCAAAGCTCAACAGCGGCAGCGGCAATCGCCTGCTTTTCCGCACTGTTCAGTGTCTCGTTGACGGAAAATGGTCGCCCAGCAAGGCCAACAAATGGCGTTGTTGTTAGTGCTTCGGCACCGCCGCGCACCCGGCGCAGTTGCTTCTGCGCGTCTAGCGTATTGATGTCACGACGCACGGTCGCTTCGGATGCGCCAGTCAATGTGCACAGGTCAATAACAGTCACAAGTGAGCGGTCCTGAACGGCAGATAGAATGACTCTGTGGCGATCGTTTTCGTGCATTGGTTATCCTTTCGGTTGCTCTGAGCGTGGAGCGAATCGCGACANTATGTCAATCACTATTTGTCACGTTCAATCATTCTGCGACGCAGCATGATTGCTTATGATTGAAAATGATTGACTTGATTGCAGCCTGTCGTCACGTTGGTTCCAAAGAATTCGCCTTAACCCGCCGTCCACGGAGACACACATGACCTCTTCCAAACACAGACAACGTCTTGAAAACAAATGGGATGANTCCCGCGCTGCAAAGATGAGCGAGCCTGAAAAGTTGCTGTATCGCTCAAACCTTCTGGGATCGGACAAGAGAATCACCAACTACGGTGGCGGNAATACGTCAGCCAAAGTGATGCAAGATGATCCTTTGACGGGAGCCGCNANCGAAGTTCTCTGGGTCAAAGGATCGGGCGGGGACGTTGGCTCGATCAAGATGGACGGGTTTTCAACGCTCTACATGGACAAACTGAACGCGCTGCGCGGGCTATATCGCGGAGTTGAGTTCGAAGACGAGATGGTCGCCTACCTGCCCCACTGCACGTTCAACCTGAACCCGCGCGCGGCGTCCATCGATACTCCGCTTCATGCTTATGTGCCTGCAAAACATGTCGATCATATGCACCCCGATGCGATCATCGCAATTGCAGCCGCCAAGGACAGCAAAGCGCTGACGCAAAAGATCTTCGGCGACAGCATTGGCTGGCTTCCATGGAAGAAACCAGGCTACGAATTAGGTCTTTGGCTGTCGGACTTTTGCGAAAAAAACCCAGATGCCAAGGGCGTCGTTCTTGAAAGCCACGGGTTGTTTACTTGGGCGGATGACGCAAAGGACTGCTATGAGCTGACGTTGGGTGTCATTCAGACGGCAATGGATTGGTTTGCCAAGGAAACCGCTGGCAAGGATGCGTTCGGCGGGGCGGCTCACACCAGCCTTAACGCCGATGCTCGCCGTGCAACAGCCGCCCGTCTGATGCCTGCGATCCGTGGATATGTATCCGGCAAGCAGCATATGGTGGGCCACTTCACCGACAGCGAAGCTGTTCTGGAATTCGTCAACGCCAAGGATATGGAACGCCTTGCCGCCCTTGGTACATCTTGCCCCGATCACTTCCTGCGAACGAAAATCTGTCCTTTGGTCGTCGATTTCGATCCAGCAAAGCCGGACGTCAATGCCACTATCGCTGGCCTCNACAAAGCCATTGCGGATTACCGTGTTGGCTATCAGGCCTATTATGATCGCTGCAAACGCGATGACAGCCCTGCGATCCGTGACCCCAACGCNGTCGTCTACCTCATTCCCGGGGTCGGTATGATTACTTTTGCCAAGGACAAAGCGACAGCACGCATTTCTGGTGAGTTCTACGTCAATGCCATCAACGTGATGCGCGGTGCAGATGCGGTCTCTGAATATCAAGGCCTGCCCGAGCAAGAGGCCTTCGATATAGAATATTGGCTGCTAGAAGAAGCCAAGCTGCAACGCATGCCTGCGCCAAAATCCATGGCTGGTCGTGTCGCTTTGGTAACTGGCGGCGCCGGCGGGATCGGTGCTGCCACCGCCGAGCGTTATCTGCGTGAAGGGGCCTGTGTTATGCTGGCCGATATTGACGACGCAGCCTTATCAAAAACCAGCGAAGGTCTTAGTGCAAAATATTCCAGTGATGTGGTGCGCACGGTAAACATGAATGTTACGGATGAGACTGCAGTCGCCTCCGCCTACAGCGCAATTGCTGCCGAGTTCGGGGGAATCGATATCCTTGTGTCTAACGCAGGCATCGCCAGTTCAGCCCCGATTGAGGGAACTTCTCTCGATCTTTGGAACAAGAACATGTCGATCCTCTCGACTGGGTATTTTCTCGTGAGCCGTGAGGCGTTCAAGCTGTTCAAAGTTCAAGACATGGGCGGCGCGGTTGTGTTTGTTGCCTCAAAAAACGGCCTTGCCGCATCCCCCAATGCGTCGGCCTATTGCACCGCCAAAGCATCCGAAATTCACCTTGCACGATGTCTCGCCCTTGAGGGTGCACCCATGGGCGTGCGTGTGAATGTGGTGAACCCCGATGCCGTGCTGAAGGGGTCCAAGATCTGGCAGGGCGAATGGCTCGACCAGAGGGCGGGCACCTATGGAACGGATAAAGATGGGCTGGAGGAAATGTATCGCAACCGCTCCATGCTAAAGCGCTCTGTGCTGCCCGAGGATATCGCGGAAGCCGCCTATTTCCTCGCATCCGATCTGTCGGCCAAATCCACAGGCAACATCATCAACGTCGACGCGGGCAACAAAGAAGCGTTCACACGCTAAGCGCCCGAGGGGGNATACAAAATGAGCTATGAAAACGCGAAAGCTGCCTTCGCCGATTGGGGCGTGGATACTGAAACAGCCTTGAGCAAGCTGGCGGAGATCCCGATCTCCATGCATTGCTGGCAAGGGGACGATGTAGTCGGGTTTGAAACCAAAACCGGTAGTTCTGGCGGCGGCATCCAAGCCACTGGAAACCATCCCGGCCGCGCACGCACACCTGACGAGCTGCGCGCTGATCTGGAGTTTTCTTACTCTATGATCCCAGGCAAGCATCGGTTGAACCTGCACGCCTGTTACCTCGATACCGACCAAAACCCTGACCGCGACGAGATAGAATACAGTCACTTCGCACCTTGGGTCGATTGGGCGAAAGAACAGGGCCTCGGTCTTGATTTCAACCCGACGTTCTTTGCCCACGAAAAGGCCGACGATAATCTGACGCTCAGCCACCCCGATCAGGGCATTCGCGATTTCTGGATCGAACATGGACGACGGTCACGCGACATCGCGGCGCGAATGGGGGCCGCGCTTGGCTCGCCCTGCGTGAACAACGTCTGGGTGCCTGATGGGTACAAAGACACGCCTGTGGNCCGCATGGCACCGCGCCAACGTTTGGAAAATTCGCTAAACGCGATNATGGAGACCTCGCAGGATAAAACGCACATGCTGGACGCTGTCGAAAGCAAACTGTTCGGCATCGGCGTTGAAGCCTGCACCGTGGGCAGCCACGAATTCTACATGGGCTACGCGATCCGTAAAGGCACCTTGCTCTGCCTTGATATGGGGCACTTCCACCCGACTGAAAATGTTGCCGACAAACTCAGTTCGGTTGCCCTATCCGTCGATGAAATCCTGCTCCACGTCAGCCGCCCCATGCGATGGGACAGTGATCATGTGATCCTTCTGGACGACACGATCCTGCAAATGGCACAGGAATTAGTGAGTGCGGACCTGCTGCGGCGCACCCATATCGGGCTCGATTTCTTTGACGCAACGATCAGCCGCACCGCGGCCTGGGTTATCGGTACACGCAACATGCAAAAGGCACTGCTGCGTGCGCTTTTGGCACCTTGGGATGGGCTCAAGTCAGCGGAAAACAAACTCGACTACACGTCCCGCCTGGTTGTCACCGAAGAAATCAAAGACCTGCCCTATGCGACCGTCTGGGCAGAGTTCTGCGAACGAATGGGCGTCCCTTCTGGCCAATCGGTTGTCTCGGACCTTAACCGATACCAAGCAACTGTCGCAGGTCGCGGCTGAATATGCTGCATCCCAACGTGTTGGCGACTTCGAGCGGCAGGTTTGGGTCGAGGAGCTGTCATTCGAGAAAAATCGTCTATGGGCAGCTTTGTACCGCATAGCAGACATCGGGGTAGAATGCAACGAAAGTCCGTTGTCCGCAATTTCCAACTCAGGCGGAGTGGCAGTTAGCTACTGCTCAGGCTATGCCTTGGAGGTCATGCGGGAGCATTTGAAGAAAACATGGACCTGAACATTCTCAACGCCGCCGAAAACCCAATTCCCACTCATGCCTATGCTGCTTTCTTGGCAGTGATTTTAGGAGGCATCCAGCTATCAAGACCCAAGAGTACAAGCTCCCACAAATACCTTGGGTATTCTTGGGTGTTGTTGATGTTGTGGGTGAGTGTCAGCAGCTTTTGGATCCAAACGATCAAAGTAATTGGCCCGTTCAGCCCAATCCACTTTTTGTCGNTATTTACGATCTGGTCAGTTTTTGAGGCGATTAGGTCTGCTCGCAAAGGCGACATCAAGCGCCACAAACGCATCATGAAACTGCTCTATGTGCTTGCGTTGATCGTCACAGGGCTCTTCACGCTCTTGCCGGGGCGCACCATGAACGCTGTCGTATTTGGTGCATGAAGGGCGTTTCGGGAAGATTATGGTGAAGGATATTTCCTGGATATTATAAAAACGCGCGTACCGCTGCAATCCGACCCAACTCAATATCAATCGCACTTACTTGAATGAAGTCTAAGCTAAAATTCACATTAAATTTCTTTAAGTGACAGCGCGCCAAAGTTGCCTGAATTAGCTTGAATCAAGCAATTTTCTCGAAGGCTAACACGCTGATATTAAATACGAAAAAATACCCGACGTTTATGAAGAATTCATAATCTCTTCAAAGCAACAGCTTGCACAGCCTTTTAGGGTGTAAGCCAGACAAGTTTTTCAAAAAGTCGAGGTACTAAAATGATCACATCATGCAAAACAGACGTCACCACCAAATCAACATTCATACAATTCGTGTTCGCACAGTTTCCAGAGCACCTTCACGAGCATGTCGAGCACGAACTGCTCTACCATTTTGAGGAGTTAGAGCAGGGACGCATGACACTGCAGGAGTTTGCCGAGAGCGTCCGAGCTAGCGCTGTCATTCGAGAGGACGAACTCGCC
>JGI26084J50262_1001745_pt1 | contig 11878 bp, 10 predicted proteins | sample SaaInl6LU_22_DNA_FD_50262 | JGI IMG/M metagenome (IMG submission 50262) | reverse complement strand
GCGCCAATGTGTTCTGGTGGGCAATTAGGCCCCTGTGCCAATTGTGAGGTGGGGCGCCTATACAACGCTCACGCCGATACACTCGCACCTCGCCGTTCAGTATCAGATGTGTATCATCACGCAGCTGCCGCATGTCGTGCTCCTCACAGCAACACTACGGCAGGGCGTACCAACAAGTCTATGGAAGTGTGTGTTTGATAGTTTAGGGCATTCGCTGCGCTCTGTATTAAGGTCTGCTATGCGGACAAACCGGACTTGTGCAAGCGCGGCCATTGCTAACGCAGCATGGGTTTGCATGTGCAGCGGAAGTGTTGTTGGAGAGCGGCGGAGGTCGCCAAAGCGGTCGTTCGCGGGCCCCGAATTATTCAAGTTGAGACTGGACTTTCGCAATGTGTTCGTTAGGTGAACACAACACCATCGAAGCTACGGCAGAAGTTGTGAATAAAATGCTTCATTGCAAGCAGCAGCAGCGACCAAGTTTGAAGACTATGAACAAAGAGCAGTCGTCGTTGCCGGGAAATCGAAGGGATGGGTCGATTAAATCACCCGTTCGTGGAATTCAGATTGTTGCACTGACGCGATCCCCGCTTGGCCCGCCACATCCGCCACGACAGAACGCAACCACTTGTGACCAAACTCCTTTGTCCGCGTTTTGTGCCAAACTTGAAAAATCTTGCGCACTGGGGCCTCGAAAGGAAGTTCAGACATTTGCAAGCCAAACGCCTGCTTGGCATGCGAGGCAAGGATCCGCGGCATCGTGTAGACCAGATCGGTCTGCGCGGCTGCGCTGAGAGCTGCAGAATAGTGTGGCACGCGCAATTCGATCCTGCGCCTGATACCCATCTTCGAGAGCGCCTCATCGATCCGGCCAAACTCCGAGTCCAGCGTTGTGAACATGATGTGGCCGAAAGATGTAAATTCATCCATACTCAGGCTCGGATGAAACGCGGGGTGCCCGGCGCGAGCGACGCATACAAAATTGCTTGCCCCCAACAATTCTCGGTCAAAACGCGACGGCGTATCGAAGTCCTGAATGATCGTCAGGTCGATCGCGCCCGCGTCGAGGTCTGCATAGGCATCACTGAGGCTTTTGTTGATCTCAAGAGTGTGTAGAAAGCGCAGCGACACATGCGGGGCCTGGGCGGCAACGCTGGCGCTAAGGCCCGGAGCAATAAGCGTGGAAAAAAGGTCGTTCATGCCGAGCCGGAATGCAGTGCGCAAATTAGCAGGATCGTCGTCAGTATTCACGCTCAACGCGTCCTGCAGCATCGTCAGGCTGGCATGCACCGCAGGGGCCAGTTCGCGGCATCTTTCGGTTGGTTGCATCCCATCGACGGTCCGGATGAACAATTCATCATCAAGTAGATCGCGCAACCGACGCAGAGCATGACTGACCGCCGGTTGGCTGAGTCCAACAGATTTCGCGGCTTTCGTTACACTTCGTTCGCTGGCGAGAGCTGCAAAGACCTTTAGTAGATTCAGGTCAATAGCATTTATATTCGTGCTGTGCATGGTGGAGATATTAAACATTCATTGGCTTCATTCAAGTCGGGTTTGTATGGTCGGGATGACTGAATTCAAAATGGGAGAATCTGGATGTCTGTCAAAGCTCTGCTCACCGCATCGGTGATTGCGCTTTCCTCGGCGGTGCCCGCGCTTGCGGACCAAGCCAACGATACGCTGGTCGCCGCCTTCAACAAAGAAGTGCAAACTCTCGATGGTCTTTATTCGACCTCGCGAGAAAACCTGATCCTGTCCTACCTGACGTCTGATCAACTGGTCGAGATTGATCTGGAAACGGGCGAATATGTTGGCGCACTTGCCGAAAGCTACACGTGGGTTGATGACCGCACGATTGATTTCACCCTACGCGAAGGTCTGCAATTCCATGACGGGTCGCCTGTAACTGTCGAGGATATTGTCTATTCCTTCGATTGGATCGCCGACGAAAATTCCGAAACGCGGCGTGGTGCCTTTATCCGCGGCTGGTTCGAGAGCGCGCAAGCCATCGATGACCGGACGGTGCGTGTCACCGCAATGAACCCCTACCCGTTGATGCTACGCGACATTTCTGTGTTTGTCTTAACGCGGAAGACCGGCAGCTATGTGGACGGGGATACCGATGCGCTGACGCAGGACTTCAACGGCACCGGTCCTTACCGGATCACAAGCTTTGACATGGGTGCCGGCGTTACGCTGGAACGGTTCGATGGCTACTATGAAGGTGGTCCAAAAGCAGAAGGCGCAATCGAAACGATCCATCTGCGCCCCATTCCTGACTGGGGCACCGTAACAGCAGAATTGCTGTCCGGGGGCGTCAACTGGTCCTTCAACGTGCCTGATGACACCGCACAGGATTTGGGCGCATTGCCGATGGTGGATCACACGACCGGTGTTTCGACACGTGTTTCCTTCCTCGTCCTTGACGTTGCCGGTGTGACAGATCCCAAAGGTCCCCTGACCAACACACTGGTGCGCCAAGCGTTGAACCATGCTGTGAACCGCGAAGAAATCGTGGAGTTTCTTATCGGCGGTTCTGGTCGCCCCATCCATACGACATGTAATCTTAACATGTTCGGCTGTGACGTGGACGTCACTGAATACGAATACAACCCCGAGCGGGCGCGCGAATTGCTTGCCGAGGCGGGCTATCCTGATGGGTTTGAATTTGAAATGACGACCTATCGCGAACGCCCCATCATGGAAGCAGTTGCGGCTGATTTGGCAGANATTGGAGTTACTGCGAATATCAACCATGTAAAACTATCGGCATTGTCCAAAGCCCGTGCCGAGGGTCAATTGGAAGCGTTCCAAAACGCATGGGGCTTTTATGCGACCCCGGATCTTGGGGCGATTTCCAACTATTACGTTGCTGGCTCCAACCGGAACCTGCACCATGATGCGGATGTCGAAGGCTGGTTCAAAGCCGCGCTGGAAACCGTCGATCAAGACGAACGCGAAGCTCTCTATGCTCAGGCTCTGACGCGTGTCGCTGATGAGGCCTACTTGCTGCCTCTATTCCAGTATTCGCAAAACTACGTGCACAGCGTGGACACCACGTTCGAAGCGCCAGCCGATGGTCTGCCGCGTCTGAACGAGATCAGCTGGCAGTAACTACCCTGGTGCGGGCGCTTCGCGCGCCCGCTCTCCCTTTTTTCCCAACTCGGGATTTCATAGATGCTTAAGTTCATTCTCAAACGCCTGGCACTTGGCCTTGCGGTGGCCTTCACCGTTTCTCTGGCAACCTTCTTGCTGCTCAACCTTGCCGCCGATCCGGCTGCTATGGTTGCCGGTGAAGACGCAACGCAAGACGCCATCGAACAAATCCGTGTTCAGTTCGGGTTTGATCGCCCGCTCTACGTGCGTTTCTTCGAGTGGCTTGGCAACCTGATGACCGGTGACTTCGGGGATAGCTATTACTGGAAACAGCCCGTCTTTGATCTCTTGATCGACCGCGCCCCGGTCACTCTGACGCTAGCTGCAGGTGCGCTGACGGTTACGGTTGTTGTCGGTCTGACGTTGGGCGTTCTTGCTGCTCTGAAGCCCAACGGCTGGCTCGACCGATTTGCGCTCAGTTTTGGCACCGCGGCGCAAGCCGTTCCGAATTTCTGGCTTGGCCTGATCCTGATCATCCTGTTGGGGGTCATGTTCCCGATCTTGCCTGTTTCGGGCGACACCAGTTGGAAGCACTTTGTGCTGCCCTGTCTTGTGCTCGGCACCAGCTCCGTCCCGCAGGTACTGCGCCTGACGCGGACCGGTATGATCGAAGTGCTCGGCTCTGACTACATTCGCACCGCCCGCGCCAAGGGCTTCCGCCCGCGCCAGATCCTTTTTCGCCATGCCTTGCGCAACGCATTGCTTCCCGTGGTCAGCGTGATCACGATCCAGATCGGCTACAAGCTGGGCGGGTCTGTCATTACCGAAACGGTGTTTGCGCTCAATGGCTTGGGTCGGCTTGCCTACGAGTCAATCCTCGGTGCCGATGTTCCGACCGTGCAGATGCTTGTCTTCTTTTTCGCCCTTATCTTCATCGTCCTGTCGATCCTAGGCGATATTCTGAACGCGTGGCTTGATCCGCGCATGCGTGTGGAGTGACGCCATGAACACGACCGCAAACGCCGTGGCCCAGATGGCCCCCAAAATGGCTGATGACATTATTGACCTGACCCCGAAAGAGCGGATGATCAAGCGGGCCAAGGGCCACCTCGGTTTTCAGTTCGGGGCCTCCATTGTGATCCTGTTCGCGCTGCTTGCGATCTTTGCGCCACTGGTCGCGCCGCATGATCCCTACGTCCAAGATCTGTCGAACCGTCTGGTTCCGCCGGTCTGGAATGCCGAAGGCTCATGGACGCATATCCTTGGCACTGACCAGCTTGGCCGCGATTACCTGAGCCGCCTGATCTATGGCGCGCGTATCTCGATGGGGGTCGGGTTCGGAGCTGCGACGCTGGGCTGTATCATCGGCGTCAGCATTGGACTTATCGCCGGATACATGGGCGGTCGGATAGATCAGGCGGCCTCGTTCCTGCTGACCTGCCAGCTTGCCTTGCCCTCCTTGTTGCTCGCGATGGCGCTTGTGTTCTTCGTCGGCTCATCCATTCTCACGCTGGTTGTCGTGCTGGGGGTGCTGCACTGGCAGTACTACATGGTCGTAACCCGCACGCTAACGCGGCAAATCCGGTCGCTGGAATATGTCTCGGCCGCGCGCTCGATCGGCAGCAATGACCGGCAAGTGCTGTTCTACGAAATCCTGCCTAACCTCTTTAACCAGATTATCGTTGTATTCTCGCTTGAGATGGCCGTGGTCATCATCCACGAGGCGTCGCTGTCCTTTCTGGGCGTTGGCGTGCAACCGCCGACCGCGTCCTGGGGTCTGATGATCGCCGAGGGCAAGACCATGATGTACTTCCAACCCTTCCTCGTCACTGTTCCGGGCGTTGCGCTGTTCCTGCTGGTGCTGGCCGTAAACCTGCTTGGCGACGGTATCCGTGACATTACCGCGCCTGAAAGCCGGAACTAAGGAGAAAGCCATGTCAGCACTTCTTGAAGTCCAAGACCTGTCGGTCACGCTGAAAATCGCCGAAGGGGAAATGACCGCCGTCCGCGATGTGTCCTTCACAGTGAACCGGGGCGAAACGCTCGGGATTGTGGGGGAAAGCGGATCGGGAAAATCGGTGTCTTCCATGGCGATCATGGGTCTGTTGCCTAAAGGGACGCGCACCGAGGCCACGACCCTGCGCCTTGGCGACACGGACTTATTGACCGCATCCGAGGATCAAATGGCTGATCTGCGTGGCAACAAGATCGCCATGATCTTTCAGGAGCCGATGACGTCACTCAATCCGGTCTACACCATCGGGCGGCAGATGACCGAGCTGATGCAACTGCACAAAGGCGTGTCGGGGGGGGCGGCGCGAAAACGCGCCGTGGAACTGCTGGAAAAGGTGGGGATTACAGCCGCCGAAAGCCGCCTGTCGCAGTATCCTCACCAGCTGTCTGGCGGTCTACGTCAGCGGGTTATGATCGCGATGATGCTGATGAATGACCCTGAGTTGATCATCGCGGATGAGCCCACCACCGCGCTTGACGTCACCATTCAGGCCCAGATCCTTAACCTGCTGAAAGATCTGCAGACCGAACTCAACATCGGGTTGATCATCATCAGTCATGATATGGGGGTGGTTGCTCGCGTCTCTGACAAGATTGCAGTCATGTATGCGGGGCAAGTGATCGAGACCGGAGCCGTCGCAGACGTACTGCGCGCGCCGGTACACCCATATACCCAGGGCCTTTTGGAGAGCATCCCGGTCCCCGGTCAAATCGAACCGGGTGGCGAGTTGGGGTCGATCCCCGGGCTGGTGCCGTCACTCAAGACAAACTTCAAAGGCTGCCGCTTTGCCAATCGATGCACCCGCGCGCACGAGGCCTGCCAACAAGGCGCCGTCGCGCTGCAAAGCGCCTCGGACTGTCAGGCCTATCGCTGTGTTCTGCCGCTGGCGGAATTGCGCGATGGCACCTCCAGTCTGGCCGCACGCAAAACGGGCGACGGCAGCTATGGTGTCGGCATCGACATGGCGTCCAAGCCACTTCTGAGTGCAAACGCCGCCGAATGCACCTTCAGGGTCAAGCAGGGCATGTTCTCAGGGGCCAAGCCGCTGCGGGCCGTCGACAACATCTCGCTTGATCTGCGCAAGGGAGAAGTGGTGGCGGTTGTGGGAGAGTCCGGCTGTGGAAAATCCACGCTGGCGCGGATGCTTCTGGGATTGCAGGACCCGACAGCGGGCCAAATCAGCTTGGACGGCAAGGACATCGCGACCCTGTCCAATATGGAGAAATCGCGCAAGCTGCAGTCGATCTTTCAGGACCCCTACTCCTCGCTCAACCCGCGCCGCACGATTGGGGAGATCATTCGCCGTCCGCTGAAACTGCACGGCGTCAGATCTCTGGCTGAGCAACAGGCCAAGGTCGAAGCGATCATGGAACGGGTCGGATTGCCCCGAAACTTCTATCATAACTACCCAAACCAGCTTTCGGGCGGCCAGCGCCAGCGCGTGGCGATTGCGCGCGCTCTGATCCTGAACCCGGACATCGTGGTCTGCGACGAGCCAACCTCAGCGCTGGATGTGTCTGTTCAGGCGCAAATCCTCAACCTACTTTTGGAACTGCGCGCTGAAATGGGGCTGACCTATCTGCTGATTACCCATGACATGGCCGTGGTTGAGCACATCGCGACCCGTGTGGTGGTCATGTATCTGGGCCGCGTGGTCGAGGTAGCCGACACACGTACGCTCTTTTCCGATCCCAAACACCCCTACACCCGCGCCCTTCTAAAATCGGTTCTGACGCCCGAACCCGGCGCTGGTGTGCCGAATGTCGATCTGGGCACGGCCTATCCTAATCCTATCAACCCGCCGACCGGCTGCACATTTCATCCGCGCTGTGAGTTGGCTTCGGACATCTGCAAGGCCAAGTCACCCGTGCTCGAGGCCTTGTCCGAGACGCACCAAAGCGCCTGTCACATGCTTGAAAAGGAGTTGGCATGACCCCCCAACTTGCCACGAAACTCGACACACAGATCGACCCGGTCAGCCTGACCGCCGACCTTGTTCGTTGCCCTAGTGTGACCCCTGCCGAGGGCGGCGCGCTTGCGTTGTTGGACGACCTACTCAGCGCAAACGGCTTTGATTGCACCCGCGTGGACCGGGGCGGTATTTCGAACCTTTGCGCGGTCTGGGGAGCCGGTAAAAATGGGCGCACCTTTGGGTATAGTGGCCATACGGATGTCGTACCTATTGGCAATCCGGCGGACTGGACTTGCGATCCCTTTGGGGCGGAAATTCGCAATGGCCTGCTGTACGGACGCGGAGCCACTGACATGAAATCCAGCGTGGCCGCTTTCGCCGCTGCTGCCATTGAGTTTGTCGAAGCAACCCCACCGGACGGGCGCTTGATCCTCGCCATTACCGGGGCCGAAGAAACCGCCTCGCCAGATGGCACCCCTGCGATTTTGGATTGGATGAATGCACAAGGTCTTCAAGCAGATCATTTCCTTGTGGGCGAACCCACCAGCCTCAGGACAATTGGCGACGCAATCAAGATCGGGCGGCGTGGAGCAGTCACGGTCTACCTTACGGTGACGGGGGTACAGGGGCATTCCGGATACCCGGAAAAGGCGGTGAATCCGCTGCCTGCGCTGGTGGAATTGCTGCATGTGTTTGAGGCTGATACGCTGGACGACGGCACCGACAACTTTGCTCCCTCAACCCTTGCGATTACAACTGTGGACACCGGCAATCCTGCCCACAACATCATCCCAGCCGAGTGCAAAGCCACGGTCAATATCCGCTTCAACGACAACTGGACATCGCAAGAAATCCTCGCTTGGGTCGCTTCACGGGCGGACCGGATCGCTCAAGACTTTGGCGTCACAATCAACAGCACGCATCGGCTGTCTGGCGAATGCTTTTATACGCCGCCTGGCGGGTTTTCGGCGCTGATCCAAAACGCTATCCAACAAGAGACGGGTCTCACGCCCGCGCTGACCACCACGGGCGGGATTTCGGATGCGCGCCATCTGGTCACCAAGTGCCCCGTGGTCGAAGCTGGCCTGACAGGCGAAACCTTGCATATGGTGGATGAACATGCGTCAGTGGAGGAAATCCACAAGCTCAAATCCATCTACGCCCGCATTCTGCGCGACTATTTCGACGGGGCACCGCTATGACCACACTTGCCCTGACCGGCGACAGCATCTTGCAACGCCGTCTGCTGAGCACATCAGATCCGATGATCAAGCCGCTCTTTGATCTGATCCGGGGCTCAGATGCTGCCTTCACCAATCTCGAAGTGCTGCCAAACGACTATGTGGGCGATCCCGCCTTCGACAGCGGCGGGTCGCATTTCGGCGCGCCCTCCTGGGTGCTGGACGATCTTGTCGAGGCGGGCTTTGGCATGTTTGCGACGGCGACCAACCACACGCTGGACTATTCGATCAAGGGGCTGGAATACGCACTGGATCAGCTCGACAAACGCGGGCTATGCCACGCGGGCGCGGGTCGCCATCTGGAAGAAGCCCGTCGCGCCGCCTATTTGACCACCCCAAACGCCACCATTGGGATGGTCGCTTGCGGCTCTACTTACACCAAAGGGCAGGAGGCCGCCCGCCAAACCCATGCGATGCAAGGACGCCCCGGCCTCAACCCGCTCTGGCCTGACAGCACCTATGAAGTGACCGCAGATCAAATGGCGGTGGTGCAGGACATGGCAACGGGGCTCGGCCTTGAAAAGTTTCGGCAGCTTCGCATTGGGACGGGCTTTGCCTTTGAAGCGCCTGAGGGGATATTTCCTTTCAATGGAATGAACTTCCGTGTGGCGGAGAAAACCCAACACGTGCGGCACCCGAATGCAAGAGACCTTGCTGCGATCATCCGCTGGGTAGAAGAGGCCAAACTGGCGTCCGATATTGCGGTTGTGAGCATCCACGCCCACGAGCACGCGACCGAAAAAGACGAGCCAGCGGATTTCATAATCGAATTCGCGCATGCCGTCATCAATGCTGGTGCGGATGTGGTCGTCGGCCATGGCCCGCACCTGCTGCGCGGGATGGAAATCTACCAAGGCAAACCGATCTTTTACAGCCTTGGCAATTTCATCGGGCAAAACGAAATGGTCCGCATGCTACCCGGCGAAACCTTTGATCGCTTCCGCGTCGATGATGGGCTGACGCCGATGAAGCTCTACAAGGAGCGGACGCGGGACGACCAGAAGGGCTTTCCCTCTGATCGCCGCTATTGGGAAACAATCGTGCCAGTTTGTCAGTTCGAAGACGATCGCCTCATCGCAATTGACATCTACCCAGTGTCGCTGGGCCTTGGCGAAAAACGCCACCTTCGCGGAAGACCCCGTCTGGCGCTCGGCCAAGATGCGGATGCCATCCTTGATCGCTTCGCACAGCTATCGGACGTCTTTGACACAGCCCTCAAAATTGATGGTTCTTCGGCACGATGGTCAGCCTGACTATCTATTTGAACCAATCTTTTGCGCGGCGTGGTTATTCATGCTCGCCAGAAGCTTGGTGTTTCGGAACGTCGAGCTTGTTCAGTGACGGGTATTTCGCGTTCGACGATGCGCTATCAGGGTGTGCCGCGTGATGATGATGCGCTCAGGCTGGACTTGATCAGGCTGGCCAAGCAATATGGCCGATACGGCTATCGAATGATTGCCGGGCTTTGGCGCGAGGAAGGGCTGCAACTGCCCGCCCGCCACAAAAAGCGCAAGAGGATTTACCACAAAGATGCATCGGTGACCCGCCTGCGCCCGAAATATCCAAATCATATTTGGGCGATTGACGTCGTACATGACAAGCTCAGCAATGGCAGGCCCTATAAAATGCTGACAGTGATGGATGAATATACCCGCCAAGCCTTCACAGTTCAGATCGGAACCAAACTTGGGTCGGCTGAAGTTTTGGTGGCGCTTTATCCACTGATCATCAAGCACGGAAAACCCAAGCATATCCGCTCAGATAATGGCCCTGAATTTGTGTCTGAAACCTTCCAAACATGGCTCAAACGCGTTGGCATTGAACCCATTCACATTTACCCAGGCTCGCCACGGGAGAATGGATATAACGAACGTTTCAACGGCACGCTTCGCAACGAAATCCTAAACGCAAACTGGTTCCGAACCACCTGCCAAGCCCAAGCCACAATCAATCGCTGGATCAAAGAATACAACCATATCCGACCCCATCAAAGCCTCGGAATGCGCCCACCAATACCAGAAACTACGACCCTAAAATTGGATCAAACATAGGGGGCTTGACACTGCAGCTGCCGCATGTCCCGCTCCTTGCCGCAACACTACGGCAGGGTGCACCAACAAGTCTATCAAAGTGTGTGTTTGGGAATACACGCCTACACGCTTCAGCGGTTTGGTCGCACAGAAACTGGTGTTTTTGGACAAATTGAATGTATTGATGCTCAACGCTTTGCCATGAAAGAAAGCTGATGAATTTTACAAAACTTGAAATTTCTAGGTCTGCAGAAATCACAAAGCTTTTCGAGAACACGTTCTCCGCATCAGAGGGTGCTGAGGAGGGGCAAGTAATAGGCAATCTAACCCGTCAAATTATGGCGAAGACGGCCTCAGAGGATTTGTATGTATTTGGAGCAACTTCGGGAGCCGATATTGCTGGAAGCATTATGTTCACACGGCTGATATATCCGAACTCCGATCAAGCAGTATTTGTTATGGGTCCTGTTTCTGTCGCATCTAAAGTCCAGGGGCAGGGCATTGGACAGAAATTAATTGCGTTTGGACTTGCTGAGCTGCAGGCGGCTTCAGTGGATGTGGTCGTCACGTATGGAGACCCAAGCTATTACACCAAGTCTGGATTTAACGTCATAACCGAAGATCAGATTGCAGCGCCATATAAGCTGCAATTTCCCAAAGGTTGGTTAGCTCAAAGCTTAAACGATAAGCCATTGCCAAATTTAGCAGAGCCTTGCCGTTGTGTCGCTGCATTTGCCGATCCGAAATTTTGGTGAGCACGTTCTCTGTGTCCCGAACCATGTTCGCCCAAAACTCTGCCAACACAGTGTTAGCAACACAGCAATAGCCAACACTGTGTTCAACACCGTGATTCAGCGCTGAAAATAGCCATCAACACGGCAAAAAGTGTGTGTTTGGTGTGCGGGCAGGGGTCGGATATGTTGGCTAAATTCAATGTGATTACCTGATTACCTCTATTACCTTTACTGTCCAGTAGCTGTAGCTGTGGTGCTGCTTTTTTACTATTTACCCCTTCTTTTATTCAAACATAGAAATCAGGAGTAATCAGGTAATCATCCTGTTTTTAAAAGTTTTTTCAGGTAACTTTGAAGTAATATCGTAGTAATTACCCTCAATCATTGGGAAAGCGCTGAGCCACAGCCACGAGTGGCCCAGCAGGAGTACTGATGCTTATTGTCTTAAAAGAAGGCATTTGACCGACTTCCGATCCGCGGTGAGCCTTGTTTTGACCTCGCCGTCCCTACTAGCAAGTGCAAGAATTTCCTTCCCCTTTTTCACGAACGTCATACGTTCTGACTGGTCGTAATTTTCTTCCAGCCACGCTTCAAACAGTTTGCGTGGGCGAATTAACCCAAGCCTACCCTGGGTTAGTTGTACGACATCTGTACCAAAATCGTGCTCTGTTTGAAGCATTGCTTTGCGGAATGCTTCTGCGATCTCGTGCAGGCTTTCAGATACCCGGCCCAGCTGCTTCCCAATCCCACGGTGGGCATGAAACTCTGTTACGGCTGCATCAGCAGCCATGACGGCCTCGCAGCTGCCTAATTTTAGGTACTCTGCGACGTGCTGATTTAGGGTTGAAGCC
>JGI26084J50262_1001744_pt1 | contig 11883 bp, 9 predicted proteins | sample SaaInl6LU_22_DNA_FD_50262 | JGI IMG/M metagenome (IMG submission 50262) | reverse complement strand
AAAAGTAGAATTATTAATTTATTACAACCTAACACTAAAAACTGGGTAATATTAACTTCTAATGATCAATTGTTAGTTTCAGATGCTATAAACAGTTTAATAAGTTTACCTGAAGAAACAACTGTAAAGGTTTTTGCCACTGACAAAAGCAACGTCTTTGAAAAGATAGATAATAACAAATTAGCAAAAATTGGATTTACTTATGTAAGTGATGAATTCTCTGATACTTCTTCTTTTGAAGCTATAAGTTTTAATGGTCAATATCTTAAAAAGAATAAAGCTTTACCTTCTTATTATGCAACAAAAGGTTTTGATATTACTTATGATATTTTAATGCGATTAGCTTCTGGTAAAAAACTAGAAGATACTTTTTCTGAAGGATTTTCTAAAAGAGTAGAAACAAAATTTGATTATAGAAATAGTGATAGAGTTCCAGAAAACAAAGGGGTGTTTATCATACAATACAATCAAGATTTAACATTATCTAGATTGAAATAAAAAAGATTATAAAATAAAAAAGACTGTATTTGCAGTCTTTTTTATTTTATAAGTATTTAGATTTTCTTCATCTGTTGTTTCATCATTTGCATTTGCTCTTTAAGCATGCCATGTTTGTCTAACTTTTTAGCTTCTGCCATTAAATTAGTTGCTTCGCGTTTACGTCTTTTAGTCATGGCTATTCCTGCTAATTGTAATTTTGCCATCGCTAAATCATGATCCATAGCTAAACCTAATTTTACAGCTTTTCTTAAATACTTTTCAGCTTGTGTAATATTAGTTTGACTTAACATAATGCCATGCAAATAGTTGTAATATCCTTGTTGTTTTGTGGTTAAAGCAGCTTCAGGATTTTTTATATAACCTAACCATTTTCTAGCCCCATCAAAGTTTTGCTTTCTTAATTGTAAAAAGGCTAGTAAAATAAATTCGTTTTTAAAATAAAGCAATACAAATAAACCCGCTAATAAAAGAATAGTAATACCATTCATAATATTGACTTGGCTAAATTCGTATACAGCCCAAACTGTAATTAAACCTGCTANAATTAATTTTATATTTTTATTAAACATTTTGTTTGATTTTTAAGTGAGCAAAAATACATTTTTCTCTTAAATAGAGAAGTCTACTTGCTATAATGTTTTTTGTATTTAAACCAAGATAAAATTCCTAAAACAATAACAAAACCAACAGAATAGTATATAAAAGTTGGTGTAATTACTCTATCTCCACTTGCATAAGAATGTAAGCCAGATAAATAGAAATTAACACCAAAATAAGTCATCATTATTGATGCGTAAGCAATTACTGTCCATAGGTTAAAGGTATATCTTCCTCTTAATCCTGGTATTAAACGCATATGCAAAACAAAAGCATAAATCATAATAGAAATTAAGGCCCAAGTTTCTTTTGGATCCCAACCCCAATAACGACCCCAACTTTCGTTAGCCCACATACCTCCTAAAAAGTTTCCAATAGTAAGCATTACAACACCAACAGTTACAGCCATTTCATTAATAATGGTAATTTCTTTGATATTTACATCCATCTTCTTTTTGTTGTTTTTGGTAGTAAACAACATTAAAAAGAGTGCAAATATTCCTAAAATCATACCTAATGTTAATGGTCCATAACTTGCTACAATAATTGAAACATGAACTAATAACCACCAAGAATTTAATACTGGTTGTAAGTTGGCAATCTCTGGATCTAACCAATTCATACCAGCTACAAATAAAATTATTGAAGTTACAAATGTAGTTGCAGCAATAGTTAATGCTGATTTTCTTCCAAGATAAAAACCAAATAACATGGTTGTAAATGCAACATAAATTATAGATTCGTAAGCATTACTCCAAGGTGCATTACCACTAATATACCATCTAGCAATTAACCCTGCAGTATGCATTAAAAATAACAGAATTACAAAACCAATTAATGCTTTTACTACATAGCTAATCCATTTTTTGGTACTAAAAATTTGTGCAATTACAAAAACGATTAACAGTAAACTTGCTAAGCCATAATAACGAATTAGTTTTTTAAAGATGTTGTATCTATTGTAGGCAATTTCTAATTCTATCTTATTGTCTGATGGATATATTTCAGCACCATATGTTTTTTGGTATTTTTTAATACCCTCTAAAACTTGGTTAGCTTTAGAGTAATCATTCGTCTTTTTTGCTGTTTGCAATAATTGAACATAAAGAGGAAGTGATTTACGAACAAAAACAGTGTCTGATGCTTTAAATCCTTTAGTGCTAAATGTTTCTGGTTGAGAAACCCATTTGTTATTTTCATCATTAGGTATTGGAAAAATTTTTAATATTCCACCTCCAATAGCACTATACAACAAACCAACTCTTCTATCGATTTTTATTAAATCTTGTTCAAATTTATTTTGAATCTTTTTCTTTTGAGCTTCTGTAACTTGTTCTCTAATTTTATAATCTCCTCTATTCGTAAAAAAATCAGATAATCTAGCATATTTAACTGTATCAGCTAAACCTAATTGTTCTCTTATTTTTAAGTTTTGTTTCTCTAAATAAACTGCAGGTACTTCATACCATAATCTTGAGTTTTCTATAATTGATAATAAAACCTGACTTGGTTTCATATTATGTAAAGTCTCAGTCTGACTTACTTTTCTTACCAATTCTGATGCAAAAGTATGTGCTGGTTTCATTCTACCTCCAGCATCTTGTATTACTAATTTATTAAACTCTTCTGCATGTTCTAAAGAAACTAAATTTGCTTTTAAAATAGAGTCTATTTGTTGATTAGACACTACATGATTGGTATGTTGACTAAAAGTAAAACTCGATAAAAATAAAGCGCCAATTATAGAAAGTGTTGCTTTCTTTTTTCTAATTTTTCTTAGAGAATTCTTTAAAGAATCAAAACGTGTGTTTTTTGCAAAGAAGATACAAATCATACCTGTATATAATAATGAATAACCTAAATAGGTAATAAAAGTACCCCACCAATCGTGGTTTACAGATAAATGTGTTTGTTCTTTACCTCCAGACAAATCATAACTTGCTTGAAAGAATTTGTAGCCTTTATAATTTAGAATATTATTCATAAAAATTCTAAAATCAAAAGTTTCTTCTGTTGCAATCACTGTAACTTCACTAGCATAAGAAGCAGCACTTTCTGATCCTGGATATTTCTCTAATTGAAAATCATTTAACTTAATAGAAAAAGGAGTTTTTAAAATTTTTGCTCCATACCACATTCTAAAGTTTAATCCGTTTACAGAAAACTCTTCTAAATTGTCATTACTAAATTTACCACCTAATAATTCAACTCTTTTTGTTTCNTCACCAGATGTAACATCTAAAACAACGATATCTAATTTTTTATCNTCTTTTGGTCCACTTGTTTTCGTCATTTTTCCTTTTTGAGGATATTGAGGAACAACAAATGGCAAATCAGCTACATTGTATAAGGCTCTTAAATTAAATGCTTGAACACTGTCTTTAGTAACAGTACCTTTATTCATAGTTGCCATAACTTGATAATTACCATCAAATTTTGCAGCTATTTTTAAGCTATCATTTCTTTTAAAAATATTAATAGTTGCATTTTCTTCATTAGCATTATAGCCTACTAAGACATTATGAATATTTTGAATTTCTCCTGACTTAATGTAATGCTCATGTCTATTTCCACTAGAAGATTCTACTAAAAATAAATATTCATCTCCATTTTCATCTTCTATAAACTTTTCTTCTGCCCAAGGAATATAATCTACGAGTGTAAATTTAAAATCCTTTTGCTCCTCTTTAGTGTTAAACCTATCTTGATAAGACCAAGAATTATCACCCCAGGCAGATAGTAAAATAGGTTTATTAATATCAGGTTTTTGCATGCTGCCATTATCAACAATAGCATTTATGTAGGTGGTTTCTGATAAAAATGTGTTTGTAGTTTCACCTTCATCTATCAACATAATGCCTTCATAACCAATATATCTAGTAACTCCAGCACCAATTATGATGAATAAAAAAGCCAAATGAAACATTAANACTGCCCATTTTTCTTTTTTATATAATCGATATCTAAAAATATTACCGAAAAAATTAATCACAAAGAAAATCATGATAGCTTCAAACCACCAAGAACTATAAACCAACGCTTTTGCAGTTTGTGTTCCAAATCATTTTCTATAAAAGTGGCAACTCCCATTGCTGTCGCAAATAAGATAAATAAAACTGCCATTAAACGTGTAGAGTAGAGGAAATTAAAAAAATTTTTCATCTAAAATTTAGGCTTTTTAAAAGAGTTACAAATTTAAGCATAAAAGCACAGAAAACCTTTGACTTAAAGCTATATTTAATTGTTAAAAAACATGTAAAGAAATGAGTAAACANCACAAGATACCCACTAGTATANAAAAAAGAGTAAAAACAGCATTAAGTTATTATCCNCAATTAGATATTATTAATATTGAGTTTAAATTAAAGAAAAATATTAANAAGTCTACAATGCAAGCTAGACCTACATTTGATAGTTTTTNTAAATCTAAAAAAAAGAGGAAGTTTTTAATTTTAATCAGTAAGAATTTTAAAATTGCAGGTAAAGATTTTTCTACATTAGATATACCTGATGATATTTTTATTGGTTGGATAGGTCATGAATTAGGACATATTATGGATTATCAGCACAGAAATAGACTTAATTTAATTTGGTTTGGATTAAAGTACTTATTTTCTGATAATCATATTGTTGAAGCAGAAAGAGCTGCAGATAGATTTGCAGTTGAGCATAACATGGAAAAGTATATTTTAAAGACTAAAAATTTTATTTTAAATCATGCAGATATTACAAAAAAATACAAAGAAAGAATCAAGAGATACTACTTATCACCAGAAGAAATTATGCAATTAATAGAAAAAAGAGATAAATTAATTAGTGAGAATGTAGTATAAAAAAAGTTTGTAAATATTAATTTACAAACTCTTCCCATTCAGCAAATTTATCTTCTTTCATAACTCTAGCCATTTTTACTTGACCACCTTTTTTCTTGTTTTTATCATTCCATTCGTGAAATTTTTCAACAGGGATAATTTTAACCTTAACTCCATGTAAAGCTTTACTTCTTGCAACTTTATAGTTTTTATTCGCATCTTTTAAAAACTTATCTAAAGCATTTGCAATTTCTTTTTCATCTGCTTCTAAGTTTGATCCTAAATACCAAGAATGGTAAAATTCATNATCTTCAAAACGTTTTGCACAAATGGTATATTCTTTAATTTGAGTAGAAAATTTTTCTTCTAGATGTTTTATAGCATCATCCATTTTATTAACAGAAAGCTGAGAACCTACAGTATTTAAAAAGAACTTAGTTCTCCCTGTAATTTTTATTTCTGCTTTTTCAATATTAGTGAATTTTATAGTATCTCCTATTAAATAACGCCAAGCACCAGAAACTGTACTGATGACTAAAATATAGTCTTTATCTAATTCTACTTCTTTTAATGTTAATGAAGGTGCATTATTTTTAAGAGAACCATCTTCTTTAGTGTAATCTGGATGCATAGGAACAAATTCAAAGTAAATACCATTTTCAGTATTTAGTTGCATAGCTTCTGTTTTTGGTCTTGTTTGTGTTGCAATGTATCCTTCTGAGGCTAGATACGTATCTATTACAGTTACAGGTTTTCCTAAAAGTGCTTTAAAACTTTTTTCATAAGGACCAAAAGCTACACCACCAGAAGTATAAACTTGAAGATTTGGCCATATTTCATGAATATTATTTAAGCTGTGATATTCAATTACTTTTTGCATCATTAATTCTATCCAAGCTGGTATACCACTTAAAGCACCAATATCCCAGTTTTTTGCATTTTTAGCTATATGCTCAACTCTTTCATCCCAGTCGTCAATTTGCGCAATTTCTTCACCAGGTTTATAATAACCTTTAAACCAAAAAGGGATATTACTAGCGCTAATTCCGCTAATTTCGCCTTCAAAATGATTGTTTTTTTCTTGTAAGTCTGTAGAACTACCTAACATCATTATTTCTTTTTCAAAAAAATCTGCAGGTAAATCAAAATTATTTAAAGATAAAACTTGTTTAATTCCAGAACTTCTAATGGCTTCTATCATTTCATTGGTAACAGGAATTCTTTTACTTTTTTTTCCTGTAGTACCAGAACTAAGTGCAAAATAAGAAGGAGTGTTTGGCCAAGTAACATTAGTTTCACCTTTATAAAGTTTGTGCCACCATTTTTCATTCATTTGATGATAATCAAAATAAGGAACCTTTTCTGCAAAAGACTTGCTAAGGTTATCAGTTTTTAAAATACGAATAAAATTATAATGTACACCAAACTGAGTTTGCTGAGCTGTTTCTAATAATTTTTTAAGTACTTTTTCTTGATTTTCTTTATGATTGGGTTCTGCACTAAGTGTGTCTGTAATACCAATTACTCCTTTTATAATNTTTCCTAAAATTGCCATATGTTGATTTTCTTACAAAGATCGATGGCAAACANAGTTTTTTTTAACGCATAAAATATTTTGTTTAACGCGTTTGATTTTAAAGTTANAGTTTTTTGTTTTTCTNTTTTTGATTATANTAGGTAGTGCCAATTAAAGTAATACCTATAAAAATAGCATAAAAGTAAGCGTTAAAATCTCCTCCTTTAAATAAAGAAAATAGACCTACAAGTACACTAAGTATACCNAAAGTCATTAAAAAATAATAGGTTATTTTTTTCATCTTAAGCTTTANTTTTTATTAGGAATTGGTGGTGGNCCTTCAGGGATAATAGGTTTATAAACTACATCGCCTTTACGTTCTTTGTATTCTGCTTTTACTTTATTTACTAAATCTGGATTTTCAAATAAATCTAACATGGTCATAGACATGGCTTTACTAGAATAAATCATTCCTTTATGCCCAATACTCATACCACCACAAGCCACAACAGCCCAAGAGTGCCAAGGTGTATCTTTTGGAGCTACAGTAACTCGTAAGTTTATGTTAGGTACATTCCAACTTACATCACCCACATCTGTACTTCCTCCACCAGGATTTTTCTCTGTAGCTCTTAAAGGATTAATTTTACTATCCATACCAATTTGTGGTTTTTTAGTGGCTTCTTGTATTTTTTTGCCAAATGTAATTTCATCATCTGTATATGAAATTGGACCTAGTAATTCCAAGTTTTCTTGCATGATTTCTCCTCCAGCTCTATTTACTAAAATTTCGTAGATACCAGATATTAAAGAAACTTTATAATCTACATCAGCCATAATAGCTGCACCTTCAGCCATTTTCATAACACGTTTGTAAACAGGCATCATTCCTTCTCGTTTTGTATCTCTAACTCTTACCCAAATTCTAGAATAATCTGGAACTACATTTACTACTTGACCTCCATCTTGAATATGATAATGCATTCTTACAGTGGGTTTTACATGCTCTCTATAGCTGTTAATACCAGCAGCATATAACTCAAGAGCATCTGATGCAGAACGTCCATTCCAAGGATCTGCTGCTGCATGAGCTGCTTGTCCAAAAAACTCTACTTTAAAATCGACCAAAGCCAAAGAACTTTGTACATCAGATTCTGTTACAGGTGCAGGATGCCAACTAATATTTACATCTACATCATTCCAAAGACCAGCTTTAACCATCCATATTTTACCAAAGAATTTTTCTTCACTTGGTGTGCCAAAAAACTTAACTGTTCCTTTAATTTTTCCTTGTTCAATTAACTCTTTTATAGCAATTGCAGCACCTAAACTACCTGCTCCAAACAAATTGTGTCCACAGCCATGACCATTTCCATTTGGTACTAATGGATCTTTGGTTGGTTTTGCTTTTTGAGAAATTCCTGGTAATGCATCAAATTCACCTAGAACACTAATTACTGGTTTTCCAGAACCATAAGTAGCCACAAAAGCAGTAGGAATATCTGCAACTCCTCTTTCAACAGTAAAACCTTGTTGCTCAGCATATGAAGCTAGAATTTCTGATGATTTATTTTCTTCAAAAGCAGTTTCTGCAGCAGCCCAAATAGCATCACTAATTTTAATTAATGCCTGTTTGTGTTTTTCAACAGATGCTACAAGTGCTTTTTTATTTTTAGAAAGTTTTTTGGATTGTGCTATTAAAGTAGTGCTAATAAATAAAAGCAATACTAAAGATGTAAATAGTCTTTTCATATTTAGTTAGTGATTTAGATAAACAAGATACTAAATATAAAAAGAATTTGTTTTATGATTTTTTAAACGTCATTATTGACTTCAATCCAATATCCATTTGGATCTTGAAAATAAACTTGTTTTATACCATCTTGACGAATAAAAACTTTGTTTGGTTCATCTTTCCAATCAGAAAAATTGATTTTTAAATTGATTAAATGTGTTATGAATTCATCAAAGTCTTTAGTTGATAAAGCAAAGTGCACTGCTTTATTTACTTTAATTTCAAAATTTGGACGTGGTATAAGATGTAATTGTCTATTATCACTAAAACTTAACCATCTTGTTTTAGAATTAGAAGCTGTGTTTTGTATTTCTTTAAATTTAAAGACTTTTTGATAGAATAAAATTGACTCATTTACATCTTTAACAGATAATGCAATATGGTTTAAAGAAAAAGAATTCATGATTTTATTTTCTTTTATCTAATTATTCATCAGAAACACTTTCAATTAATATAGTAAGTAAATCTATAGCAGCTTGTGCTATTTTTGTTCCTGGGCCAAAAACTCCTACAGCCCCAGCATCAAATAAAAATTGATAATCTTGTGCTGGTATGACACCACCAACAATGACCATAATATCTTCACGTCCATATTTTTGTAATGCTGAAATTACTTGTGGGACTAAGGTTTTATGACCTGCAGCTAATGAAGAAATACCTAAAATATGTACATCATTTTCTACTGCTTGTTTGGTTGCTTCTTGTGGTGTTTGAAAAAGAGGACCAATATCTACATCAAAGCCTAAATCAGCATAACCTGTAGCCACAACCTTTGCACCTCTATCATGACCATCTTGACCTAATTTAGCAATCATAATTCGTGGACGTCTACCTTCCAATTCAGCAAATTTATCTGCTAATTTTCTAGCTTGTTTAAAGAGTTTATCGTCTTTTATTTCTTTACTATACACACCAGATATGGTTTTAGTTACAGCTTTATGTCTACCAAAAACAGCTTCTAAAGCATCAGATATTTCACCTAATGTTGCTCTATTTCTAGCTGCTTTTACTGCTAAATCTAATAAATTTTCTTTTCCAGATTTTGCAGCATTAGTCAAAGCTACTAAAGATTTTTCAACTTCTTTAGTATTTCTGTTTGCTTTAAGTTGTGTTAATCTTTCTATCTGTGAATTTCTAACGGCTTCATTATCTACTTCTAAAATATGTAATGGATCTTCTTCTTTTAATTGATATTTATTAACACCTACAATTATATCTTGTCCACTGTCAATTTTAGCCTGTTTTTTAGCAGCTGCTTCTTCAATTCTTAATTTAGGAATTCCTTTTTCTATGGCTTTGGTCATTCCACCTAAATCTTCTACTTCTTGAATTANCTCCCAAGCTTTATTTGCAATTTGTTCAGTTAATTTTTCAACATGATAACTACCTGCCCAAGGGTCTACAGTTTTTGTAATATGGGTTTCTTGCTGTAAGTAAATTTGAGTATTTCTAGCAATTCTAGCAGAAAAATCTGTAGGTAAAGCAATGGCTTCATCTAAAGCATTGGTATGTAAACTCTGTGTACCACCAAAAGCAGCAGCCATAGCTTCTATAGTTGTTCTGGCTACATTATTAAAAGGATCTTGTTCCGTTAAAGACCATCCACTGGTTTGACAATGAGTTCTTAATNCTAATGATTTTGGGTTTTTAGGATTGAACTGCTTCACAATCTTAGCCCATAACATTCTTGCAGCACGCATTTTGGCAATTTCTCTAAAATGATCCATACCAATTGCCCAAAAGAAAGAAAGTCTTGGAGCAAAAGCATCTATATCCATACCAGCTTCTAAACCTTTTTTAATATATTCTAAACCATCTGCTAATGTATAAGCTAATTCAATTTCTGCAGTAGCACCTGCTTCTTGCATATGATAACCAGAGATAGAAATTGAGTTAAATTTTGGCATCTTATGGCTAGTGTATTCAAAAATATCAGCAATAATTTTCATAGATGGAGAAGGAGGGTAGATATATGTATTACGTACCATAAACTCCTTTAAAATATCATTCTGTATTGTGCCAGATAATAATTCAGGTGATACTCCTTGTTCTTCTGCAGCAACAATGTAGAAAGCCAAAATAGGTAAAACTGCACCATTCATGGTCATAGAAACCGACATTTTATCTAAAGGAATCTGGTCAAATAAAACCTTCATGTCTTCAACAGAATCTATGGCAACTCCTGCTTTTCCAACATCACCTTGTACACGTTCATGATCAGAATCATAACCTCTATGAGTGGCTAAATCAAAAGCAACAGATAATCCTTTTTGACCAGCAGCTAAATTTCTTCTGTAAAATGCATTACTTTCTTCAGCAGTTGAAAAACCTGCATATTGTCTGATTGTCCAAGGTCTGCGAACATACATGGTTGAATATGGACCTCTTAAATTTGGAGCAATACCTGCAACAAAATCTTCATGAGAAAAAGCTTTAGCTTTTGGCTGATTACTTTTAGCTAATTTTATATTGGAAACATCTTTTCTACTCATTTTCTAAACGGTTTTTTTCAATGTTTTCAGAAATTCGTTTTCTAACAATTGGAGTGATTAATGTTTTTATATTTCTTTGTTTTACAAATGGATATAATTCTAAATCATGCTTCATTTTATCAGCAGCATTTGATTGTAAATTTGTACCTAATAAAACAATTTCTTGAGCATTAAACTTTTCTTCTTCTTTGCTTGAGCTTTCAGCAATTTTCTTTTGAATAATACCTTCTTTAAGTTGTTTTAAAAAACCACCACCTTTTTCTATTTGTTTAAAAATTTCTAATGCTTTTTCTGCTAATTGATGTGTTAATGATTCTATATAATATGCACCATCAGCAAAATTTTGTGCTTCAGATAAATAACTTTCTTCCTGTAAAATCAATAATTGATTTCTTGAAATACGTTCTCCAAATTCATTAGACTTATGATAAATGCTATCATAAGACACATTACAAACAGTATTAGAACCTCCTAAAACAGCACTCATGCATTCAGAAGTTGTACGTAACATATTTGTATTGTAATCGAAAATGGTTTTGTTTCGTAAACTAGGTTTTGTAAAAATATGAGCCTCTATATTATTAATATCATATTGACTTAATAGTGATTCCCACAATATTCTAAATGCTCTTAACTTTGCAATTTCAAAGAAGTAATTTCCTCCAACAGCAAAATTAAAAGTGATATGATTTGCAACTTTGCCTCCAAAATGATTTAGATACTCGTTAGCGTGTGTTAGAGTGTAGGCTAATTGTTGTGTAATATTAGCACCTGCATTTTGATATAAATCTCCAGAAACCGAAATATTATTATTTGTTACAGAAACTATTTTATCAAAAATTTCGTGGTCTTTTTTTAAATTATAAAACCAATTACCTGTTTCTGCTAAGTTTCCAATAATATCTGTTTGTATAAAAGTGTTATCTGCATCACAAAAATCTGCAAGCTTAGTTTGAAACTCAAGATCTAGAAAACTAAGTTTAAAATATAAAGGAGTTTGGCCTGGAAATCCTTTCAATAAAGTTTTAGGGTCAAATGGTTTATCTGCTTTAAATTGAATTGTATTTGCACCTCTTTTTAGGGCATCTACAGCTATACTATTTGCTATTTTTTCGTCATCTATAAAAATAGTTTGACAAATGTTAAATCCTTTTTTAGGTAAATTTATTT
>JGI26084J50262_1001742_pt1 | contig 11890 bp, 7 predicted proteins | sample SaaInl6LU_22_DNA_FD_50262 | JGI IMG/M metagenome (IMG submission 50262) | reverse complement strand
AACAACAGCGACTATAACTCCGATAGTATCAAGGTTCTCAAGGGCTTAGATGCGGTGCGCAAGCGCCCTGGTATGTATATCGGCGACACCGATGACGGCACAGGCCTGCATCATATGGTGTTCGAGCTTGTGGACAACTCTATCGATGAGGCGCTTGCGGGGCACTGTGATGAGATTCGCGTGGTTATCCATGTGGGCGAGACCATCAGCGTATCGGATAACGGCCGTGGCATACCTACCGAAATGCACAGCGAAGGGGTTTCTGCGGCGGAAGTGATTATGACGGTGCTGCACGCCGGCGGCAAATTCGACGACAACAGCTACAAGGTTTCCGGTGGATTGCACGGTGTTGGCGTATCGGTTGTTAATGCCCTTTCCGAAGAGCTTAAGTTGACTATTCGCCGCGACGGCAAACTTTGGGAGCAACTCTATAAGCACGGCGTGCCTCAAGCCCCCCTCGCTATTGTCGGCGAGACCAGCACAACGGGCACGGAATGCCATTTCAAGCCCTCAGACCTGACTTTTAGCAGCGTCGAGTTTCACTACGATATTCTCGCCAAAAAACTCCGCGAACTCGCTTTTCTCAACGCGGGCGTATCGATCCGCTTGATTGACGAGCGAAGCGCTAAAGAAGAACATTTTAAATACGAAGGCGGCGTTCAGGCGTTTGTCGAATACTTAAATAAGAACAAAGCTGCGGTAAACAAGATTTTCCATTTCGCCCATGAGCGCCCCGAAGACGGTATTACTGTTGAGGTTGCCCTGCAGTGGAATGATTCTTATGTAGAAAACATCTTTCCCTACACCAACAATATTCCCCAGAAAGACGGTGGCACGCATCTCGCGGGTTTCCGTGCCGCGCTAACGCGAGTCCTCAAAGGCTATATTGATAAAGAGCTTGCTGCAAAAAAAGGCAAAGAGGTAGCGACATCCGGTGATGATGCGCGTGAAGGACTCACCGCAATTATCTCGGTTAAAGTACCAGACCCTAAATTCTCTTCGCAAACCAAAGATAAGCTTGTCTCTTCAGAGGTTAAAACCGTCGTTGAGCAAGAGATGGCTGCCAAATTTAGCGACTATCTCCTAGAAAATCCCCACGATGCGAAGCTAATTGTCGGTAAAATGCTCGATGCCGCACGTGCGCGCGAAGCCGCCCGTAAAGCCCGCGAGATGACCAGACGAAAAGGCGCTCTCGATATCGCTGGCCTGCCGGGCAAGCTCGCAGACTGCCAAGAAAAAGACCCGTCACTCTCTGAAATCTACATAGTGGAGGGAGATTCTGCGGGAGGGTCGGCAAAGCAAGGCCGCAACCGCAAGAATCAGGCTATCCTGCCGCTTAAAGGCAAGATTCTTAATGTTGAGAAGGCGCGCTTCGACAAAATGCTCGGTTCCGCTGAGATTGGCACCTTAATCAAGGCGCTCGGTTGCGGAATCGGTAAAGACGAATTTCAGCCCGAAAAACTCCGCTACCACAGCATTATTATCATGACCGACGCCGACGTTGACGGCTCGCACATCCGCACGCTACTGCTCACTTTCTTTTTCCGCCAAATGCGTGAATTAGTCGACGGCGGTCATATTTTTATCGCTCAGCCCCCGCTGTATAAAATCCGCAAGGGTAAGCAGGAGCAATATCTCAAAGACGAAGCAGAGTTGGCTGGGTACCAGACCCAAGTGGCACTCGAGGGTGCAAGCCTACATGTTAACGCCGAGGCGCCGGGTATTGCTGAAGACGCGCTCGAGTCACTCGTTAAGAGCTATAACGATGCCTATGCGATCATTAGTCGACTCGCACGGCTTTATCCGACCGAAGTNNTAGAAGCGATGATTTTTTCGCCTACTCTGGCGGTAGAAGANTTGCAGAGCGAAGCCTCGGCTAACACGTGGTTAGACTTGGTGCGTTCAAAGCTGGCAGAGCTCCACGCCGGAGCAAGTGCTAACTTAACCCTCGTCATCAAACACGATACCGAGCGTAATGTTTATCTGCCNGAGGTTCGNTTAAGCCTACATGGGCTCGAACGAAGCTACAGCTTCAGCCTCGACTTCTTTAAGTCGGGNGAGTATCGCGCACTNGCANGNCTTGGCGCGACNCTNGACGGGTTGATCGAAGAAGGNGCNTACGCCAAGCGTGGAGAGAAGACGCANCCGATTAANAACTTCGCNGAAGCAATCGAATGGCTCACGCAAGATGCAATGAAGGGTCACTATCTGCAGCGGTATAAGGGATTGGGTGAAATGAACCCAGACCAGCTTTGGGATACGACGATGAATCCAGAGACCCGCCGTATGCTTCAGGTAACCATTGATGACGCGATTAACGCAGACCAATTGTTTAATACCCTGATGGGTGATCAGGTCGACCCAAGACGAGAGTTCATCGAGCAGAACGCAATGGCTGCCGAAAATCTGGATATCTAGAGGTGAGGGCGAGACTGGCTTGCTTGCTGTAATAGCCGAGCCCCGGTCAGACTTGCCCGCAAAGTGACTCTACGGCCGCGGCTAAGTCATCGAAAATCGATAGGTCTGTGGTGCCGAGTAGGTTTGGTTCGCTAAGCAGTTTAGCCTCGGTTTCCCTGCCCTTGCCTGTGCGCACCAGCACCGGCCGACAACCGAATGCGATCGCGGCCTCCAAATCCCGCAGGCTGTCGCCGACAAAAGGCTCGCCCGCAAGTGAAAGGCCGAGACTCGACTCTATTTCGGTCAGCAGACCGATCCGCGGCTTTCGACAGTCACAACCCGCCTCTGGAAGATGCGGACAGAAAACGATTCCCTCAATCTCCCCGCCCGCGTCTTCTACCAGTGTAATCAACTTCTCGTGCATCTGCGCTAGCGCGTACTCGTCGAATAATCCACGGCCCAGACCTGATTGATTAGTCGCGACGACGACTTTCCAACCCGCATGATGGGCGCGCGCAATCGCTAAAACGCTGCCAGGTAGTGGAACGAATTCGTCAGCAGATTTGATGAAATCGACCGAGTCGTGATTGATGACGCCGTCGCGGTCGAGGACTAAAACGGGCACGGTATGATTCTCCGCTACACTTACGATGACAGATACGAAATATCGGCCGCCTGCAGAAACCCACGACGAAGTCGCGACAGTAACGCTAAACGATTAGTGCGTTGAGCCTCATCATCGCTGACGACTAATACGTCGTCGAAGAAGATATCCACTGTCTGTCTAAGCTGCGCAAGTGAGGCAAGCCCTTTCTTATAGTCACCGCAGGCGAATAACGGTTCCACCTCAGCCTCCACAGTAACAAGCTTTTCGAAAAGCGCTTTTTCGGCGGGTTCCACAAACAGGGCACTGTCTACGACCGCGTCTTCAAGGACTTCCTGTTTGGCTAAAAGGTTAGACACGCGCTTATTCGCAGCGGCGAGCGCCGAAGATTCTTCGAGTGATTGGAAGTGAGCAACAGCCTGCACGCGTCGATCGAAGTCGACGGGTCGGGTCGGTTTGAGCGCCATAACCGATTGGAACACCGCAGGACTAATACCCTTGTCTGACGACCACGCCTGAAGTCGGTCTAATAAAAACTCTAGCGCTTGCTGCTGAACCTTATCGCTGCAGTCTACGTTCGCCGCATCAAGGTCTTTTAAGCCGGCAAAGGCGAGCTCAATGCAAGTCGCAAGATCGAGGTCTAGTTCTTTCTCGATGAGAATTCGTAGCAGGCCAATGGCCGCGCGACGAAGTGCGAACGGGTCTTTAGAACCGGTAGGAGGTTGCCCAATAGCAAACAAACCAGAGAGCGTGTCGAGCTTTTCGGCGATTGCGAGTACCGCGCCGGTTAGCCCGGCTGGCAGGTCGTCGCCAGCAAACCGAGGGCGGTATTGCTCGTCTATTGCTTCGGCAACCTCAGCAGGTTCGCCGTCGTTAAGTGCGTAATAGCGGCCCATCAAGCCCTGCAAGTCGGCAAACTCTCCAACCATATTAGTCATAAGATCACATTTAGAGAGCATCGCAGCACGCTCACACAGAACGGGATCAGCACCACAAAGCGGCGCGAGCGCACGACTTAAGTTAGCGATTCTGACCGATCGATCATAAACGGTGCCAAGCTTGTCCTGAAAAACAATCTTCTTAAGCGCGGCGAGATGACTTTCAAGCGACACTTGCTTGTCGGTTTCGAAAAAGAAACTCGCGTCTGCTAAGCGCGGGCGAATAACGCGTTCGTTGCCCTCGATTACCTGTGCCGGGTCTTTGCTTATGATATTGCTCACTGCGATAAACAGTGGCAAAAGTTTGCCCTCGGCATCGACACAGTAAAAGGTTTTCTGGTGAGACTTCATCGCGAGAATAAGCGCCTCTGGCGGCACTTCGAGATAGTGCTCTTCGAACTTACCGGTGAGCGCGACGGGATATTCGACAAGGCTTGCGACCTCGCTTAATAGCGCCTCGTCAATAATGCTTGTGGCGTTAGCCTTAACGCCTTCGGCGATCACCAGTTCGCGAATCATTTCACGGCGGCGGTCGAACTGAGGGATGATATGTCCTTGGTTCTCGAGCAGGGCCGCATAATTAGCTGGGCTATCTATTTCGATAGCTCGATCGGCATGAAAGCGATGGCCGCGTGACTCTCTTCCGGCGGTAACGCCAAAAAACTCACCTGGCACGACCTCGTCGCCAAACAGTTGTATAACCCAATGCACCGGGCGTACAAACTCTGCGCGCGAATTACCCCAGCGCATACGCTTAGGAATAGGCAGCTTGTCGAGCGCCTCACTGACGATTGCACTAAGTAGCGCACTCGTCGGTTGACCTGGCTGCGACGCACTGTAGAAAAGTTTCTCGACGCCGTCTTTTTCTGCTCGTTGGAGTTGATCGATTGCTACGTTGCACGATTTTGCAAAGCCTAGTGCTGCGGGCGTCGCGTTACCGTCTGCATCAAAAGCAGCCTGCACTGCGGGGCCGAAGCGTTCGACTGCTTTGTCTGCCTGCGACTCGTCTAAGCCGCTAACAAGCAGCGCGAGTCTGCGCGGTGTGGCGAAACTCTCTGAATCGGCGAAGCCAAGCTGCAGTTTCTTAAGCCCTGCGAGAATCTCGCTCGTAAACGCTTTCGATAAACTCGCTAGCGCCTTAGGCGGCAACTCTTCGGTGCCGATCTCTACTAAAAAGTCGCGGGTACTCATGACGACTTCTCCTTGTTTTTTGCTTTCTTCTTAGACTCGCTTGATTTCGTCTCGCCTTCACCTGAGCTTGCGCTAGCCTTTTGGTGCTGCATAAACTCCTCTCTAAAGTCGTCGGCGATAAGCGGGAAGCCGAGGGCTTCGCGCGTTGCGTAATACGTTTCGGCAACAAGCCTAGACAATGTTCTAACGCGCAAAATAAAGCGCTGGCGCTCGGTGACGGAAATGGCATGGCGCGCGTCGAGAAGGTTGAAATAATGTGAGGCCTTAAGCACCTGTTCGTAGGCGGGCAGTGCAAGCTTACTCTCAATCAGTTTTTTGCATTGCTGCTCACAGTCATCGAAATAACCAAACAGCAGGTCGGTCGCTGCGTGTTCAAAGTTATACGCCGACATTTCGACTTCGTTTTGCTTAAATACATCGCCGTAGGTTACCTTGCCATTTGGCCCGTCGGTCCAGACGATGTCGTAGATGCTATCGACGCCCTGCAGATACATCGCAATGCGCTCGATGCCATAGGTGATCTCGCCGGTAACCGGATAACACTCGAGTCCGCCTACCTGTTGGAAATAGGTGAACTGAGTCACCTCCATGCCGTTTAGCCATACCTCCCAGCCGAGTCCCCAAGCGCCGAGCGTTGGCGATTCCCAATTGTCTTCGACGAAGCGGATATCATGCACAGACATGTCTATGCCGAGGCTTTCGAGGGATTTGAGGTAAAGCTCTTGGATATTTTTTGGCGAGGGCTTTAGCACGACCTGAAACTGGTAATAATGTTGAAGCCTGTTGGGGTTTTCGCCATAGCGGCCATCGGTAGGACGACGGCAGGGCTGAACATAGGCCGCACTCCACGACTCCGGTCCTATCGAGCGTAGAAAAGTGGCCGGATGGAACGTCCCCGCGCCGACCTCCATGTCTAACGGCTGCAGGACGACACAGCCCTGCTCCGCCCAAAACTGCTGTAATGCGAAGATGAGGCCTTGGAAGGTGTTGAGATCGGATGCTTTATTCACGTTAACGCCATGTTGTCAGTCATTTAGAGGGAGCTAATTATCCTTGATTCGCAGGGAGTTATCTACCAACGAGGCCCGAGTACCATGGCAAGATTTATGCGGTGCCAACGGTAAAAACCAAGACAAGCACTTGGTGAGCCTATACGGTAGATGCGACAATCGGCCTGCATCAACACCCTAATTCTTCGACGTGATAACGCAAGCGAGCCCCAAATTACTGATTCGATTTCCCCAAAAGAGGCCTCTCCGACGCTTCTGAGCCGGCTAGGCTTCCTCGTTGCTCTCGGCTTTCTAAAGCTTACGTCAGTGCTACCGCTGCGATTATTGCACTGGATCGGAGGCGGTCTTGGCTGGCTTTTCGCGGTGATCCCAAACCGCTCTGCGGCGACGACTCGGCGCAATATTGCGGCGTGTTTCCCCGCATTATCCAGCGCAGAGCAAGAGTCGCTTGCGCGGCAGAGTCTTAACGGCATGGTTTGCACAGGACTCGAAATGGGCAAGGCATGGATACTGCCTATCGAAGGAACGCTTGCTCAGGTTACCGAGGTGGAAGGCTTAGCGGCGCTGCAGGCGGCGGCTAAAGCAGGCGAAGGCGTTATTCTGCTTGCGCCGCATCTTGGTAATTGGGAAATCTTTGGCTATTTCGCCTGTGAGGGAATCGCGTCAAATTTCATGTATCAGCCGCCTAAAAACCCGCAGATGGATGCCCTCCTGCGCGGTGTCAGGGCAAAAAGTGGGATCCAACTCGCGCCGACTAATCGCAAAGGTGTGGCAATTTTGTTGGGTGCGCTGCAGAAAGGAGAGCTGGTTGGTGTCTTGCCTGATCAAGTGCCTAATGACGAAGGCGGAGTCTATGCTGACTTTTTTGGTGAGTCAGCGTTCACTATGACGCTAACAAGCCGGCTCGCGCAACGCGGCACGCCGCGCGTATTCTGCGGCTTTGCACAGCGCCTTCCTAAAGGCAAAGGATTTAAGGTTATCGTACACGAGGCAGATGCCGGTATTTACGACAAAGACCTCGGCGCATCGGCAGCCGCGATTAATCGCAGCGTTGAGCGCTGTGTGAGACTCGCGCCGGAACAGTACCAGTGGGAATACAAACGATTCCGCCGCCAGCCGGACGACAGTGAATTCTATTGAGTGTCGCTTTTAGCGCCGCCAGAACATGGGGGTAAACAGCACCAGTAGCGTAAAGACCTCGAGACGCCCGAGGAGCATCGCGAAACACAGAATCCACTTCGCCGCATCGGAGAGACTGCCATAGGTTTGTGTCACGGCGCCAAGACCAGGCCCGAGATTATTGATACAGGCGCCAACTGCGCTAAACGCTGTCACGATATCCAGACCCGTGGCGAGTAGCGCGAGCAGCATCAACATAAACGCCATTACATAAACCGCGAAAAACCCCCACACCGCCTCCACAACTCTGTCTTGTACTGGGCTGCGGCCGAGCTTAATCGGAATCACNGCACGCGGGTGAATAAGGCGCTGCACCTCACGAAAACCCTGTTTAAAAATAAGCAGGATTCGAATGACTTTCATGCCCCCACCTGTCGAGCCGGCACACGCACCAATTATCGCTGCGTACATTAATAGGTAAGGCAGAAAAATAGGCCACTCATGAAATTGGCTTGTAGCAAAGCCGGTGGTGGTTGCAAAGGACACGACCTGAAAAATTCCGTTCACGATCGTTTCGGGTACCGTGGGATAAACCTCGAAACGCAGCAACACCGCGATGGTGACAAGCGAGACAGCGAGCAAGATAAACCCGTAGAAGAGGAATTCTGGGTCGCGAAAATAGTGATCGATTCTACTGCGCTGCCACGCAGTAAAATGCAGCGCAAAATTAATTCCGGCGATAAACATAAAGAGTATGGCAATAATTTCAATCGCCGAACTATCGAAGTAGGCCATGCTTGCGTCATGGGTCGAAAAGCCGCCGATCGCTATTGTCGAAAAGCTGTGGGTAATTGCATCAAACCCCGACATGCCCGCGGCCCAGTAGGCAGCGGCACAGGCGAGGGTAAGGCTTACGTAGATTGTCCACAGTGCTTTTGCTGTCTCGGCGAGTCTCGGCACTAGCTTATTATCTTTTACGGGCCCCGGGCTTTCGGCGCGATAGAGCTGCATGCCGCCTATACCAAGCATGGGCAGCAACGCCATCGCTAATACGATGATGCCCATTCCCCCAAGCCACTGAAGTTGCTGACGATAGAAAAGAATCGATTTGGGCAGCGAATCTAATCCTGAGATAACGGTGGCGCCGGTTGTGGTAAGACCCGACAGCGATTCGAAAATGGCGTCGGTAACTGACAGCTCAACCGAACTCGATAAAATAAACGGTAGGCTACCTGCCGTACCTANTACCGCCCAAAACAGCGTGACAATAAGAAAGCCGTCGCGTGTGCCGAGCTCAGTTCTCGCCCGAAACGTCAGCAGCCACATGACGAACCCGGTGATAAATACGGTGAAAAATGACTCGATGAAAGGTGCCATCATTCCGTCGTCATAAAAAAGCGACACCAACACGGGCGGCAGGTTGCCGATCGCGCTGAACAGCATGAGCAGCAGGCCNAGTATTTTGACTATNAACGAAAAATGCATTTACCCGCCTAGAAAAAGCTGAGGCCAACTTGGAATAAACGTTCTACTTCGGGTATCCGCTTGCGGTCTACCAAGAAGAGAATAACGTGGTCTTCGGATTGTATGACCGTCGCATCGTGTGCGATTAAGACTTCATCGCCGCGTACTATCGCGCCGATTGTCGTTCCCTGCGGCAATTCGATGTCTTCGATCGCTTTGCCAACCACNCGNGACGAACCCGCATCACCGTGAGCAATCGCCTCCATCGCCTCGGCTGCGCCACGGCGCAGAGAGTGAACCTGCACTACGTCGCCGCGTCTCACATGAGTTAACAGGCTTCCAATAGTCGCCTGCTGTGGTGAGATCGCAATATCGATTTCGCCGCCCTGCACGAGGTCGACATAGGCGGGATTGTTAATTAGCGTCATCACCTTCTTCGCCCCGAGACGTTTGGCGAGAAGTGACGACATGATATTGGCCTCATCGTCATTCGTAAGCGCTAGGAAGACGTCGGTGTCGGCGATGTTTTCTTCGATAAGTAGTTCGCGCTGAGACGCTTCGCCGTTTAATACGATCGCCCTGTCTAAGCTTTCGCTTAATACTTTGCAGCGGTCAGCGTCGCGCTCAATCACTTTAACCTGATAATGCTGTTCGATTGACTCCGCGAGTCGGAGTCCGATATTACCGCCACCCGCAATCATGATTCGCTTATAGGGCTTGTCCATGCGGCGTAGTTCGCTCATGCAGGCGCGAATATCTTTTTTAGCGGCGACGAAAAACACCTCGTCGTCTGCTTCGATAACGGTCGAGCCTTCGGGGATTATCGGACGGTCTTTGCGAAAAATCGCGGCGACACGGGTATCGACCGACGGCATGTGTTGACGCAGAAGCCGAATCTCTTGGCCGACCAAAGGCCCTCCATAAAAGGCCTTTACCGCCACCAGCTGTACTTTACCTTCGGCAAAATCGAGCACCTGTAGCGATCCCGGTAAGCGCAGAAGGCGCGAAATCGCTTTGGACACAATCAGTTCCGGCGAAATCACAACGTCAACAGCAATGCCGTTCTTGCCGAGCAGCTTTTCGCTGGCGAGATAAGACGACGCGCGGATTCGGCATATTTTCTTAGGGGTATGAAATAACGAGTGGGCGACGCGGCAGGCAACCATATTAACTTCGTCGCTTTCGGTTACCGCAATAATCATATCGGCGTCTTGACCACCTGCGCGCTCGAGCACGTCGGGGTGCGAGGCGTGTCCGGGCACTACACCAATGTCGATATGGTCTTTGAGTTCGCGAAGACGATCGGGGCAGGAATCGACGATCGTGATGTCGTTGGCTTCGTTTGCCAGCGTTTCAGCTAGGGTGCTGCCAACTTGGTTGGCACCTAGGATTATTATTTTCATCCANACTTGCTCTCAGGCGTGCTCGTTTTGCGCAGTATCGCAAAGAAGAATCCATCGGGTCCCCGAGGATCGATCGGTAACAACTGTCGGCCGAGGCTGCCACCATCGGCTGCTACGCATTCTACTCCCCAATCGGCCGCGATGCGCTCACATTTAGCGTTATCTGTCGCTTCTAAGAAGCGTGCAATCGCGTGTTGGTTTTCTTCGTCTAGTACGCTACAGGTTGTGTAGAGCAATATTCCGCCCTCGGCAAGACAAGGCCACAGCGCGGTAAGCAGTGTCTGCTGACTTTCGCAGCAGCTTGCGACCTCGGCGGGCGAGCGCAGAACCTTTATATCGGGGTGGCGGCGGATGACGCCGGTGGCGCTGCAGGGTGCATCGAGGAGAATGCGATCGACCGGCTTGCCGTCCCACCAAGCGTCTAGCTTTTCGGCGTTCGCGGCGCAGAGTGTCACAGGCTGTTGGGCGAACTTCAATCTGGCAAGATTATCGGTTACGCGCTCAAGTCGCCTCTTACTTGAGTCGATCGCGAAGACGCGGTCCAGCCCCTGTTCACGCTCGAGGATAGCGGCGGTTTTGCCGCCCGGCGCTGCGCACGCATCCACGAGTGACAAGCCGGGCACGAGGGTCAATAAGCTAGGAACGATTTGCGAGGCCTCGTCTTGAATACTAACCAGTCCGTCCCGAAAACCAGGAAGGTCATCAACATGGCACGCGTCTCTTAACACCAGCGCTGTCTCGGCATAGCCGCCGCGAGTCGCCTCGATACCACGCTCGCCAAGCTGCTCGAGGTAGTCGTCGCGGCTTACTTTGCTCAGATTAACTCTCAGCGTCATCGGCGGGCGCGCGTTATTGCCTTCGCAAATTGCTTCGACGCTTTCGGGCCTCTGCGCTTTTAATGCGTCGAAAAGCCATTGTGGATGGGCGAGGGCAGCGGCCGCGAGGGTCGCATCGCTCGACGCCGCGCCAGGATTTTGTGTGATGGCCAGAGCCGCTTCTAGCGCTTCTTTGCGCCTGAGATAATTACGCAGTACCGCATTAACCAGCGCCGCGGCCCACGGTTTTTTGAGGCTTCGGCTGGCCTCGACGCTTTCATTGATCACGGCATAATCGGCAATAGATAACTCGCGCAGTTGATANAGACCAACAAGGAGTAGCCAGCGCACATCGNTNTCTTTGGCCTTTAAGGGNTTGCTTAATAGCTGATCGAGCAGCGAGTGCAGCGCAGGATACCAGCGGCAAGCGCCAAAGCAGAGTTCTTGAATAAGGGGAAAGTCGGGGCGCTCGCGGTAGTCGTCTAACAGGTTTCCAAGCGAGCCGTTGGTGCCTACTTGCAGTGCGGCGAGTACCTTTGCCGCGATCGCGCGGGCGCCCTTGGCCGCCATTTAAACGCTCACGCGCGCGGGGTGGTAGTTGAATCCGAACATTTAAGACCCCTCGTCCGTCGTTGGTTTATCAAAGCACGTGTTAACCGCAAACGCATCGGGTTTGCCGTTAAGCAGTTGGCTGACGCTCACTTCGCCTTTACCGGGCATCTGCACGCGGCTTACCTGCAACACGCTTCCGTCACCACAGCACACACTGAATCCGCTTTTGTCGACTCCGGTAACAGTGCCTACTTCGGCGCTCGCACGCGTGTCCGGTACTCTAGATTCGAGAATGCGGACACGCTCGCCGTCTAGGAGCGCAAACGCAGGCGCGCGGCCAATACTTGCTCTCACAAGGAGATCGATTTTCGCGGCAGGCAGTGCCCAATCGATAAGC
>JGI26084J50262_1001730_pt1 | contig 11935 bp, 9 predicted proteins | sample SaaInl6LU_22_DNA_FD_50262 | JGI IMG/M metagenome (IMG submission 50262) | reverse complement strand
TCTGACAACCAGTCTCACAGACCTGTTATGATACACAGAGCACCATTTGGTTCTATGGAACGATTTATAGCGGTATTGTTAGAACATACAGGTGGTAATTTTCCACTTTGGCTAACTCCAGATCAAGTTATCTTACTGCCAATCAGTGATAAATATCAAAAATATTCAGAAAAAGTTTTAGAATCGTTAGAAAATTCCGAAATTCGCGCCCTNGTAGATAACCGAAGTGAAAAAACGGGACGTAAAATACGAGACGCAGAAGTTAGCAAAATACCATTTATGGTTATTGTAGGTGAAAAAGAAGCCGAAAACGGAACCGTTTCTGTAAGAAAACATGGAGAGGGTGACATTGGAACATTTACAATTGAAGAATTTATTTCTTTAATTAAAGAAGAAGAAGATAAAACATTAAAGAAATTTTAATTAATTTTGAAATTCGAAATAAAACAAAAGGTTGAAAAAGCAACCACAAGTTAAATTTAAAATTTATAAGTCATAGCAATACGTAGAAGCAGGTCAAGAAGGCCATTAAGAGTAATCAAAGAAGATCAACATAGAATTAATGAAAAAATAAAATATGTTGACGAAGTTCGCCTGGTAGGCGACAATGTAGAAATTGGTGTATATCCTTTAGAAAAAGCTAAAGAGTTAGCCAAAGAACAAGAATTAGATTTGGTAGAAATTTCGCCAAAAGCTAAACCTCCTGTTTGTAAAATAATTGATTACAAGAAATTCTTGTATGAGCAAAAGAAACGTGAAAAAGCCTTAAAAACNAAAGCTACAAAGGTTACNATTAAAGAAATACGTTTTGGACCGCAAACAGATGAGCATGATTATGAATTTAAAAAGAAACATGCCATAAAGTTTTTACAAGATGGTGCTAAATTAAAAGCATTTGTATTCTTTAAAGGACGTTCTATTATTTTTAAAGAACAAGGNCAAATACTTTTATTAAAGTTAGCNCAAGAATTAGAAGAGTATGGTAAAGTTGAGCAATTACCAAAATTAGAAGGTAAACGTATGATTATGTTTATTGCTCCCAAAAAAGGAAAATAAGCGTTTTTAAAGTTAAAAGTTTTTAAAATTAAAAAGTTAAGATTGCACTTAACTTTACTTTTTATGAGCTTTCTTACTTTTTTAACTAAAAATAATAAGCAAGATAAAAACGAAGGAGAGATGCCTAAAATGAAAACCAAATCTAGCGCCAAAAAACGATTTAAAGTTACTGGTACTGGAAAAATTAAAAGAAAGCACGCGTTTAAAAGTCACATCTTAACAAAGAAGTCTAAAAAACGTAAATTAAAGTTAACTCATGATACTTTAGTACACAAGTCTGATGAGGNTAACATTAAACAACAATTAAACTTAAAATAAGTTTAACAGGGAATTTTATTATTAACCATGTAATGTAGCAATTAAAGTNATTTTTAATTAAAAGTACGTTTGTANCGTCGCTCTTTACAAAACACATTGAAATTATGCCAAGATCAGTAAATTCAGTAGCCTCAAGAAATAGAAGAAAAAAAATCTTGAAGGCAGCAAAAGGTTACTTTGGACGTAGAAAAAACGTTTATACAGTAGCAAAAAACGCGGTTGAAAAAGGTATGCTTTATGCATATAGAGACCGTAAAAACAATAAGAGAAACTTCCGTTCTTTATGGATTGTGCGTATTAACGCTGCAGCTCGTTTGCACGGAATGTCTTACTCTCAGTTTATGGGGAAAGTTAAAGCTAACAATATCGAATTAAACCGTAAGGTTTTAGCAGATTTAGCTGTAAACAACCCAGACGCTTTTAAGGCAGTTGTAGAAAAAATTAAATAATTATAAATTACTTGCTTATAATAAAAACCCAAACAAATTTGTTTGGGTTTTTTTAGTACTTTTATTCTTTAAAACAAACACCCTATCTCTAATGAAAATAGAAGCTCTAATTGCATCCATATTTTTTATAAGTGTATTTTCTTTTGCGCAAGAAAACAACACACAAAAGAACACATTAAATGGACAATTTAATGAGATTTACAAAACTTCTAACAGCTATCAAACCTATAAAGTTATTAGTAAAAACAAGTTTTTAGAGTTAAACCAAAATGTTTTAGACTCTTTAAAAGAATTAAAAAATAGTATAGTAGAAAAAAACAAACAACTTTCAGAGAAGGTAAATACTATAAAAACCACTCAAGAAAATTTAACTTTAACACAAATTGCTTTACACAAAGCTAAAGAAAAAGAAAATGCTATTTCTCTATTTGGTTTACAACTCAATAAACTTACTTATAATTTAATCTTATGGTCTATAATACTTGGTCTTTTATTGGCTTTATTATATTATATTTTTAGATTTAACAGAAGTAATATACTAACTAAAAAAGCACAAAGTAGTTTATTAGATGTAGAGCATGAGTTTGACAAACACAGAAAAAAGTTTTTAGAAAGAGAACAAAAATTGAGAAGACAATTGCAAGATGAAATTAATAAACAAAGAAATATATAATCTATAAAGATTATCATATTCCTTAATTACTTTAAAAAAACACAATAAATCAGCATAAAAATAGCAATAAGTAGCTTTTTTTTATCAAAACAATAATAATTTTTAATACCAAAAAAATCTTTCTTAATATTTTGTAAGTTAGCAGTATGTTTTATATCTTTTAAGAATAAAACCATTAGAAACACTAACCTAAAATTACAACCTGTTTTATGAAAGCTCTTTTCTATACAAGAGAATTTCCACCTTATGTTTATGGAGGCGCAGGTGTTCATGTAGAATACCTTGCAGATGAATTATCAAAATTAATGAACGTTGACGTTCGAAGTTTTGGAGATCAAGATTCCATATCAGATAATTTAAGTGTAAAAGGGTTTCCTTTTGAAAATGCTATTTTTGATAATACAGATGATAAACTAAAAGCGGTACTAAAAACCTTGAGCACTTGTATTCATATGAATGCAGAACCTACAGATGCAGATGTTGTACATTGCCACACCTGGTATGCACAATTTGCAGGTATTATTGCAAAACTTTGCTATGGTATTCCTTTAGTAATTACAACCCATTCTTTAGANCCCTTAAGACCNTGGAAAAGAGAGCAACTAGGACGTGGTTACGATGCNTCTTCTTGGGTAGAAAAAACTGCTATAGAAATGGCAGATGCCATTATTGCTGTTTCTAAGGAAACTAAAGTAGATGTTTTAAAANATTTTAATGTTGATAAAAACAAAGTAAAGGTTNTCTATAATGGAATTAACCTGAAAGAATATGTGGTTACAAAAGATACCTCTACTTTAGAAGCATACAACATAGACAAAAACAAACCTTATGTACTTTTTGTAGGAAGAATAACCAGACAAAAAGGAATTATTCATTTAGTAAATGCTATAAAATATATAGATAAAGATACACAAATAGTGCTTTGTGCAGGTNCACCAGACACCAAAGAAATTGGTAAAGAAATGGCAGATGCCGTAAACGAAGCTAAAAAAGATAGAGATACTATTATTTGGATAGACAAGATGCTTAGTAAGCAAGAAGTTATTCAATTATATTCTCATGCAGACGTATTTTGTTGCCCCTCTATTTACGAACCTTTTGGCATTATTAATATTGAGGCTATGGCTTGCGAAACTGCTGTAGTTGCAAGTGCTGTTGGTGGTATTAAAGAAGTGGTTGTGCAAAATGAAACAGGTATTTTAATTGATTTAGAACAACAAAAAGAAGCTCCTTTTGAGCCTGTATACCCAGATAAATTTGCTCAAGATTTAGCAAATGGTATTAACAAAGTAATAAACAACCCTAGCTTAAAAGAAACTATGGCAAAAAAAGGAAGACAGCGTGTAGAAAATCATTTTGACTGGGCTTCTATTGCAAAACAAGTTGAAGAACTATATAAATCTCTAAAAAAATAAGTTATGATTAATGACAAAGTATTAGGAATTATTTTAGGTGGTGGCCAAGGATCTAGATTATACCCACTAACCAAAGACAGATCTAAACCCGCTGTACCAATTGCTGGTAAATATAGATTGGTAGATATTCCTATTTCTAATTGCATCAATTCAGATATTAAAAGAATGTATGTGTTAACCCAATTTAACTCGGCTTCTTTAAACGCTCACATAAAAAATACTTACCACTTTAGTTTTTTTAGCTCAGCTTTTGTTGATGTATTAGCTGCAGAACAAACCATTCATAGTGATAAATGGTTTCAAGGAACAGCAGATGCAGTAAGACAAAGTATGCATCACTTTTTACAGAACGATTTTGAATATGCGCTTATACTTTCTGGAGACCAATTGTATCAGATGGATTTTAATGATATGATTGATAAGCACGAAAAAAGTGGCGCAGAAATATCTATTGCAACCTACCCTGTTACTGCAAAAGATGCTACTTCTTTTGGGTTACTAAAAACCAATAATGAGGATATTATTACATCATTCATAGAAAAACCTGGTAAAGAATTATTGTCAAATTGGACCTCTGATGTTGGTGATGACATGAAAGCACAAGGTAGAGATTATTTAGCATCTATGGGAATCTATATTTTTAATAGAGACCTACTAAAAAAATTAATGGAAAATCCTGACACCAATGATTTTGGTAAAGAAATTATACCACAAGCTATAGAAAACCACAAAACTTTAAGTTACCAATATGAAGGTTATTGGGAAGATATAGGTAACATTGATTCCTTTTTTGAAGCAAATATTGGTTTAACAGATGATGTACCTCAATTTGATTTATACAATGAAAAAGGGGTATATACCAGAGCACGTATTTTACCCACTTCTAAAATATCGGGTTCTATTTTAAACAAAGCTGTTATTGGTGATGGTTGTATTATACAAGCAGAAAAAATTGAACGCTCTGTAATTGGAATTCGTTCTAGAATTGGAAAAAATTCACTAATTTCTAACACCTATATGATGGGTAATGATTACTATGAAACTTTAGAAGAAGTTGAAAATAATAATATAGAAATACTAATGGGAATTGGAAACAGGTGCTACATACACAATTGTATTGTAGATAAAAACTGTAGAATTGGTGACGATGTTAGAATAAATGGAGGACGACATATTGAGGATATAGAAACAGATACATACATGGTTAAAGACGGTATTGTTGTTATTAAAAAAGATGCCATTATTGCCAAAGGAACTATTATTGGATAATCTAAATCTTATTTTTTTTAAAGAATTAAATTCATGCAAAATCAGAGTAGAATTGTTATAGAAAATGTTACTCCACAGATTAATTGTGGTAACATATTTATAAAAAGAGTTGTCAACGAAATTGTAAATGTATCAGCAGATGTTTTAGTAGATGGACATGATATTATAGAAGCTAGCTTACTTTTTAAACACGAAAAAGAAAGAAAGTGGAGCGAAACCAGAATGTCTGCCACTTCAAATGATGTCTATATTGCAAGTTTTAAAACAGCAAAACAAGGTTTTTATTCATATAAATTAGAAGGTTGGGTAGATTATGCTTTAAACTGGCAACATGGTATTGTCAAAAAAATAGAAGACAATCAGCTTGTAAAATCTGAACTTTTAGAAGGAGCAGAAATATTAAAAACGCTCCTAAAAAAAACAAATAAAAACACTGCTAAATACTTAAAACATTTAATAACTATTTTTAAAAATAATGATAGTTATAAAGAAGCTATAAGCGAGGTTACCAGTAAAAGACTACAAATAATTTTTATAGAAAACCCTACAAAATTCCTAAAAAATGAAACACAAGAATTTAAGGTTTATGTAGATAGAAAAAAAGCCCAATTTAGTACTTGGTATGAGTTTTTTCCGCGTTCAGCGTCTGAAGAAGCTAACAAACATGGTACATTTAAAGACTGCCATAAATTACTGCCAAGAATTGCAGATATGGGTTTTGACACCCTGTACTTTCCGCCTATTCATCCAATTGGTCAAATAAATAGAAAAGGAAAAAACAATACTACAGAAGCAAAAAATGATGATGTAGGATCTGCTTGGGGAATTGGCTCTAAACACGGTGGCCACAAAGATATTCACCCAGAGTTAGGTAGTATAGATGATTTTAAAGCTTTGATTACTGATGCTAAAAATCAAGGAATAGAAGTTGCAATGGATTATGCTTTACAAGCTGCTCCAGATCATCCTTGGGTAAAAGAACATCCAGAGTGGTTTAAATGGAGACCAGATGGCACAGTACAATATGCAGAGAATCCTCCAAAAAAATATCAAGACATTCTTCCAATTTATTGGGAAAATGACAGTTATAAAAATTTATGGAAAGAATGTTTAGACATTCTATTATATTGGATAGATTGTGGAATTACTATTTTTAGAGTAGACAATCCACATACAAAACCCTATTATTTTTGGAATTGGGTAATTGCTGAAGTGAAGAAAAAACATCCAGACGTGTTGTTTTTAGCAGAAGCCTTTACACGCCCTAAAATAATGCAACAACTTGCAAAACAGGGTTTTACACAATCTTACACGTATTTTACTTGGAGAGAGTCTAAACACGAACTTACAGAATATGTAAATGAGTTAACGCAAACAAATCAAAAAGAATACATGCGNCCTAATTTTTGGCCAAATACGCCAGATATTAATCCTTATCATTTACAAGGCGCAAACGAATCTAAATATTTACAACGTTATGTTTTAGCGGCTACTTTAAGCTCTAATATTGGTATTTACGGTCCTGTTTTTGAGCAAATGATTAGCGAAGCTGTTCCTGGAAAAGAAGAATATCACATGTCAGAAAAGTTTCAGATATGTCATTATAACTGGCAGTTAGAAAACAAGTTAACAGTATTTATTAAAACCATTAATACTATCCGAAAAGAGAACGAATCTTATCAACAAACAAATAATATAAAGTTTTGTTTTATAGAAAATGATAATTTAATTGCTTTTTATAAATGGAATGATGACAAAACTAACGAAACATTAACTGTTATTAGTTTAGACCCATACTACAAACAAACAGGTACCATACAATTACCTCTAGCAGAATTAGGCATACATCATGGACATACGGTTCAAGTAAAAGATTTAGTGACTAGCAATAGCTATAACTGGCAAAATGAATGGAATTATATAGAATTACACCCAACATTACCCTTTCATATCTTTAAAATAAAAAAATAATATTTAATAAAAATTTCTTATTGGGTTATGAATTAAAACTCTCGTCCTCAATGGGCAGTAATTCCTTTAAAAGGAATTGCAAACATCATCAATCATTAAAATATGGCAAATACAATAGCTTACAGTCTTTTTACAGACTTTGATATAAATTTATTTAAAGCAGGAAAACATTATAAACTTTACGAAAAATTTGGTTCGCACATCGTTACAGTAGATGGGGTAACAGGAACCTATTTTGCAGTTTGGGCACCAAGTGCAAAATCTGTAGCGGTAATTGGCGATTTCAATTTTTGGATAGAAGGAGAACATCCTTTAAATGTAAGATGGGATGATAGTGGTATTTGGGAAGGCTTTATCCCTAATGTTGGTATTGGCAGTATTTATAAATATAAAATACAAAGCAGTCATGATGATGTAAAAACAGAAAAAGCAGATCCATTTGCAAAAAAGTGCGAACATCCACCAAAAACTGCCTCTGTAGTTTGGGAAGATAATTACAGCTGGAAAGACAACAAATGGATGAACAATCGTAAAAAAAATAATGCCTTAGACGCTCCTTATTCTGTATACGAAGTTCATTTAGGTTCTTGGAAACAAAAAAATGGAAACGACTTTTTAACTTATGAGGAATTTGCAGAAGATTTGGTAAACTATGTAGCAGATATGAATTTTACACANGTAGAATTAATGCCTGTTATGGAGTACCCATATGATCCAAGTTGGGGATACCAATTAACAGGATATTTTGCGCCAACTTCTCGCTTTGGAAATCCAGATGGTTTTAAGTTTTTAGTGGATGCGTTTCATAAAAAAGGAATTGGTGTAATTTTAGATTGGGTTCCTTCACATTTTCCATCAGACGATCATGGTTTAGGCTTTTTTGATGGCTCTCATTTATACGAACATCCAGATAGAAGAAAAGGATATCACCCAGATTGGAAAAGTCTTATTTTTAATTACGGTAGAAACGAAGTAAAATCTTTTTTAATTAGTAATGCAATTTATTGGTTAGACCAATATCATGCAGATGGTTTAAGGGTAGATGCTGTAGCTTCTATGTTGTTTTTAGATTATTCTAGAGAAGATGGCGAATGGGAACCAAATAAATTTGGAGGAAGAGAAAACTTAGACGCCATTAATTTTATGAAAGAGATGAATACGGCTGTCTATGAGAATTTTCCTGACGTACAAACCATAGCTGAAGAATCAACATCATTCCCAATGGTTTCTAGACCCATATATTTAGGTGGTTTAGGTTTTGGTATGAAATGGATGATGGGTTGGATGCATGACACTTTAGAATATTTTGCCAAAGAACCTATTTATAGAAAACATCATCAAAACGATTTAACATTTAGTTTAAATTATGCGTTTACAGAAAACTTTATGTTGCCTCTGTCTCATGATGAAGTTGTGTATGGTAAAAAAGCCATTGTAGATAAAATGCCTGGTGATGAATGGCAAAAATTTGCAAATCTACGTTTATTGTATAGTTTTATGTACACACACCCTGGTACGAAATTAATTTTTCAAGGAGGTGAATTTGGTCAAACCAAAGAATGGAATTTCCAACAAAGTTTAGATTGGCATTTACTTGAGTATAAAGTACATGAAGGGGCACAGAAATGCGTAAAAGAATTAAACAAACTTTATAGAAAAGAAAAAGCATTTCATCAAAAACAATTTACAGCAGAAGGTTTTGAATGGATTGATCATGGAGACCATGAAAACTCTGTATTATCTTATATAAGAAAAGGAGAAAACGAAAAAGATACCATTATTATTATTTGTAATTTAACTCCAATACCAAGAGAAAACTATAGAGTTGGTGTACCCAAACAAGGCACTTTAAAAGAGATTTTTAATAGTGATACTAGAGATTTTTCTGGTAGCGGAAATTACAAAAACACTAAAATAAAAGCAGACAAAACCACTTGGAATAATAGAGAAAATTCTGTCGAATTAAATTTACCTCCTTTAGCCATGATTGCTTTAAAATATCAATAAAAAAAAGATGAAAATTTAGCGCTATAAATTACTGCTACATTGGTAATTTATAGCACTGTATTTTTATAACTTCCAAAAAAAACATTGCTATTTTTATTAGATTCTAAATAATATTTTCATCTGTAAATTATTCTTTTTTTTAGGTTACTTTAGTAACTTTAAAAAAATAGTTTACAAAAAAAATGTTGTCGTAAAAACAATATTTACAGTTAATTCTATTAGAAACTATTAGGATTTTTACCACATTAAAAACAAGCAAATATTATGATTGTTAATACGGAACTAGAACAAAAAGGAAACCTTTTTCCATCAGAAATAATAAATTACCATAAAGATGTAGATAAACTATATTTTACTACAAAAAACAATGTTATTTTAGAAGTTACAGTGGTTAGAGATAGTGTAATTCGCTTTAGATATAGCACAACTGGTAAGTTTGAAAAAGATTTTTCATACGGNGTTACCATACACGCAAGTAGAGGGTACAACAAACTTAAAGTAACTGAAGATNAAACGCATTATAAAGTTACTACTTCTAAGCTAATTTGTTTGATAGAAAAAGTAAGCTTACAAATTAGTTTATACGATGCTATTGATAACAAATTAATAAATGAAGATGAAATTGGTTTTCATTGGGAAGAAAGTTATGAGTTCGGTGGAGATATTGTAAAAATGAGTAAAGTTTGCCAAAAAGCAGAAAGTTTTTATGGTTTAGGAGACAAGCCTGTAGATGTAAACATGAAAGGAAAACGTTTCGAAAACTGGGCAACAGACTCTTACGCTTTTGGTAAAAACACAGACCCTATTTATAAAGCAATTCCATTTTATACAGCNATCCAAAACAATAAATCGTATGGTATTTTCTTTGATAATACTTTTAAAACACATTTCGATTTTTCTCATGAAAGAAGAAATGTAACAAGTTTTTGGGCCCAAGGTGGAGAAATGAATTACTACTTTATTTATGGCCCAAAAATGGATGATGTCGTAAAAAACTACACAGACTTAACCGGTAAACCTCATGCATTGCCTCCATTATGGGCTTTAGGATTTCATCAATGTAAATGGAGTTATTATCCAGAAAGTAATGTTAAAGAAGTTACCAAAACATTTAGAGACCTTAAAATACCTTGTGATGCTATTTATTTAGACATTGATTATATGGATGGTTTTAGATGTTTTACTTGGGATAAAAATTATTTTCCAGACCCAAAAAGAATGGTAAAAGAGTTAGAAGATGATGGCTTTAAAACGGTTGTAATTATAGATCCAGGTATTAAAATAGATTTAGAATACGATGTTTTTAAAGAAGCATTAGATAAAGATTATTTCTGTAAACGTGCAGACGGCCCATACATGAAAGGTAAAGTTTGGCCTGGAGAATGTTATTTTCCAGATTATACAAGACCAGAAGTTAGAGACTGGTGGTCTGGTTTGTTTAAAGAACTAATAGAAGATATTGGTGTAAAAGGTGTTTGGAACGATATGAACGAACCTGCTGTAATGGATGTGCCAAATAAATCTTTTCCAGATGATGTNCGTCATGATTTTGATGGAAATCCATGTTCTCATAGAAAAGCACATAATATCTATGGTACACAAATGGCACGCGCAACCTATCATGGTTTAAAAAAATATGCATATCCAAAAAGACCTTTCGTAATTACAAGATCTGCATATGCTGGTGCACAAAGATATACGTCTACTTGGATGGGAGATAATGTAGCAACTTGGGAACATTTAGCTATTGCTAACAACCAAGCACAAAGAATGGCAATGTCTGGTTTTTCTTTTGCAGGTAGTGATATTGGTGGTTTTGCAGAACAACCTCAAGGAGAATTATTTGCAAGATGGATTCAATTAGGTGTGTTTCATGCTTTTTGTAGAGTACATTCTTCTGGTGATCATGGAGACCAAGAACCTTGGGTTTTTGGTGATGAAATAACAGATATTGTTAGAAAGTTTGTCGAGTTAAGATATCAACTTTTACCTTATTTATATACTGCTTTTTGGAATTATATAACAGATGGCTCTCCAATACTTAAATCTTTGGTTTTATATGATCAAGAAGATCAACAAACACATTACAGAAGTGATGAGTTTATTTACGGAGAACAAATTTTAGTTTGCCCAATACAAGAACCAAATGCCAAAGGAAGAAGAATGTATATACCAAGAGGTAAATGGTATAATTTCTGGACAAATGAAGTGGTTATTGGTGGCAAAGAAATATGGGTAAATGCAGATATAGACAGCATGCCAATTTTTATAAAAGAAGGTGCAGTAATACCTAAATATCCAGTACAACAATATGTTGGCGAGAAAAAATTTAATGAAATTACCTTAGATGTTTATTATAAAGAAGGTAAAGAAACTTCTAAATTATATGATGATGCTCATGATGGTTATGATTATAGAAAAGGAAGATTTAGCTTGCGTTCTTTTAAAGTAACAGGTAAAAAAGATGAATTTATTTTACAACAACACAAACGTGGAGATTTTGATGCAGAATATAAAAACTTTAACATTGTATTTCATAACTTACCTTTTGTTGTAAAATCTTTACAAATAGACAATGTAGACGTTCCTATAGATAAAAGTTTCACAAAAACACAGTCTATCTCTATAAATAAAGAGTTTACAGAACTACATTTAATTGCAGAATAAAAATTATCTTTCATAAAAAAGCGGCTATGTTTTACCCTAAACATAGACGCTTATCATTATAAGTTTAATTCATAAATATTCTAATTACTTAAAAATATTCTTTTCATCAT
>JGI26084J50262_1001726_pt1 | contig 11943 bp, 11 predicted proteins | sample SaaInl6LU_22_DNA_FD_50262 | JGI IMG/M metagenome (IMG submission 50262) | reverse complement strand
TCGACCTCGCCACCTGCAAAGCGGAAGGTCGGAGAAAGCCGCTCTGCCCGCGCCAGTCGGTCGGCAAGGGATTGGAGATCGGCCAGACCAACCTCATCCCCCGCTGCACGGATCGCATTGGTAAGACGAAGACCTTGAACATGCACGCCCGTCCGCGTGATCGATTGGTTCACAAACCCTGCACGCCGCACCACACGTTCAGCGGTTTGCGATTCGAAGAAGGCCATAAACTCACGCACAAGCTGCGGCAGGCGCCGCGCAGGCGTGTAAATGAACAGGGGCGCGGTCAGCGGGTAATCCTCGGCCTTCAGGCTGCCAGGCGTTGCAAGCTGCGCAAAGCCGCAAGCACCCGAAATGGCCAATTGCCGCGCATTCCGGATGGCAGAATACCCTGTGACCCCAAGCGCATAGGCATCATTATAAACAGCTTCCGAGATTGCGCGCAGATCATCATGGCGCTGAACGCTTTGCGTGAACTCTGCCTCAGCGGGGCGCATGACCTGTTCATAGAAAATCTCGGCCAAGCCAGAACCATCGGCAGGGAAATGCAGCTCGATCGGCGCATCGGGCCCGCCAAGATCAGACCAATTGGTAATCTCGCCCGAGTAAATGGAAATCAATTCCGGCAGGCTGAGTTGCACAACCGGATTGGCAGGCGACACGACAGGCACCAAAGCATCCAGCGCCACAACCCGTGATCGGCGCGATAGCGAAATCTCTGTATCCTCGGTCATCTCGGCGGCACGTTGCTCGACAACACTTGGCTCTCGCAGGGAAAGTGCGAGATCAGTTTCGTCATTCAAAAGCGCCTCAAACCCGCCATCAGACGATGTCGAGGACACAGTAAAGCGCGCGGCTGTTGTCCCATCCGTGCTGCGGATCAGGGTGTAGATGGCGGTGCCATCGGCCCCGTCTTCGCGCTGGAATTCCATTTCACGCTCAAGGGCGAAGGCCTCCAGCAAGGCAGGCATCAAGCGTTCCGCCATTGCGGGGGCACCTGCCAAGCGGGCCTCGGCAACGAAGGCTTCCAAATCGGGGCATCCCGGCCCGAGGCAGGCCACGCCTTCCGAGGCGATTGTAAGCGGCCCATAGACCGAATCGACGCGGTAGAATTCACCGTCAAAGCCAAGCAAATCGCCTTCAAGCTCGACAGAGCCATCGAGCGAGCGCAGCAATACATCTTGCGCAAGGGCCGCCGATGTCGAAAAAAACAGGGCGACACAAAGAGCCGCCCAAATCACATTGGTCATGGAATTCCCGCACATATTCGTCGTGTCTTAGTTCGACGCAACTCTCGGGTCTTGGAAGAGATTTTGCAACAGCACGAAATCACCAATGGCCTCACATTCGGGCAGAACGAAGCTGACCTCGACCACTGCAACCGACCCATCGGCGCGGGTTTCCAAAGTGCGGGCTTGGGTTGTCTGACCGCAAGATTGCGCGGTGATGGGCGCATCAGCGGCCAGTTCAAGCTCGCCCTGAATGGCTGTGCGGGGAAAGGTATAGACCATCGCCAGCGATGGGTCTTCGACATCTGCCGCGCCCAATTGCGTGAGGAACCCGCCCTCGCCAATAACTGCGCGCTCGGGCAGCTGTGGGTTTTCCGACCAAATATGCCCTTCACCACCAAATTCCGCGGCAAATTCATAGGCATGCAACTCCAACCCGCGATCCTCGGCCCATTGGATAGCCACGCGGCCAAAATTCTCGAAATCAGGTACCGTCACCAAGACATCTTCGCCCGTGCCATCAGGCATATTCACGGTGATAAAAGCGGGGTTTTCAAAGGCTGGAAGATCAACGCTCAAATGGCCCATCTGATCCGCTTGCGCGGTAATGCTAAGGCCAGAATGCACAATCTCGATGCGCGCATCAGCCTCGCATGGGTTCACCACATCAAGTTCAACCATTGCTGCGGGCATCGCAACGGCATTGATCTCAAGACCACAAGAAAGGCCAAATGCGCTGTCCGATTGGCGCGCGCTCCCTTTCGGAGGGGTAGACGGCAACTCGACGGGTTGTAGCATTGAGGGCTGCGCCACAATGCCAAGCGCATCTTCATCCGTGTTTGGAAGCGTTGGCAAAGCCGTCTCGGTATTTGCTGCATTGAAACTGACAGGGGTGATCGGCGCGAGGGGGCGCGTTTGTTCCGTTGTATTGGCCATGTCTTGCGCAGGAGCAGCAATCGCAGCCGCTTCCACGGGGGCTGCACGGTCCGATGTGGCATATGCCGCAGCCAAACCGCCGCCGCCCAAACATAGGCCGACAGATGCAATCCTGATCATTGTTGTCTTGCGGGGCATACCACGCTCCATGAATAGATTTAACGAACCTACACAGGAAATCGGGCGTTAATGTGCCGAAATCTCGCTGGAATCGGGGCAAGGTGAGATGGCTCACCCCCGCGAGGGATGAGGCCAGTCAAAGACATGCTCAGCGAAAAAAGACCTCAGGCGAGGCGTCCGTGGCAATGTTTGAACTTCTTGCCCGAACCACAGGGGCAGGCATCGTTTCGGCCAGGATTGCCCCAAGTATCAGGATTGCTTTCGTCAAACCCTTCAATCAGGGGGTCTGTCGCAGGCCCTGTTTGCGCCGCATCAGCCGCGGCAAGAGCTGCTTGTTGCTGCTCTTTTTGCTTTTCCTGCAATTGGCGGATCATCTGTTCCTGCTGTTCAGGCGTCATCGGCTGAATGCGCGATAGTTTCTGGGTAACATCTGTCCGCAAGGAATCGAGCATCCCTTCAAACAACTGGAAGGACTCGGTCTTGTATTCGTTCAGCGGATCGCGCTGCGCATAACCACGAAAGGCCACGACCGAACGCAGATGTTCCAGCTTGAGCAAATGCTCGCGCCATTTCTGGTCGATGGTCTGCAGCAGAACCTGCTTTTCGATGGCCAGCATCTGTTCAGGCCCGAATGATGCGGCTTTGCCATCCATCAATTCATCCGAGGTTTCCTCAAGGCGTTCGATCACAACCTCTTGGTCCACACCATCTTCTTCAGCCCAAGCGGGCACTGGCACATCGACGGCCAAAATTTCGCGCGCAGCTTCATGCAGCCCGTCGACATCCCATTGATCGGCATAGGTCTTGGGGGGGAGATATTGATCGACCAAATCTTCGATCACCTGATGGCGCATATCGCGCGCCACTTCGTTGATGTCCTCGGCGCCCATGATATCGAGACGCTGACCAAAGATAACCTTACGCTGGTCATTCATCACATCATCGAATTTCAACAATTGCTTCCGCATGTCGAAATTGCGGCCTTCCACCTTGGCCTGCGCCCGTTCAAGCGATTTGTTGATCCAAGGATGAACAATCGCCTCACCTTCCTGAAGGCCAAGCGTGGTGAGCATTTTATCCAGACGCTCCGATCCGAAAATCCGCATCAGATCATCTTCCAGCGACAGGAAGAACGAGGACCGGCCCGGGTCACCCTGACGGCCCGAGCGACCNCGCAACTGGTTATCAATGCGGCGCGATTCATGGCGCTCGGTGGCCAGAACATAAAGGCCACCCGCCGCTTTCACGGCCTCTTCATCGATGGAATGCTCAGCCTCGATCCGCGCGCGGATTTCCTCGGGGTCAGCCTCGGGATCAGCGGCGATGGCTTCCATGATTTTGAAATCGACATTGCCGCCCAGTTTGATGTCAGTACCACGGCCCGCCATATTGGTCGCGATTGTCACAGCACCCAGTTTGCCTGCATCGGCAACGATCTGCGCTTCCTGCTCGTGCTGGCGCGCGTTCAGAACGTTATGTTCGATACTCTCCTTGGTCAGCAATTGGCTGAGCATTTCGGATTTTTCGATCGAAGTGGTGCCAACCAGAACGGGCTGGCCCTTGGCCGCCGCCTCACGGATCGATTCAACGATGGCCGTGTATTTTTCTTCNGCCGTGCGATAAACATGATCGTCATCATCGATCCGCGCGATCGGGCGGTTTGTTGGCACTTCCACAACGCCAAGCCCATAGATCGACATGAATTCTTCGGCCTCGGTCGCGGCCGTACCCGTCATGCCGCCAAGCTTGTTATACAGGCGGAAATAGTTCTGGAAGGTGACCGAAGCCATCGTCACATTCTCGGGCTGGATCTTGCAGCCTTCCTTGGCTTCAATCGCTTGGTGCAAACCATCCGACATCCGCCGCCCAGGCATCATACGGCCCGTAAATTCATCAACCAGCACCACTTCGTCATTGCGAACAATGTAATCCTTGTCTTTGTGATAGACCTTATGAGCCCGCAGAGCATTGGTGGTGTGATGCACGATTGTGGTTGATTCAGGGTCATAAAGGCTCTGACCCTCGGGCAGGATACCCAATTCAGCCAGTTTCACCTCAAGGAAATCATTGCCCTCATCGGTCAAGCTGACGCCGCGGGTTTTTTCATCCAGCGTGTAATGCTCTTCTTCAATGAAGGGGATCGCGGCATCAATCGCGTTATACAGATCAGAGCGGTCCTGCGANGGGCCNGAGATGATCAGCGGCGTGCGCGCCTCATCCACAAGGATCGAGTCGACCTCATCGACAATCGCGAAATTATGGCCGCGCTGCGCCATTTCCGCGAGCGAGCCGCGCATATTGTCCCGCAGGTAATCNAACCCCAGCTCGTTATTCGTGGCATAGGTGATATCGGCGGCATAGGCCTCGCGCTTTTCACCATCAGGCTGGCGCGGATAAACAACCCCTGTTGTCATCCCAAGCGCGGCGAACACCTTGCTCATCCATTCGGCGTCGCGTTTGGCGAGATAGTCGTTGACCGTGACGACATGCACGCCTTCACCAGACAGCGCGTTCAAATAGGCGGGGAAAGTCGCGACAAGGGTTTTACCCTCACCCGTTTTCATTTCCGAAATATTGCCCTGATGCAGGAAGATGCCACCCATCAACTGCACGTCAAAGGCCCGCAGACCCAAGGCCCGTTTCGCGGCTTCGCGGCAATTGGCGAAAGCTTCGGGCAGCAGGTCATCCAGCGATGCACCACCCGCTACTTTTTCGCGAAGTTCATTGGTTTTAGCGATGATCCCCTCATCCGTGAGGGCCTCGAACTCAGGCTCGAGAGCATTGATCCGCTGCACAAGTGGATAGGCTGTTTTTACCTTGCGGTCATTTGGCGACCCAAAGACCTTTTTCGCAATATTTCCTAGCCCGAGCATCCGCTATCGCCTTTTTAATTTTTTTCGTGGCGTAAAGCCGCCATGGTCATCCAATCNTGAGGCCGCTCGGGTTGTTTGCCCCTGCGCGGCGGTCTAGACATGGGCAAAACGGCCTGCCCCCTAACGCCCAAACCGAATTGGGACATAAGGGCCAGCCCGTGGCCTGTCAACGGAACCCACCAGATGGGNTGCCAATAAATAAAGGACTTTTGATGATGAAGCGTTTTCTTTCCGGTGTAGCCCTCTCTGCTCTGCTTGCCTTTCCGGTTGCAGCACAAGAGGCAGATACCGTTGTCGCATCGGTAAATGGCAATGAAATCACGGTTGGTCACCTCATCGTCATGCGCGCCTATTTGCCCGAGCAGTATCAGCAATTGCCTGATGATGTGTTGTTCCAAGGCATGCTTGAGCAATTGATCCAGCAAGAGGCGATCGCGTCTTCGGTTGATGGCGAAATTGGATTGCGCAGCCAGCTTGGCCTCGAAAACGAACGCCGCGCCTTTATCGCGGGCTCCGTCATGGATGAGATCGCGATGCAGCCTTTCTCGGACGAAGAACTACAGGCAGAATATGACGCACAATTCGGTGCGGTTGAGCCAACCACCGAATGGAATGCCAGCCATATTCTTGTTGAAACCGAGGAAGAAGCGCTGGCCTTGATTGAGGAACTGGCGGGCGGCGCTGATTTCGCCGAGCTGGCCCGCGATCATTCGACTGGCCCCTCTGGCCCGAATGGTGGCCAGCTTGGCTGGTTCTCGGCAGGCATGATGGTGCCATCCTTCGAGGCCGCTGCCGCAGACATGGAAGTTGGTGAAATCTCGGATCCGGTTGAAACGCAATTCGGTTGGCATGTGCTGATCCTGAACGACACACGACAGGCCGAAGCGCCCTCGCTGGATGATGTGCGCCCCGAGTTGGAAGAAGGCCTGCGCCGCGCGCGCATGGATGCGCATCTCGAAGAACTGATGGCCGAGGCCGATATCATCCGCCCCGAGCTTGACATTGACCCCTCCGTGATCAGCAATACCGATCTGTTGAATAACTGATCCACGACAGGACTGCCCATCATGGCTGCAAAAACTGCCCCGCCCGTATCGCCCTTGGCGCCTTCGGGCGGTTTTCCTGATCTTCCCGCCATTGATGGCGTGCGTTTCGCATCTGGCGCGGCAGGTGTGCGGTATCAAAACCGCACCGATGTCATGCTAGCCGAAATTGCCGCTGGCGCGTCTGTTGCAGGTGTTTTCACAAGCTCCGCGACACGTTCCGCCCCTGTTCTGGATTGTCAGGCCAAGCTTGCCAGCCTGTCCGATCAGGCAGATGGCGGGTTTGCGATTGTGGTGAATTCGGGCAACTCCAACGCCTTTACGGGCAAAGCGGGCGACCAGACCGTGGAAGCCGTGACCGAGGCCGTTGCCACCGTTCTGAACATCCCTCAGGCCCATGTCTTTTCGGCCTCCACGGGCGTTATCGGTGAGCCGTTCCCCCCTGAGCGGATCACCAATATCCTGCAACACCTCTCGGATGAGCTTGACCCAAATGGTGCCGAAGGTGCTGCCCGCGCCATNATGACAACCGATACCTTCCCCAAAGGCGCNAAAGCCGAGCTGAGCCTTGGCGGCAAACCTGTAAAAATCGCGGGCTTTGCCAAAGGCTCNGGGATGATCGCGCCTGATATGGCGACGATGCTGGCCTATGTCTTTACCGATGCCGCGATCGCGCAGCCTGTCTTGCAGGACATGCTGTCGGATATGACGAAACGCACCTTCAATGCGGTGACGGTGGATAGCGATACCTCCACCTCGGATAGCCTGATGGCAGTGGCTACGGGCAAGGCAGGTCACGCTTTGATTAGTGATCGGACAAGCCCCGACGCCTTGGCCTTCGCCACAGCCTTTGAGGCCGTTCTCAAGGACCTCGCCTTGCAGCTTGTGCGCGATGGAGAAGGGGCCACGAAATTTGTCGAGGTCAGGGTCAGTGGTGCAAAAACCGAAGGGGATGCGATGAAAGTCGCGCGCGCTATTGCGGATTCCCCCCTCGTCAAAACCGCCCTCGCTGGTGAAGACCCGAATTGGGGCCGCGTGGTGATGGCCGTGGGCAAATCGGGCGCTCAGGCTGATCGTGACCTTCTATCGATCCGCTTTGGCGATATTCTTGTGGCCGAAAACGGCTGGGTTGCCGATAGCTACCGCGAAGAGCTTGGCGCCGCCTATATGAAAAACCAAGAGCTTCTGATCGATGTTTATCTTGGGCTTGGCGCAGGCTCGGGCAGTGTTTGGACCTGTGACCTGACGCATGGCTATATCACCATCAATGCGGATTACCGCTCATGAAGGTGGTTCTTGTCTCCGCTGTCGCCCTGATTGACCCCGATGGCCGCGTGCTGCTGGCACAGCGCCCCGAGGGCAAAAGCATGGCGGGCCTTTGGGAATTCCCGGGCGGCAAGGTCGAGGCAGGTGAAACACCCGAGGCCGCATTGATCCGCGAGTTGCAGGAAGAACTTGGGATCGACACATGGTCCAGCTGCCTTGCCCCCCTGACCTTCGCCAGCCATTCCTATAATGATTTCCACCTTCTGATGCCGCTTTTTGCCTGCCGGAAATGGGATGGTATCCCCTCCTCTCGTGAGGGGCAGGCGTTGAAATGGGTAAAGCCTGCAGATTTGAGATCCTACCCCATGCCTGCGGCAGATGTCCCGCTGATCCCGATCCTGCGGGATTGGCTCTGACCCGAGCGTCTCGCGTTGAATGCGAAGCACCAAGCGCCCCCAGCACAGCAAAAGATCAAATTCCTATACGAAAGATAAATTCGTTTCTTGCGCCTTTGACCATATGGTTGTTACACCTGAACTCGGGGGGAGTATTATGGTTAAAACAATTACACTTGGCACATGCGTATCCATTCAGGGTATTTTTGTGAGAAAAGCCGCAAATGGCAGGATCGTTGTTCGCGTTGCGGATAAGACCTATGTCGGCACGCCCGTAGGCGCTGCGGCCTAAGCAAAATCACACTACAAAAAAAGCCGCGTCAAACGCGGCTTTTTCTGTTTAAGAAGCATCTCACCTCGGGAATTTGACCCCTTAGTGCCGATTGGCTGAGCAGGTCAGCCCAACCAACCTTTCAGATTATCCGCAGCAACCTCGGCCAGCGCATGAATATGCGCGTCATTGTCGTTGAGGCAGGGAATATAGGTGAAGCTCTCGCCGCCAGCATGCTCGAAGCTCTCGGCGATCTCTTCATTGATCTCTTCGAGGGTCTCGATGCAATCCGCCGAGAACGCGGGCGCAATCACAGCGATCTTCTTTTTGCCCGCTTCCGCCAAACGCGCAACTTCTTCGACAGTGTAGGGCTGCAACCATTCCTCAGGGCCAAAACGGCTCTGGAAGGTGGTGACAATATCGGTGTCTTCCCAACCCAGACGTTCCTTCAGCAGGCGCGTCGTTTTCTGGCATTGGCAGTGATAGGGGTCACCCTCCATCAGATACCGCTTGGGCACCCCGTGATAGGAGGCGACCAGCACGTCAGGGCGCTCATCCATTTTGGAATAGGCCTCTTCGACCGATCTGGCCAAAGCGTCGATATAAAGCGGGTTCTCGTAATAGGGCTCAACCGTGCGCACCAGCGGCTGCCATTTGATATCCTGCAAAGAGCGGAAGAATTCATCGCAAGCCGTGGCCGAGGTCGCGCCCGCATATTGCGGATAAAGCGGGAAGAACAAAATCTTGGTGCAGCCTTGGGCCACCAGCGCATCAACCTTGGATTTGGTCGAGGGGTTGCCGTAGCGCATGCAGAAATCAACAACGACATCCTCGCCATACCGCTCCTGCATTTGGGCGGCCATTTTGGCGGTCTGGTCTTTGGTGATCGTCATCAGGGGGCTTTCGCCCTGCTCATGGTTCCAGATCGACTTATAGGCCGCGCCCGAGCTGAAAGGGCGTTTGGTCAGAATGATCAACTGCAACAGCGGCTGCCAGAGCCATGGGCTGTAATCAATCACACGCCGATCCGAGAGGAACTCGTTCAGATAGCGGCGCATGGACCAGTAATCGTAATTGTCAGGTGTGCCCAGATTAGCCAGCAAAACGCCAACCTTGCCGAATTTCACCTTCGGGTGATCGCTTGGCGCATGTGCGAGGGATGCCTTTGGCGTGTTTTGCATAATGTTCATCTTGGCCTAAATCTCATTTCTTGTCTCGGTCTAGGACGGGAGCGGCGCTCTCGTCAAACTCGGTGGTGTTCAATGCGTCGGCAAGCCGCGTTCCCGCACTGCCAGGCCTGAGTGGTTTCTGTTGGCTCTCATGCGGAGCCCATCCTGAAAGGAATACGAGCTCAAAGCTCGATTGGATGCGTTTTTCTTCGGCAGGAAAATTTTCGGCATAAAGCTCGGCCGCACGCGCAAAGAGGCTGCGGGGCGGAATAGCACGGTGGCGCGTGTTCAAAACATTCGTTTCGCCCATATCCCGCAGGTCATGCATCAGGTGGAACATGCTGCGATAGGTCACCGTTTTCTTAACGGCATCAGCGACAGGCAAAGACAGGCCAGCCCGCTGGATCAACCCGCCCATATCACGCAATTCCCCCATCGGGGCCACGCGTGGCGACAGGCCACCCGATATCTCAACCTCAGCCTGCCCGAGCGCGGCGCGCAACTCCTGCAAGGTCTCACCGCCCAGTGACACCGCCAGAAAAAGGCCATCAGGCTTGAGCGCCCGACGTGCCTGCACAAGCTGGCCTACCGGATCATCGGACCAATGCAGACACATCGCGTGGATAACCAGATCATGGGCTTGCGGCGCAAGATCGAGCGTTTCAGCATCCTCGACAATGCGCGCCTGCGGAAAAAGAGAGCGCCAATATTCGGGAAAGCCTGTCACAATCGCGGGTGACGTAAACCTTCTGTTAACGTCTACCAGTCTCTCCTGAATTTCGAACATCGCCTCATCATGGAGGAATCCTGCCTTGTCCAGCCGTGCACGCGCACGCCGAAGCGAAAGGGCGGATCGATCCACCAAGGAAGGTGTTGGCACTGTCATGGCAATCCTGTTCGAGGGTCAGCTGCAATTTAGGGGCCAGAGATGAGAATGCAAAGCATCCTGCATGCGGTGTTTCCGCCCGAATGCCTCCACTGTGCAACCCGCGTTGGAACCGATTTTGCGCTATGTGGTGAATGCTGGGGCGAAACACCCTTCATCCATGGTGCAATCTGCGACACATGCGGCTGCCCTTTGCCTGGTGACGATGAAGATGAGCGCTTGCGCTGCGATGACTGCCTCAGCATCGCGCGACCGTGGGATAAAGGGCGCGCGGCGCTGCTCTATTCCTCCATCGGGCGGAAGCTGGTTTTGGGCCTCAAACATGGTGATCGGGCCGACATCGCGCGCGCGGCGGGGCCTTGGCTAGCACGCGCCGCCGCTGATGTGCTGGAGGGCGCACCGCTTTTGCTGCCCGTGCCACTGCATCACACGCGGCTCCTTCGGCGCAAATATAACCAATCTGCCCTTTTGGCCCATTCCATGGCGCAGGCAACGGGGCTGACTTGCCTGCCTGACGCGCTGCTGCGCCGCAAGATCACACGCTCACAAGACGGGCTGAACCGTGATCAACGGTTCGACAACCTTTCGGGCAGCATCACCGCAAACCCCAAACGCGCGGCAGACCTGAAAGGGCGCAGGCTTTTGATTATTGATGATGTGATGACCTCAGGTGCCACGTTTTCCGCTGCAACGCAGGCCGCCCAATCGGCTGGCGCTGGTCCCATTTCCGTGATCGCTCTGGCGCGCGTGCTCAAGGATGCCTAGATTGCATTCAAACCACGATATGAGCGGACAGACAGATGCAAAACGTCGAATTATACACCTCCCCCCTTTGCGGCTTTTGCCATGCGGCCAAACGGCTTCTGAGTGAGAAAGGCGTCAGTTTCACCGAGATTGATGTCGCGCGCGATCCAGCCAAGCGTCAGGAAATGCTTGGCCGCGCCAATGGGCGGCATACCGTGCCCCAGATTTTCATCGGGAAAACCCATGTCGGCGGATATGACGACTTGGCCGATCTGGATCGCAACGGAAAGCTTGATCCGCTGCTCAAGGGCTAAAACGCGCGGCGTTGACCTGAGCGGATCGCCTATGGTTCAACGCAAAACGCCCTGATTTGCGGAAGTTCCACTTGCCCCAACCCACCAGCTAGGGTTTTAGTCCGCGCATGAGCGCGAATGACGATCCTTTGGCAATTGCCCTATTCAGCGAAGTTTTCATGGCAGACCAGCTTGCACGCGGTCGCCTGTCGAAAGTGCTGCCCAAAGGCATGGAACTCAGCCATTTCTCGGTGTTGAATCACCTCGCCCGCGCAAATGACGAGAAAACACCCGCACAATTGGCGCGCCTGTTTCACGTCACGCGCGGGGCGATGACCAACACCTTGAACAAGCTGGAATGGGCAGGCCATGTGCATATCCGCCCCGATTGGGACGATGCGCGCCGCAAATTCGTGTCAATCAGCCCCTCGGGCCGCAAGGCACGCGATGCAGCGCTTGATGCGATTGCCCCGATCCTGTCCGAGACGGTGAACGCCATTGGCACCGATCGCGTGCGTCAGGCCTTGCCCGTCATCCGCGAGATGCGCCAGCGCCTTGAAAGCGAAGACTAGATCGCCTCAGGCGGGTTTGGTCGAGGCTGTGACGTAGTTCACGCTCAAATCCCGATCCGAGATGGACCAGCCCCAAGTGATCGGGTTGAAGACATAGCCCTTACGATCAACAGGCGTCAGCCCTGCCTTGGAGATCAAATCGAACA
>JGI26084J50262_1001724_pt1 | contig 11946 bp, 10 predicted proteins | sample SaaInl6LU_22_DNA_FD_50262 | JGI IMG/M metagenome (IMG submission 50262) | reverse complement strand
GGCTGGTGGCATTTTCTTCGGAAATAATCTGGATTGACGGTGCCAAAGTGGCAATTTCGGGAAGCAGGATCGCTTCGGCAGCATGATCGGCCCTGGTCACAGGGCTGCCATCGGCCTTGATTTCAAGTGATGGATCGCTTTGATAGATTTCCATGATCACGCGGCCAGCATGCTGCACTGGCGCAATCAGCCCTTTGGCAAGGAGCCTGTAGTCAATCTGGCTTTGTCCTTGCCCAAATATTGCCACGAACGCCTTGCCTCCATTTTGCCGAATCCGGCCTTGCCATCTGTGGCGCGCACCCACAAAGCACCGCGCCATTTCATCACAAAATACTATGCCTTGTCACATCTGGCGAGGATAGGGGTAATTGCTATTTTTGGCAAAGCAATGCGCCATATCAGTTGTTATTGATCGCGCCTTGCGCGCCTCGGTAATTTGCTAAAGCTGGGGATTGACGAAGACGCGCTTGACCGCGAGGCGGCGATAAGATTGCTGAACGAGATAAGAACAAGACAGGGTGAATTGAAAACCGTGTTACGGGATATGTAGGGCTTATTTCGACTTGCTTAGGAAATATGATTGTCAATCGACTGAAAATTACATTCGGACACCATTATGAATAGGCATGTGCCGTTGCTTTTTTCAGCCCAGATTCTGCCGATCAAGTCCTTTTTTGAACTCAAGCCTCGAGATCGATTGGCTGCACAGGAAACCAGTCGCAGCTAAGAAATTTCTCTCTTCTCGAACATCAAACTCATATGGGTATAGTTGGCTATCACCCCTAAGCCGTCTTTGAGACATAAATCTTATACTATTGTACAAACCGTTTATTGTTTTGTCGTATTTTATTTTGTTGAGTTTCTTGCCCATATAAACGACACGCTTGCCCTCAATAATGCCCAAGCGCTCAAAGGGAGCTAATTGATTGGAATCTCTGACCATATAATTTTGATTGAATAGATATGTGATGGGCCGGTCGTTGTTTTCGCCGGATGAGCAAGAAAAAATACCTTCAAATTGTTCAGCCCAAGCCGTCTGGCTGAACAGGGTCAGGAATATGGCTGTGAGTAGGGTGCGGGTCATAGAATCTAACCCTCAAAAAGGTCCCCAGTAATAGGAATAGTGTGGCGATCTATTGGATTATACTCTTGTAGCATATGCCTCACGCCATCGAGCCACTCAACGCCCTCTTTGGCGCTTTGCTGCAAAAATTCTGTATCTCGGATGCCCACGCTAAATACCTCGTCATCTTTTGTCATGACGTAAAAATGCTCGACCCCTTCACGGGTGCGTTGGTTAAGAAATTCACGAAGGGTCCGTGTAAACTCGTCATAATGCTCAGGGTTTGGTTTAAAACGTATGATTGATAGCTTTTTCATTGAGTGATCCTCCTCGTAAAACCCTACCACAAAAAAGGCCAGCGCAAAGGCTGGCTGAGTTTAGGGAGGAAGTACGTTAGGTTCACCATTAACCCTGCACCCATATTATGACGGGTTTATGGCTGGTATGGGGTGATTGTGTGATTAACGCCCTCTATCGGGACAAATGCGGGACAAAAGCTAAAAAGCTCACCCAGCAAGCTTAAAAAAAATCTTATAAATAACTGATTTAAATGGTGATCCCGGCGAGACTCGAACTCACTACCTACAGATTAGGAATCTGTCGCTCTATCCTGATGAGCTACGGGACCACAAATCACTTATGCCCGAATTCATAGCGGAATGCCAGCCTGCCAAGGCGGCGTTTTCTGCGGCTTTTTCATGCCATTTTTTCATCTAATTACAGTCAGACATTTTCCCTTCATTGACAAACGCAGCGCTAGGGCGCATAAGTCCGCCAAAGATGTGGCGCGCTAGGGGCGATGCTACCTTCGCGAAAAGCCATGCGCTAGAAAACAAACCAATGTCAGATATGAATCAAGATTCTGCCGAAATTTCGGCCCAAACACCGGCTGTCAACTTTGATAGTTTTGGATTACCCGAGCTTATGCTGGCCACTTTGGCCCGCGAAGGCCTTGTATCCCCAACCCCCATTCAGGAAATGTCGATCCCGCTTTTGCTGGAAGGCAGAGACCTTATCGGCCTTGCCCAAACCGGCACTGGCAAAACAGCTGCCTTTTTGCTGCCTTTGATGACGCATCTTGGCTACAGCGCCGCCGTTAGAGCAGGCCAACCGCCAAAGGCATTGATCCTTGCACCAACGCGCGAATTGGCAAACCAAATTGAACAGAATGTCAGCAAATTATCGGCCGATCTGAATATCCGCCATCTCGCCGTTTTTGGCGGCGCGCGATATGATGCACAAATTCGCGGATTGCGTCGCGGTGTCGATATTGTTGTCGCCACACCCGGCCGTCTTGAAGATCTGATGGATCGCGGGGCATTTGACCCAAGCGGAATCACCCATTTCGTTCTTGATGAAGCTGACCATATGCTCGACCTTGGCTTTTATCCGCCAATCAAGCGTATTGCTGGCAGCCTGCCTCGCAACCGGCAGACAATGCTGTTTTCGGCCACCATGCCGCCCGAGATTGAAACGCTTGCCAAGCAGTTCCTAACCGATCCGGCACAGGTCAAAGCACCGCAAACCGGCATCACTGCCGATAAGGTTACCCAGCGTGTAACATTAATGGCCGAAGGCGATAAACGCGACCGGCTTTGCGATATTTTGAATGAAAAAGATACCGGCCAAAGCCTGATTTTCGTTCGCACCAAACGGCGTGCCGATGCATTGGCGAAATTCATGGAAGTGCGCGGCTTTGCTGTTGATGCACTTCATGGTGATATGCGCCAGACCTTGCGCCAGAAGGTGCTTCGCAATTTCCGCAGTGGTCAATTGCGGGCCTTGATTGCAACCGATGTTGCCGCGCGCGGTATCGACGTTGCTGGCTTGAGCCATGTTATCAATTTTGACCTTACCGACACGCCTGAATCCTATGTTCACCGTATTGGCCGTACCGGCCGTGCGGGCCTTGGCGGTTTGGCAATTTCATTTTGTGCGCCAGATGAGCGGAATAAGCTTGGCGCCATTATTGCCGCCGTTGGGCCGCGTGTTGAGCTGTTTGAACTTGATGGCACACCGGTAACCGATTTTAAAGCCGGTGGTGGCGCATCGCGTGGTCGACGTCGCCCACCGCAGGGCGCGCGTGGCCGCAGTGACCGCCCAAGCCGTGATGATCGTCCAGCAGGCGGCCGTGGCCGTCCCGAGCGTCGTGATGATCGCCGTGATGATCGGCCGACAGTCGGACGTGGACGCCCAGCTGGCAAGCCAGCCGATGGTGACCGCCGGCAAGCGCGACCAGCCGCTAGTGGTCGTCCTGAAGGCGGCAATCGTCCAAACCGCGATGGTTTTGCAAGACGTGATGATCGTCCAAACCGTGATGAGCGGCCTCGCCGTGATGATCGGCGGGATGATCGGCCAAATCGTGACTCGCGACCAAATCGTGACGGCGGCTTTAAAGGACGCGATGACCAGGCCCGCCCAGCGCGTGGCGNNAAGCCATCATTTGGTGACCGGCCANNNCGTGGCGACAAACCATCATTTGGTGATAAGCCAGCGCGTGGCGGCAAGCCGTCATTTGGTGATAAGCCAGCGCGTGGCGGCAAGCCGTCATTTGGTGATAAGCCAGCGCGTGGCGACAAACCATCATTTGGTGATAAGCCAGCGCGTGGCGGCAAGCCATTTGGCAGCAAGCCCGCCTTTAACAAACGTCCGAATTTTGGTGATAAACCAGCGGCGCAAAAGGCCTCATCCGAGCGCGGTGATGGTGACGCAAGACGCGCATCACCCGCCCCGAAAAAGCGTGTTGGCGCAGCGCGGCCAAGCCGCAATGCCACACCACAAGGCGGCCAAGGCACATTGAAACGCCGCCGTTAAGCACAGCTAGGCGATTAGCAAACTGAGTTTGGCGCGGGATAGGCTCAACCAATCCTGCGCCAGAAATGCCGTTGAACAGCAAAAACAATGGCTGATCCGGCACCCATCGCCAGCAGGGCGTAAAACCACGCCCCCATTATGCTGGCGCCACCTGCCTGATCCAGAACATAGCCAACAACCGGCCCGCCAAGCGCACCTCCACCAAACCCAATCATTGAATGAACCGCGAGCAAAGCGCCCCGATCATAGGCATCACCAGCCTCAACCGTTCCGGTAGTCAAGGCGCCTGAATCAAGCATGATAAAACCGTTATAGATCCATAATCCNGCAACCGCGACCCAAACCGGCCCATCAAGACTAAGGGCAACAAGGACGCTGACCAGCGCCGTTGCGCCCCCAATCAACGCAATGACCCGGTGCCGCCCAAAAGCAAGGCATAGACGCGCCCCAAGCAAAGAAGCAAGCATGCCAGTGACCGTAATCAGGCTTACAATCGTTGTAACTGCCCCAATCCCCATGCTGCCATCGGCGCGACTGGCCAAAAATACCAAAAGCGCAAAGCTCCATGTGCGAAAGGCAAATAATTCATAGGTATGGGTACCATAAGCAAGGATATAGCCAAGCGCGACCGGCTTTCGAAATGCTGGCCGTAAATCCAATGGATGGCGTTTCTTTTGATTGGCTGGTAATGGTGCGATATGGCAGGGCTGAACCAAAAACAGGATCAGCATTGCGGCTAGCACGGCGCCGCCTGCCCCAAGATAGGCCGCCAGCCGCCAATCTGCATAGGCAAGCAAAACTCCCATCAAGGCGAATGATCCCCCCGTACCAATGCCAAAACAGGCCGTATACCACGGCACTGAGCGAACCCGTGCCGCATCATCCAAACGCGCATTCAGAATTTGCAATCCGGGCATATAGGTTCCCGCAAGCCCCGCCCCAACCAAGGCCCAACACGATGCTGCCGACCAGAAATCATGCGCCAATAGCGCAAAGCTAAGACAGCCAGCAGCACCAAAAGCACAACCACCCAAAAAGATCAGCCGTGCATCAACGCGATCGGTCAAACCAACCAAAACGGGCGTTGCAATCAAATAGCCAAGAAAATAAGCACCACTCACCAACCCGATATCCGTATTGCTAAGGCCCCATTCACGGCCAAGGCTTGTCAGGAATACCGGCCAAAGCGCAAAGCTAAGCAATGCCAAAATACCCGCAAGGCTGAGAAGAATTAAAAGATGTGTCGGACGATCACCAGATATCATTTATCACCAAGCGGTAAACCGAGATTCGATCAGGTGGGCAGAAAAGACAAAGGGCAGAGCATACTGCCTGCCCGATTAGAGACCATGATTAAATCATGCTGTTACCGCCTTGCCAAGCTTTGATGCGATCACGGCGAAAGGCAAAAAAAAGCACCGCATGTTGCCATGCGATGCTTTGATAGACATGTCTGACGGGCTTAGCCGCCGAGGAACAACCGGCCAACATCTGGGTTTTCCAGCAGGTCATTACCCATGTCGGCAATGGCTGTTTCACCTGATACCAGAACATAGCCAATATCAGCAAAGGCCAGGCCCTTCTTGGCATTCTGCTCAACCATGATAATGGTTTTGCCGTCTTTTTTCTGCAAATCTTCCAGAATTTCGAACACCATATCGATAAAGCGCGGCTCAAGACCAATTGACGGCTCGTCAACCAGCAGAACCTGTGGCTGCATCACCAATGCCCGTGAAATCTCGAGAAGACGACGCTCACCGCCTGACAGAACGCCTGCAGGCTTGTCACGCCGGTCAGCAAGACGGCTGTATTTATCAAATACCATTTCGGCAGCAGCTTTCGCTTCGGCCGGACGGTCTTTCAAAAAACCACCCATCAGCAGATTTTCTTCAACNGTCATTTGCGGGAATACTGACTTATCCTGAAGGATATAGGCAATGCCTGCTTCTGACAGTTTTTGCGATGGTGTCAAGGCGGTTACATCTTTTCCATCAACAATGATCGATCCGGAAAAAATATTGGTAAAGCCAAAGATCGAATGAAGCACAGTTGATTTACCGGCACCGTTCGGCCCAATCAAACACAAAGACTGGCCACGACCAATGCGAAGGCTGAATTCATGCAAAATTTCCATTTTGCCATAGCCTGCCCGAAGGTTGTTAATGGTCAGATAATTGTCTTTATTGGCCAGCTTTTCCAATTCGGCGATTGTTGGTGCATTTGCGGCAATCGACGCCGCTTCACGCGCCACCTGATCAACCGACATCACAACATCAACTGAACCACCGCCATAACCGCTGACGTTTTTCTTGCCTTTTCTCGCGGCTTTGGCTGGTGCCTTTTTAGCAACAGCAGCTTTGGCTGGTGCTTTTTTTGCGGCAGCGGCTTTGGCTGGTGCTTTTTTCACGGCAGCTTTGGCTGGTGCTTTTTTCACGGCAGCTTTTTTCACCGGCGCCTTTTTCACAACGACTTTTTTCGGCGCAGCTGCTTTAGATGCTGGCTTTTTCGCTGTTGCCTTTTTTGCCGCAGCAGCTTTCGCAGCGGTCTTTTTTACCGGTTCTTTGGCCATTAGTGCCCTCCAAGATACGCGTCAATAACGCGTGGATCATTTTGCAGTTCTTCTGGTTTGCCATTTGCCAGCATCTTGCCGTTCGACAAACAATAGATATGCGAGGCAAGATTCATAATCACTCGCATATTATGTTCGATTACGCACAAGGTGATGCCAAGCTCTTCATTTGCGCGTCTTAACCGGTCAATCAATCCATTGATCAATGTTGGGTTAATGCCGGCAGTCGGCTCATCAAGAAGAAGGACCTTTGGTTCATTCATCAAAGCCATCGCAAATTCCAGGAGTTTTTGCTGACCAAAGGACAAATCACCAGAGATCAGATTACGCTTGGAATAAAGGCCCACAAACTCAAGCAAATGCTCGGCTCGATCACGGATTTCACCACGACGGCTTGCAAACATTGAATTTTTTGAACCGTCACGATGCGATACTGAAATCTGCATGTTATCGACACAGTCCATCTTCCCATAAATACGGGTCTGCTGGAACGTGCGCAACATACCAAGCCGCGCGATGTCACCAACACGAATCTTGGAAATTTCGGTATCATCAAATTTGATCGAACCAGTATCTATAGGATGATAACCTACAATCGAGTTAAACAGAGTGGTTTTGCCACAACCGTTCGGCCCGATAATGCCCGTGATAGAGCCACGCTCTACTGTCATTGAGATATCGACATTTGCTTTGACACCGCCATAGGCTTTGGAGACGTTATCAACTGTAATAATTGGATCAGCCATTTATGCCTCCTCNTTCGCTTGTGTAGTGGACTGATCGACCGTGATGCCAAATTTTTCAGGATATTTGGTTTGCAACCAACCCATAATACCCTGCTGAAAGTAAACGATGTTTACAATCAGAATCAGACCAAGAGCCACCCACTGCCACCCGAGCAGATAAGTCCAGGTAGTTTCTTTGATAACATGGAACAGAACCGCGCCAAGAACTGGACCCCACAAAGTGCCCTTGCCGCCGAGAAGTGCCATTGCCACCATGAAGATACCAAATGTTGGCGCCGGAAAGGCCACCTCAATCGGCTCGATATAGCCAACCATATTTCCAAATACAGCACCAATGCAACCCATGTAGAAAGCCGCGACACCCCAACCAAATTGTTTGTATTTCATAGTTGGAATACCCATGGCTTCAGCTTTATCTTCATCATCACGGATTGCATTTGCAGCCAAACCAAACTGAGTTGAAAACATCCAGCGGATGGTGAAATGTGACAGAATCGCAAGCACAAAACAGATGATGTAGAAGAAGGTCGACCGATAGTGAATATCCCAAGGGAAAAACGGCATCGAGATGCCAGCGCCACCACCGATTGTATCGATAGTTCCGGCAATCTGCCCTGCCGCAATCGCTACCCCAAGTGTACCAATCGCAAAATATGGTCCACGAAGGCCAAAAACTACAGTGCCTAGTAAACGAGCCAGAATGACACATACGACACCAGCTACAATGATGCCCATTGCCAAACCAGTAAAGTATTGTTCGTCGGTAAATTCTGGCTTAATCGCGCCATATGAAGCGGTATAAAGTCCAATGTCATAGAACATGGACACCTGTATGACTGCAGAAACATACATGCCAACACCAAAGAATGTGATGTTGCCAAGTGAATTATACCCCATCTGGCCACCCGTAATATCCCACGTTGACGCCATTAGAACCATAACCCAAAGAACAGCCATTTGTTGGACATAGTTTGGAAAAAGGATCGGACCAAGAACACCAGACAGTGCAATCGCCAAGTAAAGAAGAGTTTGATTTTTAGTCATTACCGTACCACCTGCCGCTGACGCCGCAATTGAATTTGCCGCCACATAAGAACTCCAAGAAGCATAAAGACCGCCGAAGCAACCTGCCATTCAGCACCAGCAATAATACCAGCATACTGCTCAACCCAACCAAGTGCGAAGCTCATGCCAATCACAGCCGGCAAATTGCCCAGGCCGGCGGCAGTCACAATAGCAAATGTCCGAAGGGAGTAAACGATGCCGTAGAATGGCTGCAGCACCCAGATCATTGAAACAAGAACACCAGCAACGCCACAAATCGAGGCGTTCAATGAAAACGTAAAGGCGAATACATTATCGGTGTTGATACCGAGCACACGTGCAGCACGCGCATCCTGCGCAGTTGCACGGATAGCCTGACCCATGCGAGATTTTTTCATAAAAATTACAACTGTAATCGCGAAAGCTGCCGCTAAGATCAACGAAACGACTTTAACCATAGGTATGGTAACAAAGTCATCAAACATTGTTGCTATCGGAAAATGAGAGTCGATAGTTTGCACTTCTGGGCCATAAATCAGGTTCATTACCTGCTGCAATAAAAGCGATAAGCCAAAAGTTGCAAGGAGTGACACAAACATATCATTGTCAATCACTCGCCTGATGATGGAGATGTAGACCAACCAACCAAACATAAACATGATTACAGCGACTATGGGGATCGACAAAACCGGATGCAAACCCATTTTGTAGAGTGAAAAGGCGACGTAGCCCCCTAAAATAACAAAGTCGCCCTGGGCTAGATTTTTAACGTTCATCACGCCCCAAACGAGAGCCAAGCCATAAGCTGACAGAGCAAAAACAGCACCCACAAAAATGCCGTCCAGTATCATTTGAACATTCATCACCGGCGCATAAACAAACAGCAATTGAAGATTATCTAACATAATTCCTCCAGCCCACATTCATAAGAAAATAGGGAGATGCAAAAAGAGAGGGAAGCCCAAAAGGGCTTCCCGAAAATTATTTGGCCGCAGACTAGTAGTTAACTTTGCGCGGAAAGTCCATATCTTCGTATGTGACAATCGGCTTGTAACTTCCATCAGCCTGAATTTGACGGTAGAACATTGGCTTGGCAATGTTATTACCTTCTGGTGCAAACCGAATATCGCCATAGAAAGTTTCCATATCGGTTGCTGCCAAAGCGTCACGAACCTTGACTTGATCAAAGCTATTTGCACGCTCAAAAGCATCCTTAAATACAAGGACCGCAGCTGAAGCCTGAGCTGTCTGATAAGGCACCTCTGTGTAGCTTGGGTGGACTTTCTTGAAATCTGCGTTCCACTTCGCAGCATCACCAAAGTATTTGTCCTGCTTTGGAAGATTATCCAACCACTGCGTTGGGCACATTACGCCGACAGCTGATTTTGGAAACTTTTCGTGCACCTTTGCAGCCTCACAATGTGTGTAGGCAATAACAGGTGCCTGAATTTTCATTTCTTCAATCTGACGTGCAGCAGTTGCTGCTCCTTTTGAGTGACCTGAAATCAAAAGAATATCAGGCTTCAACGCCTTAAACTTGGTCAGAGTTGCTGACATGTCCGACAAATCGGCAGGCAACTTGTCGTCAATCACAATCTTCATATTGTATTTTTTGGCAACGTCGAGAACACCTGCACGAACGTCAAGTGAGAAACCGTCATTTTCAAATGCCATACCAATACGTAGGTCAGATGGCGATTTCCACCCTGCTTTTGCACGCTGAGCGATAATGTCGAGCACTGGAGCAAGGTAATACTCAGATGTTGACAACACGGCGAACATGTACTTGTAGCCTTGCGTGAACAAAGAGCGCGATGCGCCTTCAGCTTCAACCATTGGCACGCCAAACTTTTCAGTCACCGGCGCAACAGCTTTAGTCAAACCTGTGCCATATGGCCCAAGCATGAATTCAACGCCATCCTGCTGGATCAAACGCTCGGCAAGCTGTGTAGCACGTGCAGGCGTGGATTCATCATCGTAATATTTGACTGAAAGCTTGTAGGACTTACCGCCAACCTTAACGCCACCCATTTCGTTGATGCGATCAACTGCAAAATCATATCCGCGCTGTGTGTGCAAACCATTGGTAGAATATTTACCAGAAAGTGAGATTGCTGACCCAAGGATGATAGTGTCGCCTTCGACTTTCGCCATGGCACCACCGGCAACACCGGCAACCCCAACAGCAAGGGCCGTACCCAGCGCTATTGATAGTTTATTATACATTCTTAATTCCTCCCAGAATTGAACATTAGAGCTCGGCCTTAACTTGCTCGATTTTGATCAAGACGCCAAGTAAGAATTTGCCATTAAAATGAAAAATTATACCTGACGCAACACAAACTGGCCCTGAATGCGCAATTAATCACTAAAGTTGCGACATTTAAATCGNAAAAACCTTATATTATTGCTGATTGACCTTCTTGCATTCCATTATCAAAGGCAGGGCCANATTAGACAGGCACATCACCTTTCAGCGTTATGCGATGCAATAGCCGGCGATATCCATGATAATCATTCAATGGGTAATGCTGCACGCAACGATTGTCCCAAAAAGCAACATCACCAACCTGCCAACGCAACCGGCATTGAAATTCAGGCGAAATCTGATGCGTGAACAGATAGTCTAAAAGCCCGCGGCTTTCCTCCTCGCTCCAGCCGTCGAATGCGACCGTATGCGCCGCATTGACAAATAGCGCCTTGCGACCCGTTTCGGGATGCGTTCGCACCACCGGATGAATGCCAACCAACGCGTCAGGATCAACGCCGCTTCCCGAATCCTTTAACCGTTCGCTTCGGGTTGACGCCACCCGCTTTTTGCCCGCTGCATTCACTGCCCATAGCCCGTCAAGAACCGCACGCAATGAATCCGACAATTGGTCATAGGCATCATATTGGCTGGCAAAGAGCGTATCGCCGCCAAGTGGTGGCAGTTCCTTGGCATAGAGCAATGTCGCCATTGGCGGGCATTTTTGATAGGTCGTATCGGAATGCCAGATACCGCCAAAATTGACCTTTTCATCTTCTTTTTTCAGCACTTCGGTAATCATCGGAAACCCGTCAAGGCCGGTCAGGAACGGATAGATGTCAGGATCACCAATGGCACTGGCAAAGCCCAGNTGTTGCGCCGGTGTGATATTTTGCCCNCGAATCACGATCATTTGATATTCAAGCCAGACAGCGCGCAATTCGGCAATAAGCCCGTCATCATGCGCCGCACTTAGATCAACACCCGTTATCTCGGCGCCCATTGCAGGCGCTAGCGCTGTTACCTTCATCAAAAAACCTCATCCCGAAATGGTGGGCGCATTACGCCTCGATTTGCCCTTGGTCTTACCGATTACCTATATGTAAAAGATCGCATTGATTGAAATGGCCGGACGCCACATTACCGATAAATCATCTTCGCCAAGATTTGAGAAAAAGCAAGTCTGATTGACTGGATCTATTTTTAGCCACAACTGGTACCAAAGTCAGCTTGGCTTCGCCGAAAAATGATAGTACAACCATCGCCTAAAGTTTCCGGTCGGCGTCCGAGATAGTCCTGAGGCAAGATACGACAGGCCGAAAGACAAACATCTGACGACATACCATTTGTAACAGTAACTTGATTTAACGACAGGGTGACAACTCATGAAGATGACAACCGAAGAAGCGTTTGTAAAAGTATTGCAAATGCATGGCATTGAAAATGCTTTTGGCATTATTGG
>JGI26084J50262_1001720_pt1 | contig 11954 bp, 11 predicted proteins | sample SaaInl6LU_22_DNA_FD_50262 | JGI IMG/M metagenome (IMG submission 50262) | reverse complement strand
GGGGGCCACTTGTAGTCATGGTTATACGTCAAATATTTATAAATTTTATTGTTGTACCAATATTTTATTCGGATAAGTGTCTTCGTGACAATATCGGGGGGAGGGGGTATTATTTCGTTATTCTTAACTGATACATAATAAGAATCTGTGTTTTCATCCCATTCTTCCGACTGAAGCTCCCAAAAGTCATTATTTGTCATGTATTCATTTTCCTGTCCCACCCAATATTCGAGATTTTTATCTAGAATCTTATAATCTGGTTTTTTAAATAACATTTTAAAATAATAGATTGCGTTAATTAAAAAATTACGAAGTAAATCCATTAGCTACTATGGAAGGTAATTTTTTAAGCAGGTATAATAACATGGTAAATGAATGGATGATTAAAATGGAAGAACAACCGTCTAAAAAAGCCGAGTATCAATCTGAAATGTCTGAGTATATCATGAAATGTATGCCATATCTTAAACAATACAACGAAGAAATAGATAGTGAAGTCACGACAGATAATATCTTTAATTGTAAAGAGATTGTGGGACTTCAGAGAAAAGATATTTTTGTAGATTACCTCATAGATGTCGAAAAGAAAAATATAGATAGACCCATGGAAAGAAAAGTAGATGAATGTCCAGTCTGTGTGAATAGTAATATATTCCAATTTAGTGAGACGAGTGAACTCGTGTGTGACAAGTGTGGTCTGGTCGTTGATGTACTCATCAGTGAAGAACTCACTTATAAAGAGGAACAAGAAACGTCCGAAAAGATTATAAATTATTCATACAAAAGAGATAATCATTTCAACGAATGGCTCTCGCAGTTTCAGGCACAAGAGATGACCACAATACCCCCGGATGTCATAGAACAATTACGGAACGAGTTCAAAAAGATAAAAATAAAGTCACTCACTGAGATTACTCACGCGAAGGTTAGAGGACTTTTAAAAAAACTGAAACTGAATAAATACTATGAACACGTGCCGTACATCACAAATATATTGAGTGGTGTCAAACCACCTAAAATGCCACCAGAGTTGGAGGAACGTTTACGACTCATGTTTAAGGATATTCAAAAACCATTCGACAATAATTGCCCCGCGGAACGTAAAAACTTTTTGAGCTACTCTTACGTACTATACAAGTTTTGTGAACTCTTGAGCGAAGATTCATATCTCCAATATTTTCCACTTCTAAAGTCAAAAGAAAAATTACATCATCAAGATCTCATATGGAAAAAGATTTGTCGCGACTTACGCTGGGAGTTTATTCCAACGATTTGAAGGTCTAGGGTACTACCGTTTCTGGCTCTCGCGATACGCGTATCACCTCGGGTTCAGCGTTCGGATGCGGAGGAAAGTTCACGAGATAAGCCTCGTGGAGATCAAGAAGTTTAAGGTAATTGCGAGCTTGAGACACCATCGCATCGTTGATGGTCTTGACAGATTTGAGTTCCACCACGGTAGTCTTTTCGATGATGATATCTGCGCGTAAATTACCTATGGTATGTCCCTTGAATACAATAGGTATGATACGCTCAGTCTCGTAGGATACACCATTCTCACGAAGCATCACCTCCATGGCGTTGTGATACACCCTCTCACTAAAACCGGGACCCAGTGTACTGTATATTTCTTTCACACATTCATGAATCATTTATAATCTTACTCACTAAGCCTTTAATCTATTTAAAGAATATGCGCCAACTATAAGAAGGATCCTATAGCTCAGTTGGTTAGAGCGCGGTGCTTATACATTTGTATATAAAAGATGGGAAACCATCAAAAGCAACGCCGATGTCACGGGTTCGATCCCCGTTAGGATCAACGCAAAAATTCCTCAAATGTCACCATATCCCCATTCATCAAAATTTCCCCCCATTTTGTTTCTGTTTCAGACAAGTCACTGGGATACAAACAAGATTCAACATACACATCACACAAGGGCATATCACGTTTATCAAAATAATACAAAAGTTTTTTTATATTTTCATCAGTCGCAGTATCGATCCAGTCACAAAACTTTTTTTCAGAAAACCACGCGCGCTCTACCCCAATCGCGCTTTTTTCATGAACCAGTAAATTATTTTCGATTTCCTCTTCTATTTCCGTCTGTGGGTTTGTCCATATTTCATCCGCCATGAAACTCGTCGTCATATATACACGAACACCAGGACCCACCTTCTTGATGAATTCTTTTTGCTCGGTAGTGATACTCATTGTATATTAGTCGCAAGATGTTTTTAAGTGTTTAGATTCGCGAAGGTTCCGGTAGCGATGTACTCATCGATGAGTCTTCTGATACCTTTACCAATTCCATTGATGTGAGCAACATCAGAACTGTTAGTCAGTTCAGTGGGAAAGTCCTCGATGATTTGAGCCGCTCTGGTATAGGCTCTCCTCTTGAACTCATTGTCCTCCCGTCTCGCGAGTTTGTGAAACAGGCGAGTCAACTCTGTGTTTGTGGTTATGACTGGTAAATAACGATCCGAAGTCACCTCGATCCCAGAATCTGAGTCAGTATCAGTATAATCCGGGTCCATCGAGGAGTTAATATCTTCACACGAAGCAACGGACTCACTGTCTTCAGTGGGTTCGAGTGTGCGGAGGATTCTAATCGTATGACGGAGTTCATCGATTTCTTCGCGAANCTTGTTGTTCTCCTTCTCGAGCTTGGTAATGTAGTTGTAGATGGTAAAGGCGTTCATTGTATATACTTTACTCGTTCGTTTTCTTTACTTAGGTTTAATTTGTATTATAAATTAAACCTAAGTGAAAATGATGTATCATAAAAAACAAAAATGGGTTCATCTGCATCTTGCCTCGCGTCCCAAGCACCCTACGACCCCGATGCGGTTCTGAAGAAGTTTCCTGCCATCAATAATACCGAAACTTTGAAAAAATATATCACGTACGTGAGACAAAACAATCATCTCGAAAAGATAAAAGAAAAGTTTAGGGATGAAAATATCATTGATGAGAATGACACGCTCACGACGGGTCTCAAACCCTTCAACGTGTTTGCGCGGTTCGCATCTGATGCAATGCCAAATCCGGTCGATCAATCGCTTCTTGGTGATTTTGCGGACATGTTCATGGTGTGTCACAACCTCCCGGAGAATGATTTGAAGTGGAACGATCCCGATTTTTACGGAGCTTCCATGGCTGGTCCGGATGATTACGGCCCCGGGCATGTTTTCATCACGACGAGGGATCTCAGTTTCAAGAGGTTTAATATTCTACCAATCGTTCTTGAAAATGATGCATGGTTCGTGTCACGGTTGCTCTTGGCCGCCATCAATTACACAGCGAACAGGGGGTGGACAGACGTTGGTTTTTACTTTCACTGTTACCCAGCAAACAGTGTACAAAGCCTTCATCTCCACGTTGTGAATAAGGATACCGCTGGACCCACCTTGAAAAAACAGATGCATAAAAACCTTGATATTTATGACGTCCTTGATGCTATGGATGCTCATCACTTGTTTTGATAAGGGTACGTACGTATCCAGAGATTACAGATCCATTTTTCACCAGATGTGACGGGGTTACCACCATGAAGCGCCTTGGAAGTCATCCATCCCCAATCATTCGTCGTATCGAAAAGTAACATGTCACCTTTGTTGAGTTTATATTTTTTACCGAGATTTGGAAACTCTGTTTCACCTCCTTGATATCCATCGTTGAGTCCTATGATGCACGTATGCATTCTCATATTTGGATCATTTTCAAATGCGTCTTGATGGGGTTTGTAGAATCCACCCGGGGTGTACCTCAGAACTTGAAGTTTTTCACAGTTTCGTTGGGGTCTATCAGTGAGTGATATACATTTTTCGACAACATCATTGATACGTGGATCATTATTATCCAACCAGGCTGTTTCGCTTTTTCTCACTTTCTCGAGGATCACCTTTTCCCNTGCTACCGTCGAAGGTTTTAAATCTTTGCGAGCTTTTTCTATGATGTAATCACACGTTTCTGGGGNTATGAAGTTTCTGTATAGCCTGGGTGGGTGATAAATAGGCCTTAGGAGAAAAGCTAGTAGTAGTAATATTATAATTATAATTATCATCTATTTGTATCTAACATTATATTATGAGGGACTCTTGAAGTGTACCTCTTTCTTATACGCGCCATGACTATATTCGTATATTGTATGAGCCCCCCAATCTCTCCCATGTATACGTGTTCATTCGACATGTTGAGCATGTACTGTCTGAGGATATCACCCACCGTATCCAAGAACATCCTATAAATGTCACGAATGTCTCCAACCTTTGCGTTGTATTTATCTCGCCTCTGTAGTTCCCGTTTAAAGTCCTCCTCTGTAATTTCATTCAACATGTATTTCATGCGTAGATACAAATTGTCATCATACAAATATCCAAATCTGTACATGAGTTCTCTCTCTATGCGATACAGTTCTATAGAAACGTCGAGCATCTCTTTAGACGACCCAGCCTCTTTGAGTTCGCGATACGTGGGTACACCCCCACATGGGATATCACCGTGTTCGCGAGTACGTTTCTTGAACTCAAAATAATGTGGATTGTGGATTCTTCCAGTCTCTATGTGCCCCGTGCGCCAATCGAACGCCGTGTGACATTGGGTACACCACATCTGTGCACATCCTTCTATCCTGTAGATGGGAGTGTTGCATTTTGGACAAGGTTTCGTGTCACGCTTCAGGAGTTTTATAGTTTTCACAGTGTCCTGGTCGCAAACATGACCTTCGTCGTTAACTTCATGACATTTTTCACAGAATGATTCCATGCAAACACCACATGTCCAGTCATCCATTAAAAATCCCCTGCAATCGGGCGATGGACATGATTGCATGAAAGCGACACTCGCCGGTGTTTCTACATCACCGAGTCGGGTGGCTTGTATGGTTTCTATGATGTTGTTGATATGCATTTTGAGTACATCTATGATACACCCCATGGTTGGTTCTGTAAAAGTATTTCCGATTCTTATACGATTGACTAGATACACGAGGTACGCGGAAGATGTTCGCAGGCTTCGTATTCGTAGTTCGCGTGACACGTATATTTGAGTCTCTGGCATTCTCGCTTTTTCACGTTCAAAAAGTACATTCTCTCTGTGAAGCTTAAAGTGCTTATTGCGGAATATTTTTGTACAGAAAGAGTCTATAAACTCACGATTTAACTCATGCTTACACCCCATGCAATGAGGTTCCTGTGTACTCGATAATAAATATGTTTGTACACACGTCTTACACGCTTCTAACTCACAAAATGGGCAGCTGACTTTAAGATGATTTTTTTTATTAAAACTTTCGAAACATACGCTACACATGTTCATCTATACAATACTATCTTTAAATTGACGTGGCACNGTGTCATTGTCTATATCAGCGATGAGTGCATCTTTTGATCTCGTATCGAAATATGTCTTTGGTGTGAATCTTGCAAAATGCATTTTGTCCATCATGTAATACATCTGGTACGCCTCGACTATGTTGGGTCCCCTGTAGTCATCGGGCATGCACTCGGGTATCGGTGTCAGGCCAGGAGGTACCTCCATAGCATAATAAGCCTTTGGACTTTTCCTTAGTTCGAACCTACTGGGTATGTTCGCCCGCAGCCATTCCGCGTGAGCCTGACACGAATGCGTCTTTCGGTAACGCCCGGTGTATTCTTTGGCGAGGGCGAGCGCGAGATCGGCGGCGAAGATGTAGTTCTTAACGGAAGAAGCCACCCACATGGTCATGGGATGACCTTTATGAGCAGGCCTGTAGCCTCGCGCCTTTCCACTCTTATTAAAGGGTGCTCTCTCTGTCACGATGTCATGCTCATCAGAAAAATACCACGCAGTGTAGAGCATCTGACAAATCTCTAGAATGATCTTGACGACATGTTGGTCACAGTACATGCCGGCAATTTCACATGGAGTCATAGCGAGGAAAAATATATTCATCTTTACATGAATTATTTCACACATTTTATTTACTTAGGTATGTTTTCTTCACCCAATCTCTATTCGTCTTGAATATTTGTGATAAATTGGGATCACGGTTCCTAAAAAAAATCATGAGCACGTTGAGTCTCCTGAAGAGACCCAGGGGTGGCTCACCCGCGGCGACCACCTTGGCGAGTGCCGCGTGGCGCAACTCGGTACTCTTATTCCTCACGCCTACATACCCCTGCTTCGAAAGGTATCCGTCTTTACGAAGATGGATCTTCACACCTCCTCACTTTCTGGGGGTCGTCAAGGGGCTATTCTGGGTGAGGCGGCGAAGAAAGGCGGCGATGTTGGCCTGGCGCTTGGTCTTGTACGTGGTTCCACCCGGGGAAACAATCTTGAACGTCCTCTTCCTGGACTCGGTGTTCATCTTCCTGAGGATGTGACCCTCGCGCGGACCCCGGGGAGCGCCGCGCTTCATCGGGCGTATGGCGAGGGGAACCGTGTTGATGTTATCATTGGTCATCTTCTTCACGGCACCCTTGGGTGTCTTCTTGAAGACAGCTTTGACACCGTAGATCTTCTTGTCACCCTCCTTGACGAAGAAAGAACCACGGTCGGATTGGAAAATCACGCGTCGCTTGGAGTTTAAGAGTTTAGTCGCGGTCGGCATTTTGATATACTATCGTTTAGATTTTTTCCTGTGAGCCAAACCCCCCTTTTCTAATTTCCTGAGTTCGCGNCCAGTTTGACCACCGACATTTGACGCTTTCGGGGGNAGCCCCTTGTGTCCCAAACTCTTCAACTCGCCNTTAATTTCCCGGTGGATTTTTGAGGATTTTGTGGACCTGTTATATTTCGCGATGAGAGCCTGTATCTTCATATTCTTTTTTACGATATTATCGCTTTCCGCGGCACTGGCCTTTGCGTTGTTCAATTGTCGTTTCGTTGGTTTAGGTTTCTCAACCGGAGGAAGGCCAGTNCTGAATAAATTACTCACCGTGTTACCCTTACTCTCACCCCCTCTCGTTTTATCAGCCGCGGCTCTACGTGCTATGGCCACCCTCTGGGGTGCTGTGGCGGTGGCGAGTTTTTTCTTCGTGTTCTCATTTTTCTTCAATTGTTGAGTCACTTTTCGAAGTTGTTCCATCGTCTTCTTTTCACTCGCCNCCTGCCTAGCCTTCACGACATTNCTCGCCGCACGTTTAAACTTACCGACACCCGTATTTGCTTGTACATTTGGCTGAGGTGTGATGAGTTTGCGAAGTGTATTCATGGATACGTTCGAATCAATCACCATTTTTTTCGCTTTTTTATTTGTAGCTTTTCCCAACAGACTTTCGCGCTCTTCCAACTCCTTCATTATATCACGAGTGTTCTGAGACCCACGCGCTCTTTTGATAAACTTTTCACGCATCTTACCCCCTAGGCCGAATGGGACGACGTTTCGTATCTTTTTTAATACTTCTGGATCTATGTTTTTACTATTCTTTCCTCGGTTTAACTTCTTCACATTCCCAGATGCGTTGAACAGTCTCGATGCTTCCTGTGCAGCGTTTTCATTGTTATCGGAACGCTGACGTTTTTTAGTCATCTTGTCGACAAACGATTCACGTTTGATGGTCATCAACATGTTTTGTTTTAAAGCGTTCAAGTTTTGTGTATTATTTTTTATTTTTGATTCAAACTCTCTCTTGTTTATCTTGGGGTTTTCTAANAGTTTTTGTAACGTCTGAATCTTTTTCTGTTTTAATTTCTCAGACTTTTTCTTCGCGTTCTCTGCTTCCGAAGCTTTTCTCGCGTTATTTTTCTTCTTCTTCTCTTCTGCTTTCACGGCGGCTTGCTTGTTCGCCTCAGCCTTTCTGGCAGCCTTCTCTTCGGCCCTCTTGGTTTCGCGCAACATTTTTCTCTCCTCGGCAGCCTTTCTAGACGCCTCTATAGATTCTTCTCGTTTCTTACGCTGTTCGGTGATTAGGGCAGCCTTTTCGGCGGATTCCTTTTTAGCTCGTTCACTCGCTTCCGCCTTTTTCGCCGCGGCCTCAGCCTCTTTCCTTTTCCTCTCCGTCTCCGCAGCCCNCCTGGCCTCCNCGGCTGCTTTCTCCTTCGCTTCACGCTCCTCTTTGGCCTTTTTATTCGCCTCAGCTTTTTCAGCCCTTCGTTTTTCATTGGCCGCCGCTTTTTTCTCCGCCGCCTCAGCCTCCTTTCTTTTCCTTTCCTCCGCCGCAGCCTTCTTGGCTTCCTCTATGGCTCTCTCCCTCTCCTTGCGTTCTTCAGCGGCTCGTTTAAAAGCTTCCGCAGCCTCCCTCGCTCTTTTCTCATCCTGTGCAGCCTTTTTCTCCGCCGCCTCAGCCTCCTTTCTTTTCCTTTCCTCCTCCGCAGCCTTCTTGGCTTCCTCTATGGCTCTCTCCCTCTCCTTGCGTTCTTCAGCGGCTCGTTTAAAAGCTTCGGCAGCCTCCCTCGCTCTTTTCTCATCCAACGCGGCTTTTTGTGCCGCCGCCTCAGCCTTTTTCTTTCTCCTCGCATTTTCTTCGGCTCTCTTCTTGGCTTCAGCCTCAGCCTTGGCCTGCCTTTTCCTCTCAGCATTCTCAGCCTCCTTTCGCTTCCTGTCGGCTTCGACCTTCTCTCTCTGTTTTGCAATCCGAGCGGATTCTTTATTTCTTTTCTTCTTACTGATGGCAAACTCTGCATTTCTTAAGATAGCACTAAACTCACCACCCTTTTCCAAACGCTCTAAGAACTTTGCCTTTTCAGCGCCACTTAAATTATTTGTTCGGTTCATCACGTTGCTTAACCTCTGTATCCTTCTGTTCTTCACTTTTGAAGCTATTTTAACTTTGGCGTTCTTAAACACGGTGTCAAAGCTTTCCCTCTGGTTTAACCTCTGAAGAAACCCCTGCTTTTCACCGTTGGTCAGTGTGTTAGCGGAACTTTCTAGCAATCGAGATAATTTGGAACGTTGTCCTTTTAAAACTTTAAGATTTGCCTGTTTCTTATTCTCAATAGCCTTCGCTTCAGCTTGCCTCTTTGCGTTTTCTTCCCGCCGTTTCTTCTCGGCTTCAGCCTCTGCGTTCTCCCGTTGTTTCTTCTCCGCGTTTAATCTCTTTTTTTCTTCATCTGCCTTCTGCTTCTCCCGCTCGGTTTTATTTTCCTCCTGCTTTCTCTTTCTCTTGTTAATAGTTAACTGAATATTTTTAAGAAGGAATTCAAAATCCTCACCGGACTTGAATCGCCCTAAATAGGTTTCTTTTGTCGCTTCATTCAAGCTATTCATGGCGGCTCTCAATTTTTTCTCACGCGTCGCACTGACTTTACTCTTTATTAAAGCATTCACATTTCTAGAAACATTGTTGAGTTTTTGTCCTTTATTAATACGAATGAGGAAGGCTTTCTTTTCCCCGGGTGAAACTACACCGGATCTGTTTATGACGTTGGATAATTTAGATTTATTCTGCATCTTTCTCTCGTTATTCGCCCTTTTTCGCATCATTAACTCCTGTTGCGCCTTCTGGATTCTCATGGCTTCCTGACGTTTCCTGTTTGCGTTCGCTTCTTTGGCGTTTCTCTCACTTTTCCTTTTAACAATCAGACTTTTCAGGTTTGCGACGATAGATTTAATGTCTTCACCACCGTCGAATCTCCTGAATATACTATTTTTATTAGCATTTGTTAAAGCGGTAGTACTACCTATCAGACTCGTCAAATACTCCTGACGTTTTTTACGTTTAATCGCGGCTCGTTTTCCTGGGGACCTCCTTCCTCCTCCACCTCCTCTACGGAGGTTATTAGCACTTTTCTGTAATTGTTCTTTCGATGCAATGAGGGATTTAACATTTCTAAGTATAACACTGTAATTTGCATCCTTCTCGAAACGCTTGAGAAATCGCACTTTATCAGCGTTAGACAAAACAGTGGAACTGTTGAGTAAACTACTCAGATACGACTGTTGAGACGCTCTACCGGCTCGCGCAAGGTTTGATTTCGCGTTGGCTCGCGCCCTGGCTACTGCATTGGCTGCATTTTTCTTTGCCCGATTGAGATTTTTTCGTATCCTGACATCATTATCATNAACCACGGTTCGGAGTTCCCTCACCTGTTTTTCAGCCATGGCAGCCACTCGCGCAGATTCCGCGGAGCCATCTGCCCTCGCCTTAGCGACCAGATCTGCAGCCTTTTTCTCNGCTTTTTTAAGGTCTTCTCTCATCGCAGCGTCTTTGTCGTCCACATCTTTCTTCAATTCTAGCACCTGCCTCGTCGCCTCTTCTGCAACGCGTTTAGATTCTGCAGACCCGTCGGCCCTCGCCTTGGCGACGAGTTGTTTCGCCTCTTCTCTAGCCTCTATGAGNCCCGCTTTCGTCACAGCGTTCATGGCTATGACATCACCCCTCAACGCCATCACCTGTTTCTCTGCCTGTTCTGCGACCCTCTTTGCCTCATCAGACCCCTCCTTTTTCGCTTGCTCCACTAATTTTTCAGCCTTCTTCTCAGCCGCGCTGAGATCCTCCCTCATCTTGGCATCTTTCTGATTCACGTTAGCCTGTAAATTGTTTATCCTCTTCTTCGCCTCTTCAGCGACCCTCGCGGTTTCAGCAGACCCGTCGGCCCTCGCCGCCGCCACGGCGTTGATCGCTTCTTTTCTCGCCGCCGCGAGGTTTGTTCGTAGCGCAAAGTCTTTGGCATTCACGTTGGCTTTCAAGGAGTTCACTCTCGCTTTCGCCTCTTCAGCGACCCTCGCGGTTTCGGCAGAGCCATCAGCCCTCGCCGCCGCCACGGCATTGGCAGCCTCCTGTTTAGCCATGTTAAGTCTAGAACTCATCAAGGCGTTTTTGCTATTCACGTCGGCTTTCAGCGCGTTCACCCGCTGTTTAGCCTCTTCGGCGACCCTCGCGGATTCCGCGGTTCCGTTGGCTCGCGCCGCCGCCACGGCGTTGGCAGCCTCCTGTCTGGCACTTTTGAGGTTCTCACGCATCTGAGCATTTTTGACGTTCACGTCTGCTTTTAATGTATTGAGTCGTTTCTGTGCCTCTGCTGCGACCCTCGCGGATTCCGCCGANCCATCAATCTTGGCCTGTGCCGTCGCAGCGGCCGCCTCTTTCCTAGCCGTTTCGAGGTTCGATCTCATCTGAGCATTCTTGGCGTTCACGTCAGCTTTTAGTGCATTCACTCTCGCTTTTGCCTCATCGGCCACCCTCTTCGTTTCAGCGGATCCNTTCGCCTTCGCCTGAGCTATGGCGTTGGCTGCTTCTTTTTTAGCCTGATTCAATCTGGCTTTACTATCATTATTTCTTTTTGTAATATTTTCCTGTAATATTTTCATCCTCATCTCCGCTTTGTTGGCCGCCTTTTGGGCCTCTTCGGTTCCTTCGAGCCTAGCCTTCGCCACCGCGTTAGCAGCTTCCTTTTTCGCTTTCGCGAGTTCCTTTATGACCTGACCTTTCATTTCATTTTGCATCCTGATCAAGTTCTTCTTTGCGTTTTCAGCCATCCTTTTCGACTCGACGGTACCATCAGTCCTCGCCCTAGCTAACGACTCTTGTACCCTTTGCTGTGCCAGTCTGAGTTCCTTTCTATTAGTATTAGATGTTTGGATGTTATAGGTACTGAATCGAGTTGTGTTTGTGTTTGTGTTTGTGTACCTATTCCCGTTGAATTGAAAACGTTTCATTCGTTCTTCATGTCTTTTCCTAGCTAAAGACTTTTGTATGTCGTTATTATTGAGGTTCCCGTTCCTATTGTTCCTATTGTTCCTATTGTTCCTATTGAGGTTCCCGTTCCTATTCAGGTTCCCGTTCCTATTGAGGTTCCCGTTCTTATTCAGGTTCCCGTTCTTATTCAGGTTCCCGTTCCTATTCAGGTTCCCGTTCCTGTTGAGGTTCCCGTTCCTGTTGAGGTTCCCGTTCTTATTCAGGTTCCCGTTCTTATTCAGGTTCGCGTTCCTGTTGAGGTTCCCGTTCCTATTCAGGTTCCCGTTCCTGTTGAGGTTCCCGTTCCTGTTGAGGTTCGCGTTCCTATTCAGGTTCGCGTTCCTGTTGAGGTTCGC
>JGI26084J50262_1001716_pt1 | contig 11964 bp, 10 predicted proteins | sample SaaInl6LU_22_DNA_FD_50262 | JGI IMG/M metagenome (IMG submission 50262) | reverse complement strand
TTTTTCATTAAATTTTACGGGATAACGTCACTTTTTTGTGATCATTATCCGAAGATGCTACCTTTTGCAAAGCAACATCTAATGGATTCTGTATCTGNATTAAATCTTTTCTTTTTACATGTGTGTAAATCATTGTGGTTTCCGGCCTTGAATGCCCTAATAATGATTGTATATATCTAATATCAACACCATTTTCTAACAAATGGGTAGCATAACTATGTCTTAAAGTATGAGGCGTTACAGCTCTATGTATACTTGCCTTTTTACAACTTTTTTTTAAGAAAGCCCTAACAGAGCTGGCACTGTACTTTTCTGCTTGTATACCCTCAACAAAAAACTCTTTAGGTTTATAAGAGTAGTAGTAATTCTTTAATAAAGGTATAAAACTTTCCGCTAAACTAACGTACCTGTCTTTTCTACCTTTGCCACTCTTAACAATCAATTGTTTTCTTTCTAAATGAAAGTCTTTTAATCTTAAGTTTATTAACTCACTAATTCGTAAACCACAAGAGTAGAGTAGGGTTATAATTGCTCTATGCTTTAAATTTGTTGTTACACTTATAATTCGTAAAACTTCTTCTTGAGATAGTACTGATGGTAGTTTCTTAGATTTTTTAGGTCGGGTTAATTCAATATCATTAATTTTAGTTGATGGATAATAAGTAGTAAAAATTTTTAAAGCGCTAATAAACTGTCTTTGAGAACTTATAGAATAATTACGTTCTATAAACACCTTTTCTATAAAAAGTTCAACATTTCTATTATCCAAATCGCTCCAGGCCTTCTTGGAATGAAAATTAATAAAATCAGCAATGAAAAAAGTATAGGTTTTAAGCGTGCTTTCACTATATCTTTTACCTTTCATATAAAGGTAAAATCCATTCAAGAGTTTCTTTTCAGGTTCACTCAAATTACGAGTAAACAATTGTTTTTTAGATAACTTTGAGGTGTCTAATTGAGCAATGTTCTTAAATAAGTTTTCTAAAATAGTCAAATTTTCAGGGCTTGCTGAGGTATACCAACAAGCCAGACTTTTACTCCAATAAATATGTGGTGTACTTTTTAATGTATTGATAAGCTGCTGATGATAATCAAACTGAATTAAGATTTTTAATTCTTTTCGATGTGTTTTATGTGCAAGTACTACTTTAGGTAAGTTTGACAATTTTTCTCTTTTTAGCACTTTAAATATAAGAAAAAAAAATTATTTTTTGTTTATTTTAATAGTTTGATTTTCAGTATCTAAAAAAGTATCAATTTAAATGCGGATGTAACTTTTATTGTGTCGTGATACAATTTGAGTTGTATTAGCATGCGATTAAAGTTATGTCAGGGCTCATTTTTGAGGGCTATTTTACATAGTTCAAAATGAGCTGAACAATAGTTTTTAGAAATAAAAAAACTCGATCAACATTTGTTAATCGAGTTTTATATAAATGTCTTGTAAATTTTTAGAATCTAAATTCTAAACCTGCATATGCTCCAAAAGGATGTCCAGGTCTTAAACCTGCAGGCACTCTAGAAACTGCATAAGTTTCATCTAACAAGTTAATAATATTTGCAGTTAAATTTAAGTTTTTAGTTACATAGTACTTACCTGATACATCAACAATGAAGTTAGAATCTACACGTTCTGAATCTGCAATGGCTCCAGATCCTGCTAAGGTTCTAAACTCCCCATTAAAACGTCCATTAAAGTTTAATTCAAATTTGGTGTGTTCTAAAGAAAAACCAACATTAAACTGGTATTTTGGTATGTATGGCAATTCATCACCTACAGTTACTGTACCCCATAAATCATTAGAACTACCAAAACTGTTTTGAAACTCTGTATTTGTATACGTGTAGCCAAAAGATAATGGTAAAGACAAGGCAGCATTTGCTTTTGCAAAATTATAGTTTACCAATAATTCTAATCCGTTTACATTAACCTCACCAGCATTAAATTGATCTAAAGAACCAGTACCACCAGTTGCAGCCAAATCGCTTCCTAATAAATTAGAATAATCGTTAAAGAAACCAACTACTTCACCAGAAATACCCAAGAAATTAAAACGAGTACCTAATTCATAATTAATACTTTCTTCTGGCTCTTGACCATCTTGATTTCCTGGAGGCGAAAATCCTTTGTGAATTCCTCCAAAAATAGAGAAGTCATTACTAAATTTATAGTTTGTACCAATTCCTGGTATGAAAACATCTACATTGTTTTCTCTTTCAGATACATTTACACCTGTTCTGTCAACATCACTTTTACCATAATCTTGTCTTTTTAATGAGATGTTTTCATAACGTAAACCTGGGGTAAATGTCCAATTGTTGTACTTTAATCTATAAGTGATGAAAGAAGCAAATGCATTTGCACTTGATATTCTATTGGCATTTGTACCAGGCACGCCTGCAGTTCTCAATGCTAAATCTCCAGTATTAGAAATGCTGTATTTATCTACCCATTGAAAACGGTCTTCTTCATCATAATGAAAACGAACACCAAATTCAATATCATGAAACGCGTCTCCATTATACCAATGGTAATCTAATTTTGACTGTATACCTTGTGAGTAATATGCTCTGTTATTTGCTTTAACGCCAATGGCATCTGCACCAGAATTTACACTTCCGTTTACAATAGCAAAATGATCTGATAGTGTATTAGGGNTGTCTAAAATGTTTGCAATAGATTGTTTATCGCCATTAAAAGTAATATCGTTTAATTTATACCAATTTCTAGAAAAGTTGTTTCGATAAGCTGTAGTGGTTAAGCGAACATTTTCAGAAAAGTCTACTTTATGTGTTAGTGCATACTGAGTGTGATCTGTNGTCATTAAATCTTCGTTAGAAGAGGCATATCTAGAAAANGGATTTGCATTAAAATCTGCTTCTGTTAATCCTAAATACGTTTCATTACCTACTTCATCTGCATACTGAAATTTAAACTCTAAAGATTGTTTAACACTTGCGTTAGGAAATAGATTTACAGAGAATTTTGCAACCACATCATTCTTGTCAAAACCTGTATCTTTTCCACTTGGTAAAGTTTTAAAACCATCTGAACCATAATTTAAATATTCTACCATATATCCAAAAGTGTTGTTTCCTCCACCCACTTTTGCATGCAATTGTTGTGAGTTAAAACTACCATAGCTCGCTCTAATTTTTCCTCCAAATTCAGTTGGAATTTGAGAAGAAATCATATTAATGGCTCCACCCGTTGTAAATGGGCCATATTGCACTTGGCTACTCCCTTTTAATACTTCTACAGCTTCCATTCTTGCAATTGTNGGAAAATAATAGGCAGAAGAGGCACTATAAGGTGCAGGTGCCATTAAAATACCATCTTCCATAATTGTAATTTTAGAACTACGTTCTGGAGAGGTACCTCTTAAACTAATATTTGGTCTTAAACCAAAACCATCTTCTTCATAGATAGAAACACCAGGTACTGTTCTTAACGCTCTATTTACATCTGTAAAACTAAATTTCTGTAATTCTTTTGGTGATAAATAATAAGCGGAACCTGTTCTATTTTTTGCTACATATTTGTTACCGAAAATTGCAGTAGTAGAAATGATAACTTCGTCTAATTGTTGAATAGAATCTAAAGTCTTTGCTTCTGCTTTCTTTTCTTGAGCGTTGATTGTTAATGTAATAAGTGATAAAATTAATACTGATACCTTCTTCATTTTATTTAGATTAAGTATAAATAGGTTTTAAATCGGGTGCAAATATACGNCCTCATAACAGTTTTTCCAAAGCTTATTTAGAATAAATTAAAATAAAATTACAAAATTTTTTAAATTGATGAGAAAAGGTCTGAGAATCAAAAGAAAACGAATAAAGGATCAAATTAAATTAGTTTAAAATCATTATATATCGTAAATTTGCTCGCAATTATAGCTTAATTGCCACATGATCGCACACGAAAACAAAATTTTAGGAGAAGGTCTTACTTATGATGACGTACTTCTAGTTCCAGCATTCTCAGAAGTCTTACCTAGAGAAGTTAGTATTCAAACAAAATTTACCAAAAACATTACTATTAATGTACCTATTGTATCTGCTGCTATGGATACTGTAACAGAATNTTCTTTGGCCATAGCCATAGCAAGAGAAGGTGGTATTGGTGTTTTACATAAAAATATGACTACAGACCAACAGGCACAAGAAGTACGTAAAGTAAAACGAGCTGAAAGTGGTATGATTTTAGATCCTGTAACACTTCAAATGGATGCTACTGTTTTAGATGCAAAATTAAGCATGAAAGAACACAGTATTGGTGGTATTCCAATTGTGGATAAAGAAGGTACATTAAAAGGTATTGTAACCAACAGAGATTTACGTTTTGAGCATAAAAATAAAAGACCTATTGTAGAGGTAATGACGAGTGAAAATCTAGTTACTGCAGATGTTGGTACGTCTTTAAAAGATGCTGAGAAAATTTTGCAAAACTATAAAATTGAAAAGCTTTTAATTGTTGATGCAGATTATAAATTAAAAGGATTAATCACGTTTAGAGATATTACTAAAGTTACACAAAAGCCAATTGCCAATAAAGATTCTTTTGGTAGATTAAGAGTAGCTGCTGCTTTAGGAGTTACTGCAGATGCTGTAGATAGAGCTTCTGCTTTAGTAAAAGCTGGTGTAGATGCTGTAATTATAGATACTGCTCATGGGCATACAGCTGGAGTAGTAAAAGTTCTAAAAGCGGTTAAAGATAAATTTCCTGAGTTAGACGTTGTTGTTGGTAATATTGCAACTGCAGAAGCAGCTAAATATTTAGTAGCCGCTGGTGCAGATGCTGTAAAAGTAGGTATTGGTCCTGGTTCTATTTGTACAACAAGAGTTGTTGCAGGTGTTGGTTTCCCTCAATTTTCTGCTGTTTTAGAGGTGGCAAATGCTATAAAAGGTAGTGGTGTTCCTGTGATTGCAGATGGTGGAATACGATATACAGGTGATATTCCGAAGGCCATTGCTGCAGGTGCAGATTGTGTAATGTTAGGTTCATTGCTAGCAGGTACAAAAGAATCTCCAGGAGAAACCATTATTTACGAAGGAAGAAAATTCAAATCATATAGAGGTATGGGATCTGTAGAAGCTATGAAACAAGGTTCTAAAGATAGATATTTCCAAGATGTTGAAGATGATATTAAAAAATTAGTACCAGAAGGTATTGTTGGTAGAGTGCCTTATAAAGGTGAGTTATTTGAAAGTATTCACCAATTTATAGGTGGTTTANGAGCAGGTATGGGATATTGTGGAGCTAAGGATATAGAAACGTTAAAAGAAACAGGTAGATTTGTAAGAATCACAGCTAGTGGAATTAACGAAAGTCATCCTCATGATGTAGCTATTACAAAAGAAGCGCCTAATTATAGTAGGAGGTAAGCTAACTTTCAGTTTTAGAAGATTTTTTTTCTATGAAAATATTTTTTTTGTTATTACTGTAACAAAACAAAAAAAACTACGTCTTATTTGTAACGGTAAGTTTGTTTAACATTTATAATAAACGCTCCGTTACATAAGTTAGTTTTTTTTAGTTAGATTAGAGTCAAAGTCATTCATACTGATTTTGACTCTTTTTTTTTTAATTATTTTTGGAAGGTATTTTTTCGCGCTCTATTTTTCCTTTCTTTATCGCTTTGTAATTTTCATAACAATCCAATACAGCTTCTATCATTTGTAAATCTGAAGCTTTTTTAATAAAATAAGAAGAGTAGCTACAATCTGTAAGTAATTCATTCAATTCTTGCCTATCCATATCAAGGTATTCCATCATTACCTCTCTATCAAACTTACCGGCTAACATTTTTCTTAAATCGTCTTCTTTTTTTAGTTTTTGTAATTTTTTTAATTGCTTCGGTTTTTTTCCAAAAAGATTGTACAGATAATCNACAGGCTGAAAAAGAGCTGCTAGAGGTGAAGAAAAATCTCTTTTTTGAGCTTTACCCACTTCGTACGTTTGTTTTAAACCATTGATATGAATTCTTGTAAAACGATCTTTAGGAACTTGTTTTACATCAATTTCTAGCACACCAATAAGTTTTGTAGATTTTATGATTACTTCTTTAATTTGTTGTGGTTTTTCATACAAGGCTATCTCTAACTCGTTTCCCTTTAGAAGGTCGTTTGTTATTTTTAATTTTATAGAAGAAAAACCTAAATAAGAAACTAAAATAGTATCATTTACACTTGTTGGTAACTCAAAAAAACCTTTATCATTGGTAATGGTTCCTTGTACTGTATTTAAGTTTAAAACATGAGCAGCACTTAGAATACTATTGTCTTCTGCGTGTATGATTTGCCCTTTAAGAATTTTTTTTTCACTACTATCGTTCTGTGCAAATGCACTAAGGGCAACTAATAAACACCCAAAAAAGAATAATTTTCGCATAAAACAAAATTAAGTATTAAACCGTTTAAAAAGGTTAATATTTTGTGAAGAAGTAAAAAAAAAGTGCGCACGAGAAGATTCGAACTTCCACAAACTTGCGTTTACAGCCCCCTCAAGGCTGCGCGTCTACCAATTTCGCCACGTGCGCTTTAATTTGTATAAAAATAATCAATAAAAAATAAAAAAGTTAAGCAGATGCTTAACTTTTTCTTGTGACCGGGCTGGGGCTCGAACCCAGGACCCTCTCCTTAAAAGGGAGATGCTCTACCAACTGAGCTACCAGGTCTAAAATTAACAGCTGCAAATATACTATCAATCTTTGAATTGTAGGTGTTAAAAAGCTTAAATTTTTATCGATATTTGTAGAAAATAATAATTTATGGAAATTGTTTTGTTGGGCTATATGGCCTCAGGTAAATCTACTATTGGTAAAAAATTAGCTAAGTCATTAGACCTCAAATTTATAGACTTAGATGATTATATTATTGAAAAAGAAAAACAATCCATAAGTGCTATTTTTAGTACTAAAGGTGAAATTTATTTTAGAAAGATNGAACACCAATATCTGAAAGAAATCGTAAATAATTCCAAAGATTATGTTCTTTCACTAGGAGGTGGTACCCCTTGTTATGCAAATAATATGTCGTTGATTTTAGACAGTAATGCCATTTCTATTTATTTAAAAGGCAATACCAATACGTTAACAGAAAGACTAATTAGAAAAAAAGCAAAAAGACCATTAATTGCTTCATTAGAAGATGATAAAATACCGGAATTTGTTGCAAAACATCTTTTTGAGAGACGGCCTTTTTACGAACAATCAGAAAAAAGTATAAGTATAGATAACCTTACTAAAAAAGAAGTTGCCAAACAGATTAAGGCTACATTATTATAATAAGTATGCCTTAGAATCTGTACTAGAAAAATCTACTTGAATATGTTCTTTAATAGATGTAGATAAAGATACCCCTTTAAAATCTGCTTTTACTGGATATTTTTTATGATTTCTATTTACCAATACCGCTGTTTTAAATTGTTTTAAAGGAACATTTAAAAAATGTTTTACACCGTAAATTAATGTGGTACCTGAATTTAAAACATCATCTACCAATACCAAAGATTTGTTTTTGTACGCAGCTATTTCTAAAGAAGTAGTTATAGGCGCTAAAGGTTTTTTCTTATCGATGTTTACTTTACAAATGGTTATTTTTAAACCAGAAATTTCTTTGAGTGTGCTTACTATTTTTTCAGCAAAAACATATCCATTTCCTACAATACCTGCAATAATAACCTCTTTTTCATTACTATTACTTTCATAGATTTGATATGCAATTCTTTTTATTCTTTGGTTAATTTGTATCGTATCTAAAATAATATTACTGTCTGTTTTCATATTTCTGCTGTTGTATTATCTGTAAATCCTTCAATATCTCTTCGATCTTTTTTTGTGGGCCTCCCAGTTCCTTTTTTTCTGTAATAGTCTTTTGAATATTTCAAAAGTTCATTTTTTTGAAATTCCTCTTTTGGGGTAACATCCTTCCGATACAAATCTACCAATTTTGCACCAACCCTGCTTTCTGGTAAATCTAAAACTTTTATTTGATAATTAATTTGATTTTTGCGTACTCTTATCAATTCATTACCAAATACTTCTTTAGAAGGTTTTATATTGGTATCTAACATCTTTACTTGCCCTTTTTTACAAGCGTTTGTAGCCAAACTTCTTGTTTTAAAAAGTCGAATACACCATAAGTATTTGTCAATTCTCATAAAAAAAGTTAAAATATATGTTTTGTCTTTTTACAAAGGTATAAAAATGGTAAATTGCGCGCTCTAATTTTAGGTATAAATGATAAAATTAAAAAATATTATTGCAGTAATCGTAGTTTCGATTGTTATATATGCATGTGAAGATGAGGGGTTTATTGTAAACCCTTTTGCAGATGTAAATCATATTGCTTTAGCAGCTTCAGATAATGATTCTATTGTAAAGTTCTTAAAAAATCACTATTATGATCGCGATTTAGACTCTGTAAAACCATTAGTTTCTGGTAAGGTAGCTATGTTTGACGATGTTCCTAACTTAAAAACTTTAGAGATTACCGAAAATACAATTGATTATAAATTATATGTATACGTAGCGAAACAAGGAGATGCTGGGGCAGATCCAGATAAAGGTTTTCCTACAGTTGTAGATTCTGTTTTTGTTAAATACGATGGTAGAACTGTAGCAGGGACTAGTTTCTCTGATACTAGTTTTGATAGCAATACTTCTGGTATCTGGTTTACTTTAGTTTCCGTAATTAAAGGATGGTCTTATGGTTTTACACAAGTTAAAGGAGGGGAGTTAAAAAAAGGGCCGAATGGAGAACCGTTTAACGGACCTATTACTTACTTAAATGGAGGTAAAGGAGTACTTTTTATTCCTTCAGGTTTGGCCTATCCATCATCCAATCCTAACAATCAGTCTAGTGCATTAGTAGATACAAACTTAATGTTTTACATTGATTTATTAACCTTAGTACCAAATACAGATCATGATAACGATGGTGTTCCTTCTATTTTAGAAGATGTTGATGCTGATGGCATTGTTACTAATGACGATTCTGATGAAGATGGTTTTCCTAATTACTTTGATGTAGATGATGATGGTGATGGAATATTTACAATAGATGAAGATGCGAATAATGATGGTGATCCTACAAATGATTTTAGCGATCCGAATAATCCAAATGTTCCCGATTATTTAAACCCTGATATCAATTAGGTTTTATTCATAAAACAAAAACGCTCTTACATTTGTAAGAGCGTTTTTTATTGTTTTTATTTTTTGCTATGCATTGTTTCTTTTACAAGCAAGAAGTGTGTTTTTTAATAACATTGCAATTGTCATTGGTCCTACACCACCAGGCACAGGAGTAATAAATTCAGATTTTGAGGCAACTTCATTAAAAGCAACATCGCCAATTAATCGAAAACCACTTTTTTTACTTGTATCTGCAACTCTAGTAATTCCTACATCGATAATCGTTGCATTTTCTTTTACCATATCTGCCTTTACAAATTCAGGGATTCCTATAGCAGCAACAATAATGTCTGCTTGTAAAGTAATTTCTTTTAAGTTTTTAGTTCTACTATGACACATGGTTACAGTAGCATTACCCACCTTTCTTTTTTGCGATAATAAAATACTCATAGGGCTTCCTACAATATGGCTTCTTCCTAAAACAACCACATGTTTACCAGAAGTTTCTACATTATATCTGTCTAATAATTCTAAAATTCCGAATGGAGTTGCAGAGATAAAAGTAGGCAGGTTTAAAGCCANCTTACCAACGTTTGTTGGATGAAACCCATCTACATCTTTATTTGGATCTACGGCCATAATCACCTTTTGCTCATCAATATGTTTTGGTAAAGGTAATTGTACTATAAAACCATCAATATCATTATTTACATTTAATATTTCTATTTCATTTAATAAATCCGTTTCAGAAATAGCTTCTGGCAAACGTATTAATGTAGATTCGAAACCTACACGTTCGCAAGCTTTAACCTTAGCATTTACATAAGTAATACTAGCTCCATTATTACCAACAATGATTGCCGCTAAATGTGGTGTTTTACTTCCTTTATTTTTTAAGGCTGTAACTTCTAAAGCAATTTCTTCCTTTATGTCTGCAGCTGTTTTTTTTCCGTCTAAAAGTATCATTTATTGATTGGGTATAAGTGGTTTTTATATCTAGTTCTTAACGCATGTTCTGCATCATTTGCATCATTTTTTTGCCACCACCACCTTGCATCATCTTCATCATTTTACTCATCTGGTTAAATTGCTTCATTAGTTGATTTACTTCTTGGATAGAAGTACCAGAGCCTTTTGCAATTCTTTTCTTTCTACTAGCATTAATTGTAGCAGGTGTAGTTCTTTCTTTTGGTGTCATTGAATGTATTATGGCTTCAATACCTTTAAAAGCATCGTCATCTATATCTACATCTTTCATGGCTTTACCAGCACCAGGAATCATGCCTACCAAATCCTTCATGCTCCCCATTTTTTTAATTTGCTGAATCTGGTTTAGAAAATCATCAAAACCAAATTGATTCTTAGCAATTTTTTTTTGAAGTTTTCTAGCTTCTTCTTCATCATATTGGTCTTGTGCTCTTTCTACTAAAGAAACAACATCTCCCATTCCTAAGATTCGATCTGCCATTCTATCTGGATAGAAAACATCGATAGCTTCCATTTTTTCTCCTGTACCAATAAACTTTATGGGTTTATTTACCACAGATTTTATAGACAATGCAGCACCACCTCTTGTATCTCCATCTAATTTTGTTAGTACAACACCATCAAAATTTAAAATATCATTAAATGCTTTTGCAGTATTTACAGCATCTTGCCCAGTCATAGAATCTACTACAAATAACGTTTCTTGTGGGGTAATGGCTTTGTGGATATTAGAAATTTCATTCATCATTTCTTGATCTACTGCCAAACGACCTGCAGTATCAATAATCACTACATTTTTACCATTTGCTTTTGCATGCTTTATTGCATTTTCAGAAATTTCTACAGGATTATTGTTGCCTACTTCAGCATAGACTTCTACACCTATTTGCTCTCCAACAACTTGTAATTGATTNATAGCAGCAGGTCTGTAAACATCACAACCTACCAACAAAACTTGTTTTGATTTTTTATTTTTTAAGTAGTTGGCCAACTTACCAGAAAATGTAGTTTTACCAGAACCTTGAAGACCAGACATTAAAATCACAGTAGGAGCACCTCCTAAATTAACACCAACTATTTCGCCCCCCATTAATTGAGTAAGCTCATCTTTTACCAGCTTTACCATTAATTGACCAGGGTTTAATGTAGTTAAAACATTTTGCCCTATTGCTTCTGATTGTACTTTTTTAGTAAAGTCTTTGGCTATTTTAAAATTAACATCGGCATCTAGTAAAGCTCTTCGTACTTCTTTTAAAGTTTCTGCAACATTAATTTCAGTAATCTGTCCATGTCCTTTAAGAGTATGTAAGGCTTTATCTAATTTATCACTTAAATTATTAAACATAATTTGATTTCGTTTTTAGGAAACACAAATTTACAAATTACTGTTCGCTTATAAAAATTAAAAGCCTATTCAGTCTTTAAAAAAAAGGCTTATTAAAAAGTTGGTTAAATGAAGTACAATAGAACCTAAAAAAAGTAATATCGCCATTAAAAAAAGCGCATTTAAATTAAAGCCTAGTAGTTCTTTTTGCTCCAAAACACCCTGGCTGTCTAAATGTAAAATAGCATATAAATAAGGAATTAGTGCCAGGGTTTGCAACAGTATATGAAGTATAGTAAGTAGTTTTTTAGGCGTTTTATTTGCCCAATCTAAGGCCAAATAGTTTACCCCAATTAACCCAAAGTAAATGGCAGAAACATAGCACCAAAAATCTACATTTAATAAATAGTTTATGTATGAAATTTCGATAGCAATAGGAATGTCTTTTTTTAAGAAACCCAAGAGTAAAAAAACAGGAATTCCTCCAAAGAAAAATAGGTGAGGCTTTTTTGTCAA
>JGI26084J50262_1001708_pt1 | contig 11999 bp, 10 predicted proteins | sample SaaInl6LU_22_DNA_FD_50262 | JGI IMG/M metagenome (IMG submission 50262) | reverse complement strand
GTTTCCAGAAGGAATTAAAATTATCAATTTTGAAAATAACGGAAAAGATTCTGTGACTGTTATTGGAGATTACGCTTTGTCATACTCTAAAACATCTATTTCAGAACTTAAAGAAAATGTTGTAGTTATAAATCATACAGATGTATCAAGATTAGAAACGAGTCAANTGTTTTGGGATCAAAAGAATAAATATTTTTTTACTGAAAAAGAATTTGTATTGATGACACTTAACGATACGATTAGTGGTGTTGGTTTTGAATCTATGGAGAATTTAAAAAAATATGTTGCTAAGAAAACAAATGGAAATATTTTAACAAACGAAGACGAATTATGAATAAACTCTGGAAATTTTTACAATACGGATACTTAATTGTTGGAGCTATTTTTTTAGTTGAAGCAATTCTTCAATGGAAAGACGATCAACAAAAGGCATTATTTATGTTTGGTTTTTCTATCTTTATCATATTAATATTCTTCTTGAAAAGACATTTTAGAAAAAAAATAGAGAAGAGAAATCAATTGTAAATGGAGATTGATATCATCATCATTCTGATATCTATTATTTTATCAGCATTTTTTTCTGGAATGGAGATTGCCTTTGTTTCTGCAAACAAACTTCATATTGAATTAGAAAAAAAAAGAGCAGGTTTTATTCCTAATATCTTAAGTAAACTAACTCATAAATCATCTAAGTTTATTACCACCATGCTTGTAGGTAATAATATTTCGTTGGTTATTTACAGTTACTTTATGGGAAAGGTAATCGTAAATTTTCTTCCTATTAATAGTTTTAATGAATTCTCTATACTTTTTATTCAGACGTGTATTTCAACCATTATTATACTTGTTACCGCTGAGTTTCTTCCAAAAGCAATTTTTAGAGTGTATGCTAATGAAACACTTAAAATTTTTACAGTACCCGCCTACTTTTTTTATTTAATTCTTTACTTTTTTTCTTCATTAATTAATGGAATTTCAGATTTTTTTCTCAAACTATTTTTTAGCACAGATAAAGATCAGCGACAAACAGAATTTAGTAAAGAAGAGTTAGGGAATTATATTTCAGAACAATTAGAAACGGGTAATGGAAACGATGATGAGATGGATTCTGAGATTCAAATATTTCAAAATGCATTAGAATTTCAAAAAGTTAAAGCTAGAGAAATTATGGTTCCTAGAACTGAAATTTTAGCGATTGAAATTCACGAAAAAGTGAGTAAGTTGAGCGAATTTTTTATCAGTAGCGGTTATTCTAAGATTTTAGTCTACAAAAACTCGTTAGATGATATTATCGGATATGTAAATGCTTTCGAGTTGTTTAAAAAGCCCAAGACAATTAAATCAATATTATTACCTGTTGAAATAGTTCCAGAATCTATGATGATTAACGATATTTTAAACAGTTTAATAAAAAAAAGAAAAAGTATTGCAGTAGTTGTTGATGAGTATGGTGGAACTTCTGGTATTATTACTGTTGAAGATGTAGTAGAGGAGCTTTTTGGAGAAATAGAAGACGAGCATGATGTTCAAGAGCTTACAGATGAAAAAATTAGCGAAACAGAATTTAAACTTTCAGCGAGATTAGAAATCGATTATTTAAATGAAGAATATAATCTTGGGTTTCCAAAGGAAGAAGCCTACGAAACTTTAGGTGGTTTTATAATAGATTACACTGAAAATATCCCAGAAAACAACGAGGTTTTAAATATCTTAAATTACAGAATTACAATTCTAAATGTGAGTTCTTCAAAAATTGATGAAATCCATTTAAAAATTATAGACAATGAAGAAAATTAACAACTCTAATTTTCTTTAAAATTTACAATAAATACTGGGGCTTCTGGTTGCTTATTTACGTGGCAAATTGTATATTCGCCCATTCAAAAATAAATTATTGATTTTATGGCAATTTTATCAAAAATAAGAGATCGTTCTATCGCACTAATCGCGGTTATTGGTTTAGCTTTATTCGCATTTGTGTTAGATCCATCAACATTATCAGATTTCTTTGATTCTACTAAGATAAACGAAGTTGGAGAAGTGGACGGAGAATCAATCTCTAGGCAAGAATACGCTCAAGCATTAGAAACTTATAAAACAAGAACTAATGGTAGAGTCTCAGACATGCAAGCTGCTAAAACTGTTTGGGAAAATATTTTAAAAGAAAAAATATATACTAAGCAATTAGAAGATGCGGGTGTAACTATTGGAGAATCTGATGTTATTAATAGTATTATTAATTCGCCATCAATACAAGGAAATCCTCAATTTTTAAATGAGGCGGGTTTATTTGATAAAGATAAATTCATGCAGTTTTTAAAGGATACGCAAGAAAGTGAAGATCAAAGTCTTTGGAATGCTTGGAGTAATTATATTAGTGAAGTAGGAGTTAGTTTAAAAAGAGACACCTATGATAACTTAATCAAAGCAGGTCTTGGAGCTTCTTTAAAGGAAGGTCAATATCAATATGAAGAAGATAACAATCTAGTAAGTGCAGATCTTGTTAATATTCCATATTCTTCAATTCCAGATAGTTTGGTAACTGTAACTAGGGATGAAGTAGATGCATATATCAAAAAGAATCCAACTCAATTTGAAATAGACGCAACAAGAGATATTTCTTATGTGAAATTTGATATTTTAGCAACAGAAAGTGATAAAGAAGCTATAAAAAATAAGGTCGCATCTTTTTTAGAAGATAGACAAGATTTAAATAAAGCTACAGCACAACAATTTACAATTCAAGGATTAAAAAACACGACAGATTACAATCTATTTTTTGAAGAGAATATATCAGATATACCAATGCAGGAAGTTTATTTAATGAAAAATGAACTACCACAAGTTATATCCGAAGCGGTTATTCAAGGAAAGGTTAATGATACCTTTGGGCCTTATGAAGATAGAAATTATTTTAAAATTTCTAAATTAACCGCTACTTTCTCAAGACCAGACTCTGTTAAAGCAAGTAGTATTTTTATTCCATATGTTGGTTCTTTAGGAGCTACAGTAGAAACTACAAAAACAGAAGAGCAAGCAAAAGTTTCTATAGATAGCATATACAAACTTGTTAGAAATAACAAAAAGAAATTCGCTGATATTGCAAGTAAAGTTAACACAGACTCAAGTAAAGATAAAGGTGGAGATATAGGATGGAATAGACATAATCAATCTTTTAATTCTACTAGATTTGATGTTGATTTAGCTGAATTTATGTTTGATAACAAAGTTGGTGAAATAGGAGTAGTTAAATCTAAGTTTGGTTTTCATGTTATTAGAATAGACGATCAAAAGAACAGACAAAAAGTAGTTAAAATGATTACTTTCGGAAGAGAAATTATTCCTTCTTTAAACACAGAAAATGCTGTTTTTCAAAAGGCAGAGCAGTTTGCATTAGATTTAGCTTCAAAAGAAAGTAATTTTTATGATGTAGCAAAAAAATCAAATTATCAAACAAAACCAGCTATTGGTTTAAAGATTATGGATGATAAAGTTCCAGGTCTTCCAGCAACTCAAAGACCAATTGTAACTTGGTCTTTTGGTAGAGACACTAAAGTTGGTGATGTTCAGAGATTTGACGTAGACAAAGGATATGTTGTAGCAATACTGACAGGTAAAACTAATAAAGGCCTTCTGAGTTCTTCAAAAGCAATTAATAGAGTTAGACCAATTTTATTGAACGATAAAAAAGCAGAACTGATAAAAGAAAAAATGATTGGCTCTTCATTAAATGATATAGCTACAGCTAATAATATTGTTATAAAAAAGGCGGATAATGTATCTCTAAAATCTCCATCCATAGCTGGAGTTGGTTTTGAACCAAAAATAGTTGGAGCGATGCAAAGAGCAAAAGAAAATCAATTTTACAATAAAGTTGCAGGTGATAGAGGTGTGTATGCTTTTGTTGTAAACAAAAAAGAAAAAGCTGTTGTTTTGCCAAATTACGAGGTATATAGAAAAGTTATCTCTGAAGATAGAAAGGCTAGTGTTTTAAAAATATTTGAAGCTTTAAAGAAAACATCTGAAGTAGAAGATAGTAGAGCTGCTTTTCACGGAGTTCAGTAATTTATGAATTTTTCTCTTTATAGATATAAAAAAGCCTCGACTATGTCGAGGCTTTTTTTGGTTAATATTTTAAAGTTTTTATCCGTTCATAGAGATTAAAAACTCTTCGTTGTTTTTAGAGAACTTCACTTTATCATTTATAAACTCCATCGCTTCAATAGGATTCATGTCAGCAAGATATTTTCTTAAGACCCACATACGTTGTACGTTTTTAGCATCCAATAAAAGGTCGTCTCTTCGTGTACTAGACTTAATCAAATCAATTGCTGGGTAAATACGTCTGTTAGAGATATTTCTATCTAACTGTAATTCCATATTACCAGTACCTTTAAACTCTTCAAAAATAACTTCATCCATTTTTGAACCAGTTTCAGTAAGAGCGGTAGCAATAATAGTTAATGAACCACCATTTTCTATATTTCTAGCAGCACCAAAGAAACGTTTCGGTTTGTGCAAAGCATTCGCATCGATACCACCTGATAAAATTTTACCAGAAGCCGGAGCTACAGTATTGTAGGCTCTAGCTAAACGAGTTATTGAATCTAATAAGATGACAACATCATGTCCACACTCTACTAGACGTTTTGCCTTTTCTAAGACAATATTAGCAACTCTAACATGTTTATCTGCAGGTTCGTCAAAAGTAGAGGCAACTACCTCTCCGCGAACACTACGTTGCATGTCCGTTACTTCTTCAGGTCTTTCATCTATCAATAAAACAATCTGATATACTTCAGGATGATTTGCGGCAATTGCATTTGCCACATCCTTTAATAACATCGTTTTACCAGTTTTTGGTTGCGCTACAATCATACCACGCTGTCCTTTTCCAATTGGAGAGAATAAGTCGATAATTCTTGTAGATAATGAACTTCCTTTTTCAGCTAAATTAAATTTTTGCTCAGGAAAAAGAGGAGTTAAATGTTCAAAAGAAACACGATCTCTAACAATATTTGGATTTAATCCATTTATTTTAGAAACTCTAATTAAAGGAAAATACTTTTCGCCTTCTTTTGGTGGTCTAACATTTCCTCTAACAGTATCACCAGTTTTTAAACCAAATAATTTTATTTGAGATTGAGAGACATAAATATCATCAGGAGATGATAAGTAGTTATAATCCGAAGATCGTAAAAAACCATAACCATCAGGCATCATTTCTAATACACCTTCGCTTTCAATGATTCCGTCGAATTCAAAATCAGGATCTTTATACTTATTTCCATTTTTTGGATTGTGCTGATTTTGGTTCTTCTGTTCTCTTGTAGAATTAGAATTTTGACTCCTATTTCTATTGTTATTTTGATGAGCTTTAGGTCTAGGCTGTGAATTTTTATCAACTGATGATGATTTGATATCACTTGCATTTTTTTCTGAAGAAATTACTTCAGGTTTTTTAGACTTATGGATAGGCTTCTTATTCTGATGAACCGGAGCTTTTTTCTCAATAATTTTTTCCTCTACCTTTTCTACTACTTTTTCTTCACTAGTTACTTTTGGAGAATCTTCAGTTTTTTTGACAGGAGGACTGTCATTATTTTCAGAAACAGCTTTTTTTACAAGTCTTTTTCTTTTTGGCTTTTCAGCTTTAGGTTTTTCACTACTTGGATTTTCGGTCTTAGTAGGATTAGCAGCTTGTATGTCTAAGATTTGATATACAAGATCTAACTTGTTTAATTGACTAGTTTTAGTTAAGCCAATAGATTTAGCAATTTGCTGTAAGTCAGCAAGTGTTTTTGCTTTTAGTTCTGAAATTTCGAACATGTAAGTTAAATTAAATTAGGATTCTTAAGTATGTTAAGAATTTTGTTAAGTTTTTTTGATTTTATATAGATTGTATAAAGTACTATACAACAGTATTAGAGTGGTTGTTACAGCAAATATATGCAATTATTTTAAATGTTTATGTTTCTTTTTAAAAAAGAAAGTCATAATTTTGTTCTTCGTTACAATAGAATGATACAAAGAATACAATCAATATATTTATTATTAATATCCATTCTTTCTGTTGGGTTTATTTTTATTTTTAAACTTTGGAAAGTTGCTAATGATGAAGTATTTGCATTTGATTTATTTTCTAATGAAGAAACCTTATCAAAACTAGTTCCTTTGCTTTTTATTCTATCCGCTTTTGTTGCAATAGTTTCAATTTTTCAATTTAGAAAAAGACAACTTCAGTTTGTACTTGGGCGTATTATTATTTTGATCAATCTCTTTTTATTAGGAATATTGATTTATTTATCTCTAAACTTACCTGGAGAAGTTTCTTCTGAGAAAGGTATTGGGATGTTTATACCAACTATTGTTATTTTGCTATCTGTGATTGCAAACAAAGCAATTAAGAAGGATGAAGATCTCGTAAAATCTGTAGATAGATTGCGATAGACCTAACATCTTAGTATATTTAGTGCGATAAACCAGAGCTAACCCTCTGGTTTTTTATATTTACATATTAAATTTAAAAACATAGTCATCCCTATAAAAGGGGAGCGCCCTCCCTATTTATGGGGAGAAGAAAATTTCACTAAATTTAGGTATTGTGATATGTGAAACACCAACTTATATTTGTAATATACTATGAAAAAAAAGATTCAAGTTCACGTAGCTGATGATCACAAAATACTAATAGAAGGTATAATAGCTGTGATTAATACAGATGATGATATAGAAATAGAAGGTTACTCACTAACTGGTAAAGAAGTTATTGACTGGGCTGAGAAACATAGGGCTGATATTTTAATATTAGATATTAATATGCCTCATTATGATGGTATTGAAGTTTTGAAATTTTTTAAACTCAAGAAAATCAACCTCAAAGTCATTATTCTTTCTAGTTATGATGATGTAAAATTAGTAGAAGAAATGTTATCTCTAGGAGCTAGCGGTTTCTTATCTAAAGATAGTGCAGGAGAACATATTATTAATGCTATAAAAGCAGTTCATGAAGGTGAACAATATTTTAGTGACACTATTAAAAATAATCTTTTAAAGCTTTATACAGGGCAAAAAGTTAAAGCTGGTGAAAGACCAGAAAGTACCATAGCCCATAGCTTAACAGAAAGAGAAGTTGAGGTATTAAAATTGATAGCACAAGAATACAATTCTCCAGAAATTGCAGACTTATTAAATATAAGTCAAAGTACAGTAGATACCTATAGAAAAAGTTTATTAAAGAAAACAAATGTTAAAAATGCAGTAGGCTTAGCAATGTATGCAGTAAAAAATAAAATTATATAATTTAAGAATTCTCTTAACTATAACTACCCCCCCCCTAATATTAATCAGAATAATTAACTACCCCTCCCCAACCTCTTATATAATTTTGCTGTATANTTTGTTTGGCCTATTTTTAAAAAAATAGTAAAACCAATTTTCCAATTTATTAAAATTTCTTATCATGAAAAAATTTAGCTTAATTACCTTATTACTTATCACAGTGGGTTTTTCTTCCTGTACACAAGAGGATTCAACATTTTTAGAGGAGCCAACTGCTCAAGTCTTATTAAAATCTTTTACGTTAAACAAAAGCACTAGTGGAGATTACTCCTTAGATTATCAATTAAACAATGGTGCAGCATCAGATAATGTTTTAGATGCTAAAACCAATACCAGTAATATTTACTTATATTCGTCTGAGAATGTATCTAAATCAATAAAAAATGAAGGGATCGCTCTTAAGGATGGAGAGTTAAGAATTAGCTTTAACGATACAGAAAAACATAAAAAACATTCTATTACTGTTTTAGATGAAGAGATTAAGGCTAGTAGATCTGAAGATGACACTGATTTAGGGTATTTAAACTCTTATAGTGTTACAACAAATAATGATGGTACTTTTACCTTAGATTTTAAAGTTAACGAATGGGTAGTTGTTGATTATATTTTTGATGCCGATAACAATGTGTATGAAATTCATTTAACTCCAGGAGAAGGTACTCAGTCAGATTTTGCAAATAANTTTGTTAAGGANGAAAACGAATCGATGGAGATAGCTTTTGTTAATAATACGACAGAATCAAGGGATCTGCCAATAAAGAAACCAGTAATAATTTTTGACTAAAAATCAAATTATAATTTTTGATTTGAAAATAAATTTGAAAAAATATTTTAAACTTATATTCCTAACTATAGTAAGTTTGAATGTAAGCTGTAACTCAGAGTCTGGTTTAAATAAATCAGACTCTGAGTTGTTATTTTTAAAAAAACAAATGGATTCTTTATATGTGGAATCTGATAGTCTTTATCAAAGAAAAAATTATTCACCAGCTTTAAATAAAGCATTGAATCTTTTAGAAATTGCAAAAAATGAAAAAGATCTCGATTTAGTCTCAAAAACTAATTATTTAATCGGTAAAATTTGGCATGAAACGAAGTCCTACACAAAAGCTATAACTTATTTTAAAACAAGCCTGAAAGGTTTTATCAGTCAAATTGAATTAAATGATTCTCTTAATGATAAAAAATCTCCATTAGATCAAAACTATAATTATTTAGAAAACAACTTCAATATTGGAAAATCGTATCATCGTTTATTTGACGAGAAGTTAGAAGTAAAAGATAGTGTTAAAACTACTATTTATAAGGATAGTACTCTCTATTATTATAGGAAAGTTCAAAATTCAAAATCATTTAAAGGAGATATAGAATTATTAAAAGCGAGGGTTTATAATAATCTTTCTGGCTTTTATATGAGGGAACAAATATTTGATAAAGCAGAAGAATTTGCTTTAAAATCTATAGAAATAAAAGAAAGACAAGGAGATCAACTTTTAATTGCTAGTGGGTATAATACACTTTCTAACATTCAGTTTTTTAAGAAAGATTATGAAACTTCCAAAAAATATTTAAAAAAAGGACTCGAGGCTTTAGAAAAAATAAAGGGAGAAAAAGCGGATGAAATAAAAGCGGGTCTATATTATAACTTGGCTTATTCTAGTTATTTATTAAAAGATTACCGTGCATATGAACAACAAGAGTCTTCTTGGGAATTATACAGGAAGCTTGAAGAAAACCTCAATGAAAAAAAAGTAGCTGAAATTTATGCTAATAAGAATTATGAAAATGGAATAAAAGAAGGTGTCCTTCAGGAAGAAATAAAAAGACAAAAAGTACTATATCAAAAACAAAAAGCACAAGATCTTACATGGATTATCGGAATTAGTGGTTTTTCTATTATCGTACTTTTAATTTTCCTCTTAAATCAATACAAGCTTCGCCAAAAGAATTTAGGTTTAGAGCTTTCAAAACAAGATTTATTGCAACAACAACGTTTGGAAAAAATTAAATCAGAGTCTCAAATTAAAATACTAAACGCAACCCTAGATGGTAAAGAATCTGAGCGAAAAGAAATTGCAGAAACCTTACATGATAGCGTCAGTGCATTACTATCATCTGCTAATTTGCATTTACAAGCGTGTAAAAAACAATTTAATGGTTCTACACCTATGGAAGTAGATAAGTCGCAGAGTATTATCAACGAAGCTTCTCAAAAAATAAGAGACTTATCACATACTTTAGTTTCTTCTATTCTTTTAAAATTTGGATTGGCTTTTGCTATTAAAGATTTTGCAGAAAAGTATTCCAATTCACAGTTGCAAATAGATATAGAAACAAAATATATTAAAAGATATGATCAAGGTTTTGAGATAAAACTCTATAATATCATTCAAGAGTTTGTGAATAATATTTTAAAACATAGTAATGCCTCACACGCAAGTATTAGTTTAATAGAAAAGAATAAAAAAATAATACTAGAGATAAAAGATAATGGTAATGGCTTTGATAATTCACTTATCCAAGAAAAAGATGGTTTAGGGATCAATCAAATAGATGCAAGAATCCATATGATGGAAGGAAAGTTTATCATAGAAACTAGTAAAGGAAAAGGAACATGTATCAATATTGAACTTCCAGTTTGTGATAAAGTATTGACTAAGCTCGTGTAGCTAATTCTATGATTTCCATATTTTTTATTTCTCCACTTTCTAAATCAAATCTTAGCATAGTTCTTATTTTATGAAATCCGTGTTTACCAGCAGCACCTGGATTTAAATGCAATAACCCCAATTTTTTATCATACTGAACTTTCAAAATATGAGAATGCCCACTTATGAAAATTTTTGGTTTTATATTTTTCAGCTCATCTTTAATTCTTGAATTGTACCTATTGGGATATCCTCCAATATGAGTCATCCAAACAGTCACATCTTCTACTCTAAATTTATTATCTAAAGGAAATTGTAATCGTGCGTCTTTATCATCAATATTACCATATACAGCTCTAAGCGGTTTAAGTTTATTAATGGTATCAGTAACTTCAAGATTGCCAATATCACCAGCATGCCAAACTTCATCAGCCTGTTTTACAAACTTTAAAATTTGATCATCAATATATCCATGAGTGTCTGAAAGTAATAAGATTTTCTTCACAGAACGAAAGTACAAATAACAAAATAAATTCCTTAATTTTGATAGTCATTAAAGCATCATTTTTTTGAGATATTTTATAGAGTTGTCGTACAAAGGAACAAACTATCATGGTTGGCAGATGCAACCAGATGCTACTTCTGTACAAGAAGAAATTAACAAAGCAATTTCTACAATTCTTCAAGAAGAAATTCAGGTAGTTGGAGCCGGAAGAACAGATGCTGGAGTTCATGCAAGTCAAATGTTTGCTCATTTTGACACCTTGACTAATTTGTCTGATGAGCATGTTTATAAGTTTAATTCAATTTTACCAAATGACATTGTAATCCGTTCTATAAAGAATGTTTTAGATGATAAGCACGCTAGATTTGACGCGATTAGCAGAAGTTATGAATATCGAATTTACTTAGGTAGAAATCCATTTTTATTAGAAACCACATGGCAATTTTATCAAAAGGAGTTAGATCTTGAAAATATGAATGAAGCTGCTTCAATTTTACAGGAATATGAAGACTTTGAAAGTTTTTCAAAAGTGAAAACAGATGTTAAAACTTTTAATTGTGAAGTTACCAAAGCAGCATGGAAACAGGAAGGCGAGTACTTAACTTTTTACATTACAGCAAACAGATTTCTAAGAAATATGGTAAGAGCTATTGTAGGAACTTTAATTGAAGTTGGACTCGGTAAAAAATCTATTCAAGATTTTAGACAAATTATTGAAAGTAAAAAGAGAAGTGAAGCAGGTTTATCAGTGCCAGCACAAGGATTATTTTTAACAAAAATCAAATACTAGTAATGTCAGAAAAAGTATCAGGTAACGCCTTTGATATAAAAATATTTACAAGATTAATGAGTTTTGCTAAAAGCTATAAACTCAAGTTTTCTATTGCAGCAATCTCTACAATTACACTTGCATTAGTAGCAGCGATAACTCCTTATATTATAGGAGAAACTATTAATGATTTTGTCAATAATCAAGATATAGATAATCTGATTTTTTACATTCAAATATTATTAGCGCTAATTTTTGCTGAAGTAATCTTACAATTCTTGTTCATTTATTATGCAAATTGGGTTGGACAGCACATCATTAGAGATATTAGAGCGAAAACTTTTAGACATATACAAAGTTTCAAAATGTCTTATTTTGATAATACATCTGTAGGTAGATTAGTTACTAGAGTGGTTTCCGATATAGAAACGATTGCTAACTTTTTTACACAAGGTGTCTTCATGATTGTAAGTGACATTTTAAAAATGTTAGTAGTCATTGTGGTAATGTTTGTAATGAATTGGCGTTTAGCATTGATTGCTTTGGCTGTTTTGCCAGTATTAGTTTATGCAACTAAAGTTTTTCAAGTTGCCATTAAAGCTACTTTCCAAGATGTTAGAAACCAAGTTGCAAACTTAAATGGTTTTGTTCAAGAGAGAATTACAGGCATGAAAATTGTTCAGCTTTTTAGTAGAGAACAAATAGAATATGAAAACTTTAAAGAAATAAACAATAA
>JGI26084J50262_1001699_pt1 | contig 12032 bp, 13 predicted proteins | sample SaaInl6LU_22_DNA_FD_50262 | JGI IMG/M metagenome (IMG submission 50262) | reverse complement strand
TCTTTGACGGTGCGCAAAACGGCAAGCAATTGCTCCATATCATGCCCGTCAATCGGCCCAAGATATGAGAAGCCAAGCTCCTCGAACAAAGTGCCGCCGACGGTCACGGATTTCAGCAGCTCTTTTGCCCGCCGCGCGCCCTCTTGGAAGGGTTCGGGCAAGAGCGATACGGCACCTTTGGCGGCGGCTTTGAATTCTTGGAAGGGCGCGCCCGCATAGAGGCGGGACAGATAGGCCGACATCGCGCCTGTCGGGGGGGCGATGCTCATCTCGTTGTCATTGAGGATGACGATCAGCCGTTTTTTCAGATGGCCTGCATTGTTCAGCGCCTCATAGGCCATCCCCGCCGAGATGGATCCATCGCCGATCACGGCAATTGCATCCCCGTGACCCGTCGGGCTATCGCCGCCCAGATCACGCGCAACGGCAAAGCCAAGTGCGGCCGAGATCGAGGTAGAGCTATGCGCCGCCCCGAAGGGATCATAAGCGCTTTCGCTGCGTTTTGTGAAACCCGACAACCCGTCTTTCATGCGCAGGGTGCGAATGCGGTCACGGCGCCCAGTCAGGATTTTATGGGGATAGCATTGGTGGCTGACATCCCAGATCAGTTTGTCGCGCGGCGCATCGAAGACAGCATGAAGTGCCACGGTCAGCTCAACCACACCAAGCCCCGCGCCCAGATGGCCGCCCGTCTCGGAGACCGCGCTGATCGTCTCGGCGCGCAACTCATGGGCCAGACGCGTCAGATCACCATCGCTGAATTGTTTCAGATCAGCGGGTGTTTTCACACGATCAAGAAGCGGAGTATCTGGACGCTGGCTCATGGCTGGCCCTCCCTTGGGCGCAATTACTTGTCGCGGGCGATAATATAGCGCGCGAGCGCCTTCAAGGTCTGCGCCTTCTCTGCGTAGGAAGAAAGCGCCGTTTCAGCCTGTTCGACCAAGGCATTCGCCTCGGCTTTGGCCCCTTCCAGCCCCATAAGGGACACGAAGGTTGCCTTGCCCGCATCGGCATCTTTGCGAAGGGCCTTGCCCGCTTTTTCGGCATCCCCCTCCACGTCCAAGATGTCATCGGCGATCTGGAAAGCAAGGCCAATGGCATGGGCGTATTGTAGCAGTGGCAAAGGATCGGCGCGGCCAAGAATTGCGCCTGCGCGGGCGGGCCATTCAATCAGCTGGCCCGTTTTGTTTCGCTGCAAGTTGCGGATTTCATCGAGGTTCAAAGGGCGGCCAGCAGATTCTGCCGCGATGTCTTGGGCTTGGCCCAGAACCATGCCCTCGCAGCCAGAGGCTTTGGCAAGCGTCGATACCAATTCGATCCGCTGCTCAGGCTTGCCCGCGCCGCGATGTGACAACAACTCGAAGGCGAAGCTTTGCAGGGCATCCCCCACCAAGACGGCGGTGGCCTCATCCCATTTCTTGTGGACGGTCGGCTGACCACGGCGCAGGTCATCGTCATCCATGCAAGGCAGATCGTCATGCACAAGGCTATAGGCATGCAAGCATTCGACGGCAGCGGCCGCAAAGAGCGATTGCGCGACAGGCACGTCAAACAGGCGCGCGGTTTCGATCACCAAGAACCCGCGCAGGCGTTTGCCGCCACTCGTGGCGTAACGCATGCCTTGCGCGATGGTGTTATCGCCCAGATTGTTCAGGCTTTGCTCAAGGAAATCACCGATCTGCGCCTGAGCCTCGGTCAGCGCCGTTTGAAACACTCAAAGACCCTCGACAGGGGTGGTTCCCTTGGGCTGGCCGTTGCCGTCGAGCGTGATCTTGGCGACCTTCTCCTCGGCTTCTTTCAGCTTGGTTTCGCAGCGCTGTTTGAGGGCCGAGCCGCGCTCATAGAGGGCGATTGATTCCTCAAGTGCCACATCACCCCGATCAAGCTTGTTCACCACGGCTTCAAGTTCGCGGATCGCATCCTCGAAGCTCATATCTTTGATCGCTTTTTCATCGCTCATCAGGCGTGCTCCATCAACTCAGTCACATGCGCGGCGACACAAGCCGCCAGCGCAGAAAGATCATAGCCCCCTTCGAGAGTCGAGACCACGCGCCCCTCGCAATGGATATTTGCAATCTCGCAAATCCGTCTTGTGAGCCAGACAAAATCTTCGACCTGCCAGTTCAGATTGGCCAAAGGGTCATCGGCATGTGCATCAAACCCCGCCGAGATCAAAATCAGTTCGGGTTCATAGGCCTCAAGGCGGGGAAAAACCTGCGCCTCATAGGCCTGCCGCATCGAAGCCCCGTTCGAGTTCGGGGCAAGTGCAACATTAAGCACATTATTCGATCCGCCCCTCTCCGACGGGCTGCCCGTTCCAGGATAAAGCGGCATTTGGTGCGACGAGATGAACAGCGCGCGCGGCTCGTCCCAGAGCAGATCTTGGGTGCCATTGCCGTGATGCACGTCGAAATCCACAATGGCCACGCGTTGCAGGTGGTGGCGTTCCATCGCGTGGCGGGCGGCGATGGCGATATTGCCAAACAGGCAAAACCCCATCGGCTTGGCCGTTTCACAATGATGACCAGGCGGGCGGGTGGCGATAAAGGCATTGCGCGCTGCGCCTGACATCACCTGATCGACGGCAAGAAGATTTCCCCCCACACCTTTCAAAGCGGCCTCCCATGATCCGGCACTGACATGGGTGTCAGGGTCGAGGGCGGTCATGCCTTGCGCGGGGATCGCGCCTTTGATCGCATCAATATGATGCTGGGGATGGCACAGGGCGAGGTCGTCCTGCTGCGCCATCGGGGCATCCATACGGGTAAGCGCATCATGATGGTCCGAGGCAAGAGCATCGGTGACAGCCTTGATCCGCGCGATCTGTTCGGGATGGCCCTCAGGGGTCGCATGAGTGATGGCCGAGGGGTTCTCGATGAGCAGAGTTGCCATGACCAACCCTCAATCAGGGGAGAGCATATAACCCGCGCCGCGCACTGTTTGCAGATAACGGGGTTGTTTCGGGTCTGCCTCGATTTTGCGGCGCAGGCGCGTGATCTGGACATCTACCGCGCGTTCTTGCGCCTGTTCATTGCCAGCGCCTTTGTCACGGCCAAGGTCTTCAACCAATTGCAGGCGCGAGACAGGCTCGTTCGGGCAGGCGGCGAAAATCCGCATCAAGGCGGCCTCGGTGGCGGTCAGGCGCAAAGGGGTTTGGCCTGCCCACATTTCACCGCGCTCAAGATCATAGCGGATCGCGCCCAGATGCAGCACTTTTGGGGTGCCCTGCGGCTCGTTCACCTGTGGCACACGGCGCAGGATTGCATTGATCCTGAGCAGCAATTCCTTGGGTTCAAACGGTTTGGTGAGGTAATCATCCGCACCCGCCTCCAAGCCTGCGATCCGTTCATTCGCCTCGCCTTTGGCGGTCAGCAAAAGGATGGGTGTGGTCATTTTCTCGCGCAATGCTTTGGTCAGGCTGACACCATCTTCGCCTGGCAACATCACATCAAGCACGATCAGGTCGAATTCTAGCCCGTCCAGCAAGCGCCGTGCATGGGCCGCGTCCCGCGCAATCGTGGCGATGAAGCCGTTCCTGATCAGGAATTTTTGCAGCANGCTGCGAATGCGTTCATCATCATCGACAATCAGCAGATGGGCGGCGGGGTCGATCATGGGCCTTGCTCCGATCCGGTTCCGTAATGTTTACGCATTTCAGGGTCCATCATCTGTTCAAGCACCGCGCGAAACCCCGCAACGGCATCGGGGCCTGCCTGCCTGTAGGCGGCGCGCATGCGGTTGCGCTGCGCCTCGGATAATTCACGCTCAAGCGCCGCCCCTTCTTCGGTCAGGAACAGGTGGCGTTCGCGTTTGTCGCGCTTGCCGACGCGGCTTTCGACCAAACCATCCTCGATCAGGGCGCGCAACACACGGTTGAGCGATTGCTTGGTCACCCCGAGGATGGCCAGCAGGTTATTGACGGTGGTGCCAGGGGTGCGTTTGATGAAATGGATCGCGCGGTGATGGGCACGGCCATAGGTGTAATTTGCCAAGATACGGTCGGGATCGGCCGTGAAGCCGCGATAGGCGAAAAACATTGCCTCAATGCCCCGCCGCAATTGTTCATCGGTTAGGAACAGGAGGCTCTCACCGCTCCCCATTGCGTTTTGTCCTGCGCGCTCGGCCATTGTGCTCCCTTCCATCTCCGACATCACTTTATGTCAGCCTTGTTGACTTTCCAAGAATCTATTGTTAGCGAATGGCAGGTTTTACGAAACATTATGTCCGTTTCGGCCATAGTTGNGTAATAATCGGAAAAATNTCACGCTGTTTTGCAGCAAAAACTTCGAGGACGGGATGATGAGCGCTACCTTTGATGATCGCGACGGAATGATATGGATGGATGGCAAAATGGTGCCTTGGCGCGATGCCAATGTGCATATTTTGACCCATGCGATGCATTACGCCTCGTCGGTATTCGAAGGTGAGCGCGCCTATGGCGGCAAGATTTTCGAAAGCCGCCGCCATTCTGAGCGTTTGCGTCAATCGGGTGAGATGCTGGATATCACCATCCCTTGGACAGTCGATGAAATCGAAGCGGCGAAATACGAAGTCATGAAGGCAAATGACCTGAGTGACGCCTATGTTCGCGCGGTTGCATGGCGTGGATCAGGCGAGGATATGGGTGTCTCATCCGCGCGCAACCCAGTGCGCTTGGCGGTCGTTGCTTGGGCTTGGGGCAGCTATTACGGCGATGCGAAGATGAAGGGTGCCAAGCTCGACATCTCCAAATGGAAACGCCCCAGCCCCGAGACGATCCCCGTTCATGCCAAAGCGTCTGGCCTTTATATGATCTGCACCATGTCGAAACATGCGGCAGAGGCCAAAGGCTGCTCGGATGCGCTGTTCATGGATTTCCGCGGTTATGTGGCCGAAGCGACGGGGGCAAATATCTTCTTCGTAAAGGATGGCGAGGTTCATACACCCAAAGCGGATTGCTTCCTCAATGGCATCACACGNCAGACTGTGATCGGCATGCTGAAAAAGCAGAATGTCACCGTGCATGAACGTGTGATCATGCCTGACGAGCTGGCTGATTTCGAGCAATGCTGGCTTACGGGTTCAGCTGCCGAAGTGACGCCTGTGGCCCAGATCGGCGATTACAATTTCGAGGTCGGCGCCATGACCCGCGACATCACCAAAGGCTATGACGACCTCGTTCGTGCGTGATGAAAAATCGGGCCTTCCCGCGATGCGGGAGGGCCTTTGCCCATTCCGCGCTTGATTTGCGCGGCGGCAACGGCCAGTCTCGGGAGCATGGTGGTTCATTATCAACCCTTCGCCCCGTCCAATATCCGCGAAAATATCGCCTTTGATCGGCGTGAATTGGGGATCGTCATGCAGCTTTACGGGCGCATGGTCGCCGCAGGCGAATGGCGCGATTACGGCTTGTCGCATCTGCGTGAGGTCGCTGTCTTCTCGATTTTCAGGCGAACGGCCGAGCACCCGATCTATACCGTTGAAAAGCGCCCCAAACTTGCCGCCAAGCAAGGCCAATACGCGGTTATCGGTATGGATGGGCGCATTCTCAAACGCGGCAATGATCTCAAGGCGGTTATGCGGGTGCTCGAGCGGAAATTGATCCGCGCTGTGCAGGACTGATCATTCAATCAGAACATGGCGCCGTGATGTGATCGGGCCGCCGCCGCTGGCTTTGATCCGCGCCTCGGCCTCTTCCAAGGGCTCGTAGGCCACGGCCATGTGATGGGCATTGGCATGGAGCAACATGCTCTCNNTNGACATGATCCCGACATGCCCTTTCCAGAACACCAGATCGCCCCTGCGCAGCGGCGCGTCCTCGGCCAGTTCTTCGCCAAGCACGGCTTCTTGCTGGTCACTATCGCGGGGGCAGGGCACCCCACAAGCCAGCATCGCGGCCTGTATCAGGCCCGAGCAATCAATACCCCAGCGGCTGGTGCCACCCCAAAGATAAGGTGTACCCAAGAAAAGATCCGCCACGCCAACACTATCCGAGAAGTGGGCTTTGGTCTTCATCAGATGTCCGCGCGGAATGTGATGGCCCGTATGGATGCGGCAATAGTCTTTGCCTTCATGGGTGACAGCCACGCGGGATCCAAAAAAGATCGAGACATCCGCAGGCGCTTTAAGATCGGCTTGCGGGTAGAGATGCGTGGCAGGTGCGACCACCCAATGCGTCGGCTCAACGAGGTTGGACAATGCGCGCTCGGGTATATAGCCGCATTGCCCGTCCCGCATGGCCTGCCCGAAGGTCATGCCATCGACCGTTTCAAGAACGAGGAACGTCTCTCCGAATAGAAGCTGGGAGGCGCGATTGCCTTGAGGCTCCTGAGAGATATTCGCAACCGGCTGTTGAACGATCATCGCGCGGCCTTCGACAAATTTCTTGGCAGATACCAAGCCTATCAAGGACGTATGGGCCACGCGTTCATTTGCAGGCGTAATCCGCGGGTCGAAATTGTTCATAAACCAAGCACCTCGGGCAATGCATCAAGGATGGCGCGTGACGCTTGTCCGACCCCGCCTTTGGGCCGTGCGGGAGCGTTCGCGCGTTGCCATCCATAGATGTCAAAATGGACGAATCGTGGGCTATCTACCGCGAAGCGCCGCAAGAACAAAGCGGCTGTGATCGACCCTGCCATACCGCCTGAGGGCGCATTGTCCAAATCCGCAATGCCAGGTTCGATCATGGTCTCGTAAGGGTCATGGAAGGGCATGCGCCAGACTGGATCTTTGACGCGGTCCGCGGCCATGCTCAGCGCCGAAGCGAAGGTATCGTCATCGGTGTAGAAAGGCGCGATATCTGGCCCGACGGCCACGCGCGCGGCCCCCGTTAGGGTTGCCATGCAAACCATCAGGTCAGGCTTAGCCTCTGAGGCCAGCGCCAAAGCATCGGCCAGAACAAGCCGCCCTTCGGCATCCGTGTTGTTGATTTCAACGGTTTTGCCATTTCGCGCTGTCAGAATATCACCAGGTCGGAAGGCATTGCCGCTGACATTGTTTTCAACGGCGGGCACCAACACATGCAGGCGCAGGTTCAACCCAAGCGACATGATCATATGCGCGAGGCCCAAAACGGTTGCGGCACCGCCCATATCCTTTTTCATCAACCCCATTGAGGCACCCGGCTTGAGGTTCAATCCGCCTGTGTCGAAGCAAACGCCCTTGCCCACCAAACACAGCGACGGGCCGCTTGTGCCCCATGTCATCTCGACAAGGCGGGGGGCTTGTTCGGCGGCGCGACCAACAGCGTGGATCATGGGGAAATTTTCGGCCAGAAGATCATCACCTTTGACAGTGGTGACGGTGCCGCCATGTTGCGCGGCAAGCCGTTTCATCGCCTCTTCCAGCTGGTCTGGCCCCATGTCTTGAGCAGGCGTGTTGATCAAATCACGGGTCAGCATTTCGCCCGCGGCGATGGCTTCAAGCCGCGCGATATCAACACCGCTTGGCGCGACAAGCTTGGCCTTTGGCATGGGTTGGCTGTGATACCGATCAAAGCGGTATTGAGCGAGAAGATAGCCCAACCCCAGCTCGTTCAGATCGGGCTCGTCACCGCGTCCTTCCTGAAGCTCATATCTGCCTTCTGGCAGAGCAGCTATGGCAGCGCCAATTGAAAAGCGCTTGCGCTTTTGGTTTTTCTCCGAGCCCAAGCCCATCAAGACAAGGGCCATGCTGCCATCGCCATCGGGCAGCAAACAGGCCTCGCCCAAAGCGGCTGAAAACCCTGTCTGCCGCGCCCAATTGGCATGTGCAGCGGGCAGATCAGCCATGACGCTGTCCAGACCGTCTGGTGCCACCAATTGAATTGGGGTTGCGGGTGAACCCGGTAGGGCAAATCTTGCGTCGCTTGGCATAAAGGCAGGCCTCAGAAAATTCAGGTCCCGCGCAGCCTAACGCCGTGAGTTGCCTCTGCAAGCGGCATCAGCGTGAAACGCCATCGATATCGCATGTTTCGTAGATGGATTTCTCACCAACGCGTTGCAGCCGTGCCAAGGTTGCGGCCAGCGCGGCTTCCCCGCCGCTATCAAGACAATTGCGAACATCACCTGCAACCCGTGCAAGCGTGGTCATCCCGATGCGTTCGGCGGTCGGGATCAGCTTATCAAGCGGCTTGGCAATATCGCCGCGCGGCGCGCTTGCCGTCAATTTACTGAGCGTCGAAAGGTAGAGGCCCATGGTCTGAAGCCCACGCGCCAATTCCCATTCCGCACGATATTCCCCAATTTCTACGCATAATTCCTCAAGCCGATCCGGATCGAAGGTTGCGCCGTCATGGATTTTTAGCACGGTCACCAAATTCGTCATAGTTCACCTCACTCTCGCCCCCTCAGGCAGATGCAAACTGCCAAAAGGTTCTGAACAAACGATTGATCTATGAGGAAATAAAGCTCCAAATTTCATTGAATGCGGGGTATTGGTACACGCTACTGCAATTGGAGTGCCCATGCATCGGATTCATCATCTCCCCGACTATCTGGTGGAGCGCTACAATAACTGGCGGCAAGCGTCTTTTCCTGAAAGCCGTGAATGGTTTCAAAAACTGGCAGAAGAAGGCCAGCACCCGCAGGCCATGATCATCGCTTGTTGCGACAGCCGCGTTGCGATTTCGGCTGTTTTCGGCCAGCGGACTGGCGAATTGTTCATTCACCGCAACATCGCCAATCTGGTGCCGCCCTACACGCCTGATGGCCAACACCACGGGACGGCAGCGGCGGTTGAATTTGCGGTCAAATATCTAAAGGTCGCGCATATCGTGGTCATGGGGCATTCGCATTGCGGCGGTGTGCGGGGCTGTATCGATATGTGCTCAGGCGCAGCACCTCAGTTTGAGGCGCAAGAAAGCTTTATCGGACGTTGGCTTGATATCCTGCGGCCCGGCTATGCACGCGTATCCAGCATTGACGATGACGCGAAACTCCAAACCGCGCTGGAGAAAGAGGGCATTCATGTCTCTTTGGAAAATCTGATGAGCTATCCCTTTGTCAGGGATGCCGTCGGGGCGGAAAGCCTGTCGCTGCATGGCATTTGGGCCGATATCTCCGATATGGATATCGAAGCATTTGATGGCAGCAGCAACAGCTTCGTAGAGATCGGGCGGTAAGGCAGACCTGCCCCACCGCCCGTTTGCTCAGGGTTGCCAGAACAGCGTCTGGCCCTCGGGCCACGCCATATCAACCGTCATTTCGATGGTCACGGTCTCGCCGGCAGGCACGTTCAGATCCCATGCCATGACACCACGCCTGCCATCGATATCGCGTTCATCAGGCGCGATGGACAGGGTCAGGTCCAGCTCAAGATCCTCCTGCTCGGAGAAGGGCGTTGCATAGACAAGGCGCAGGTTTTCATCAGAAGAAGAGGTGTTTTCAACGCTGAACTGGATGCGGCGGTTTTGGGTGTTCGAGTTGGTGAAAATCCCACGGTCCCCCTCGTCACGCGATAGGTCCTGCCAGTCGAGCCGCAGATGGTCGAGCGCGCCAAAGGCCATATCCTGTGTGGCGCCATCGGGGATCATATCGATCCAACCCTCGCCAACCAGCCCTCCATCTAGGTAGAACCGCGTCTGTCCTGGAAGGATGGGTTCGCCTGAGTTGTTTTCAAATTCGGCCATCAGGAAACCCGTGCGCTCAAAACGGGGTTGGGCCAGTTGGGTTAGCGCGGCATCGAAGGCGAGAGTATCAAAGGGCAGTGTGACGCGCCCGTCGCCCGAGACCGAAACGGGGCTTTGATAGGCATAGCTGATATCGAGACCTGTGACATTCATGACGGCTGTGGCGTCTTGCTCCATCACGCTGGGGGCCATGACGGCTTCCATCGCGACCCTGCCTTGGCTGTCTTGCAGGGCGATGGGCCGCTGCGGCGGTGTTTCACCGATCCGCACAGGGCTAGGATAGACAAGGCTTGGTTCGCGTTGACGGTTCGGATTGGCGGTCGAAAAGGTAACATCGACATCGCGCCACGGCTCCCCATTTTGCACATTCAGAACGATGGAGCGCGCTACGTCCAAGCTCTCTCCCTCGCTATCAAGGCTGATCTCATAAAGGGGCGACCAGCCCGCCATTGCGCTGAAATGCGCAATATCGAGAGTAAGCTCGGTTGCGGCCTCGGTGCTTATCTCGACGGCTAGAAAATCGGCAGAGGTTCCAAAGGGGCGAAGGCGGTCCAATTCGGTCTGTGCATCGCGCAGGCTGATCTGCCGCTCGGCTAAGTTATCGGTCAGGCTGCGGCGGGCGATTTGGGCTTGGTGTTGCTCCGTGGCAATGCGGTTCATTTCTGCACCAAGGGTCGCCAATTGCGCGGTAAGGGCGCTGGCATCACTGGGCATGGTGGCACCGGCATCACCACCGTTCGCAATGGCTTCAAGCAGGCTGATCTGCAGGTCCATCGCGCGGATCGCTGTATCGGCCAAGTCGATCTGGTCTTGAACCTCCTGAACGGCGTCTTGGGCCAGCTGCACAGCGTCGCGCGCGCGGGCTTGCTCGGCCGTATCCAGCGCGCCCTCTGCCACAGGTATATTGCGCAGGAGCGTTGGTATGCCGATCTCAACGCTATCGGGGCCTGAGACCTCAGGCAGGATGATGCCATCGGGATTATGCAGGGCAAGGAGCACGCGGTGATCCCCCGCAGGCAGAGCAAGCGTGGCGCTGCGCCCGATCTGTGCACCAGAGAGAAAAACGGTCGCCTCAGTGATGTCGGCGCGAAGTTGGAACTCTTCTGCATGGGCGGCATTTGCCGCCATCAGGGCGAGCAGGGATAGGGTGAAACGCATTCGGGGGAAGCCTCGGGTTGTTTCTGATGCCCCAAGCTTCCCCCGCTGTCACAGGTTATTCAATAACCGTTTTGCCCTCAGCCTTTTTTCAGCACCCGATTGCCAAGGGTTTCCGCGATCTGAACAGCGTTCAAAGCAGCACCCTTGCGCAGGTTGTCCGAGACGCACCACAGGTTCAGCCCGTTCTCGATGGTGCTGTCCTGACGAATGCGGCTGATATAGGTCGCGTAATCGCCAACGCATTCGACTGGGGTGATATAGCCCCCCGTCTCGCGCTTATCGATCACCATGATCCCAGGCGCTTCGCGCAGGATATCGCGGGCTTCTTCTTCATCAAGGAAGTCCTCGAACTCGATATTGATCGATTCGGAATGGCCAACAAAGACAGGCACGCGCACACAAGTGGCGGTGACCTTGATGGAGGGATCGACGATCTTTTTGGTTTCGGCGACCATCTTCCATTCTTCTTTGGTGGAGCCATCCTCCATGAAGACATCGATATGCGGGATCACGTTAAAAGCGATCTGCTTTGGGTAGACGCTCGGCTCGACCTCTTGGCCCGGCACATACATGCCTTTGGTCTGGTTCCACAGCTCGTCAATCGCGTCCTTGCCGGTGCCCGACACGGATTGATAGGTCGAGACAACAACCCGCTTGATCGTCGCGCGATCATGCAAGGGCTTGAGGGCGACAACCATCTGCGCGGTCGAGCAATTCGGGTTCGCGATGATGTTTTTCTTTGCGTAGTTTTCTACCGCCTGCGGGTTCACCTCTGGCACAACCAGCGGCACATCTGGATCATAGCGGTAGAGCGAGGAGTTATCGATCACGATACAGCCCGTTTTCGCCGCTTTGGGCGCATAGGTTTTGGTCGCGTCCGAGCCAACGGCAAAAAACGCGATATCCCAGCCCGTGAAATCAAATGTATCAAGGTCTTGGGTTTTCAAAGTTCGGTCGCCAAAGCTGCATTCGGTGCCAAGCGATTTGCGCGAGGCAAGCACGGCGATCTCATCAACAGGGAACTGGCGTTCCGCAAGAATGTTCAGCATTTCGCGGCCCACATTGCCCGTGGCGCCAGCGATGACGACTTTATAACCCATGGTCCTTGTCCTTTGGTCGGAGAATGAAGCGGCTCATACTGGAACTTGCTGTTGAGCGAAAGACCAAGCCGCCCCCTTCGCCTGCGCTGACGAAAATATGTGGCGCTTGTGTTTATCGGAAGGGGGGCAACATGGATGTTTCTGGGCGGATGATCGCGGGTTGAGCGTATTACCTGATCAAAATT
>JGI26084J50262_1001683_pt1 | contig 12096 bp, 11 predicted proteins | sample SaaInl6LU_22_DNA_FD_50262 | JGI IMG/M metagenome (IMG submission 50262) | reverse complement strand
TTAACGGCACATGCATTAGAATCTGATAAAAAAAAATGTTTAGACGCTGGATGTGATGACTTTGACACCAAGCCAGTTGAGCTTCCAAGATTATTGGAAAAAATTAATAAATTTATATCCTAATGGCAGAATTAATTTTTATATCTTTGATTGTTATCATTCTAATCTTTTTAGTTTATCGGGTTGAAATTGGACTAAGGAAAATTCTTTATGTTGTTGAGAGAAATGGCAGAAACATACAAGATATTTTAAAAAAACAACAGCTTGGTTCGGACGATAAAAATCAAGAAAACTAATTTTTTTCTATCACTAAATTATTAACTAATTCTTTAATTGCCTTTTCTCCAAGATCGGTTTTTTGAATAATTAAAGATACATCCTTTTCAATATTTATAACTTCATCAGAATTTAAATCTTTGGCAGTAAGCACGATAATTGGAATATCTTTTAATTGATTGTACTCTTTAATTCTTGTTAAAAATTCAAATCCATCCATGACAGGCATCATGAGATCTAAAATTATTCCATCAACGGGTTTTTTTAAAAGTTTTTCAATGGCATCTTGTCCATTATCCGCTTCTGAAAAATTAAAGTTATAATCTTTTAAATGTCGTTTTACGATATCCCGGTTATCCTTTAGATCATCAACGATCATTATATTATTGTTTTTCATTTTTTCTTTTTGTTTTGTTATTGCATCAATTAATTTATTTCGGTCGACTGGTTTTTTTAAATAATCATCTGCGCCTAATCCTTTTGCCGTATTATCATCATCTAACATAGAGATCATGATCACAGGGGTATCTTTAAATTTGATATATTCTCTTAATGCTTTAAGCGTTTCCCAGCCACTTTTTTTTGGCATCATAATATCAAGAGTAATTAAATGAGGATTTTTTTGATTTGCAATTTCTATTGCTTCATTTCCATTTGATGCGGTTAAAACAATGTACCCCTCTTTTTCCAGGTTTCTTTTAATCAAATCCCTTGCTGATTTATCATCATCAACAACAAGAATTATTTTTTTTCCAGTTTCAATTATTTCGTTATTTTTTACATCTTCTGTTATGGTTTCTGACGTTGATACATTTTTAGGTATGGTTACGGTAAAGACTGATCCCTTTCCAATTTCACTTTCAAGTTTTATAGATCCACCCATGAGTTCACAAAACTTTTTAACAAGAGACAACCCTAATCCCGTACCTCCATATTTTCTCGTTGTAGAGCTATCCGCTTGTCCAAATTCTTCAAATACTTGAGCAACTTTATCCTTTTCAATTCCAATTCCAGTATCTTGAACATAAATACTTAAAAAATTGTTATCATCTTGATATGTTTTATAGCCTAATGTAATCGTTCCATTTTCTGTAAATTTTGCGGCGTTTGAAATTAAATTAAATAAAATTTGTTTAATTTTAACACTGTCACCCGTGATATTTTTAATACTTTCATCTTTTACAATTGTTAATGTATTTCCTCTCTTAACTACAAGTGCTTCGCTGGTATCCGCNACTTCTTGANCCAGTGATACAAAATCAACTTCATGAANATCAAGTTCCATTTTTCCAGCCTCAATTTTAGAAATGTCTAAAATGTCATTAATTAATTGTAATAAATGTTTTCCNGCAGAATTAATTTTCTTTAAATCTGGAATATATTCTTGGTGCTGATTATCTGTAGCATCTTCAGTTAAAATTTCACTGTACCCAATNATGGCATTCATCGGAGTTCTAAGCTCATGACTCATATTAGCTAAAAAAGCACTTTTNGCTTTATTTGCTTGTTCAGCCTCTTCTTTTAATACATTTACCGTTTGTTTGTCTTTTTCTCTTCGGATGACATCAGTCTCAACGGCATTTATCATTTCGTTAAAAGATTTGGAGAGTTCGCCTATTTCATCTCTTGTTTGAACTCGAGCTCTTTCACTGTAATATCCAAGCTTCACTCTTTCTGATACATTGATCAAACTTCTAAGAGGTTTTAATAAGTTTAAAATTAAATAAGTCGTTAAAGCAAAAGCTAATAACAATGCGACTAAAACTGCAGAAGACATGTTGATAAATAAGTTACGAATAGGCCCAAAGAGTTCTTGAGTCTGCATCTCTGTTACAAGTGCGTACTTAATGTTTTTAAATTCGAATAAAGTAAAGGATGATAAAACCTCTTTTTTTTCTATATCAAAAGTAGTTCTAATACCTGTCTCCCTATTAAAGGCCATATCAACAGATTCATTATTAATATTATAAAGCAGTATTGAAGTTGTTAAATTTTTTATTCGATTAACATTTTTTTTATTATCTTGATCGGTAACGGTTTTAAAAAAAGTTTCTTTATCTTGAATATATAATCTCAAATCAGATCTCAGTAATAAATCTTCACCGACCAGATAAGAGTTCCCCGATAGACCTAAGCCAATTTTTTTCCATTGATAGTTATTTGCCATCACCCTATTTAAGTTATCTGCTTTAATCTGAGCGGCAAAAATACCAGCAAAATCCCCACCTGCATCAAAAATGGGGGCCATAACGAACGCGGCAGGTGCAAAATAGGAGGGACTGTATCGTTCAAAATCTGTAAAATATACCTCAGGTTCTTTAAATGCATTACTCTCATAATCATCTACAATTTTTTTTACCATTTTTGCAAAACTCGTATCTTTGTGCGGCCCGTCCTTAAAACTTGTTGCAAAATCTGTTTCTTTAAAAACAGAATACACAACTTGTAAATTGTCTTTTGAGATTAAAAATAAGTCATAAAAATTATTTTGTTCAGCAAATTGTTTAAATTTTTCATGATACTTTGGATGCGTGACAAGGTTATACTTTGTGTCATCATTTAAATAATAAATTTGCTCTTTAAAACCTATTGGATGATCAGGGTTATTCAAATAAGCATCTTGTAGATAATAAGTTTGATCATTTTGTTTACCAAATGCATAAGAAACTTTTAAAAAAAGATCTAATTGGATTTGATCAACATCTTTAAATTCATTTTGAACTCTAAATCTATATTGATTTTCATAAAAAATTCTTAATCTTTTTTTTAAATCATCTTTTTGAAACTCTGAAATTTTAATATCTTTAAAGGAGTTATCAAAATCCATTAATGCCATCTTCGTATCCAAAGATTGACTTTTTGATAAAACTAAATTTTCTAAATTTTTATAATATTCATTTAAAGTTTCTAGCTGTCGATCTCTTAAATTATTGAGTAAAGAAGTTTTTTCAATTCTAACATCATTTGAATACTGAATAAATGTAAACGTTCCAAACACGAGAATTGCTATTGCTGAAATAGCGAAAACTAAAATGGACAGTTTTTGGTACAAACTCATTTTAATTTGATTTAAAATTTTCATTAGTTTTTGCTTAAGTATATATTTTTAAACGAAGTGATGGTTTTGGTTTGGGTATTGTCGGTATCCACCATAAGCGCAATTGACTCTAAATGCTCAATATCAATATTCCAGAATTTTTGTATATCATTTCTCAAATCTATTTTGTGTTTAATCCAATAAAAACTTGGATCATGATATCCATTTAATGCAACGTCATGATTTAGTAAATAAATTGTTATAAGGACTTTTCCAATGTGTATTTTTTAAGTTAGTATTTGAATAAACATAATTGATAAAATATTTATTCCAAGGCATCATTCCATTTTCTAAGTCAGATAAACTCTTGCAGGAAAATCATGAAATTTTTTTTGAGTTTCATCAATATTTTTAAATTTTTCAACCTTCCACTCAAAATTTAGGTAGCGATATCCTTGTTGACGTAAATTCATATTGATATCAAAAAATAAACCTGATGCAGAAGCATCCGATTTATGAGTAATGATGATTTCATTATCAATTGTTTTCAAACGATTAATTTCATTTTTGCCTTTATAATTTTTTATTTTGTATTCATTGAGTGGCTTATCAAACAGAATAAGATTTGAAGCTAAAGTATCGGAACAAACCAAGATGAATATAAAAGCAGATATTGCTTTCAATGTACTATGCATCATTCATATCTATATTAATTTAAGTATTTTTTTAATATTATAATCACAGTTTTTTTTTGATTATTAATTAATTGTGTTAAGTATAAACGCCAATGAACTCTTCAATTAATAAGAACAACATAGAAGCTTTAAAACAGCGATTGCTAGAGCCATCAAATATCATTCTATCTTACGCTAATATATTAAATGAAAAGGGTGTTTTTCAATCCCTTGATGAATTTGAAGATGAGCTTAATAAAATTATTGATGCATCACAAAAACTGATTGATGAAATCAATCATGTAGTTTCAGATAACGTTTTAAATCTAGATTCAAATGAAGTTCTAGATTATCAAAAAAAAACAAGACATGACTTAAGAAATATTATCAACATTATTCTCGGTTATAGTGAAATGATTTTAGAGGATCTTGATGCATCCCATCAAAATCATCCTGATATTAAAAATCTTTTAGAAGAGACCAAAAAATTTAATTCTAATTTAGAAGAGCTCGTTCAGCTAAATGTATCTACAAAAGAACAAAAAACAAATTCAGAAGAGAGTGACATTTTAAATAAACTTGCTTCAATGATTAAGCCTTTAGCTAAGCAAGATAAAAATAATTTAATTACAGGTAAAATTTTAATTGTAGATGACAATAAAAGTAATTGCGAAATGATCGAGAGACAATTGCAAAGAGAAGGGCATAAAACAATGACTTGCTTTGATGGAGTTGAGGCAATGAATGAACTTAATAAATCTGATTATGATACTGTTTTGCTTGATGTGTTGATGCCTAGAAAAAATGGTTATGAAGTTTTAATGGAAATGAAACAAAGTTTTAAACTCAAAGATATTCCGGTTATTATGATTAGCGGTTTTAAAGAAGAGGATACGATTGTAAGATGTATAGAAGCTGGGGTTGATGAATATTTAACCAAACCTATTAATAGCACACTCTTAAAAGCAAAAATTTATTCCTCATTGGAGAGAAAAAAATTTAGAGATCGTGAAAAGCATGATCTACAAGTTGCAGCCGATGTTCAAAAAAGTTTAATTCCATCTGAAGCTTATTTTCCAGATAATTTTTATGCAAGTAACATTGCAGCAAAAGGGGTTTCTGGAGATTTTTATGATTGTATTGACATTGATAGTGATCGATATGCATTTATTTTAGCTGATGTATCTGGCAAAGGAATGCATGCCGGAATTTTAATGGCAAAAACTTCTGCACTTTTCAGAAGCTTAACAAAGATTGAAAAAAATTTACAAAAAATTGCATGGAGAGTAAATAAAGAGCTTTGCGAAACCTCATCTCAAGGCATGTTTGTCACTTTAGTGATGGGAATTTATTACAAAAAAATTAAAGCTATCGAATTTATAAACGCCGGACATGAACCTGTCATGATTGCAAAGGACAATGGTTCATTCGTTGATCTTGAGAGTAAATCTCCGCCTATGGGAATGATGGATATGGAATTAAATAACTTTATATTGCAAACCTATCATCCAAAAAATGAAAAAGCTCTTTTTCTTACTTTTACTGACGGCGTTACCGAAGGAAAAGTTCAGTCTGGAGATGAATTTGGAAGAGACGGAGTTAAAAAAACAATTAACCAATTAAAAGATCAACCAATAAAAAAAGTGATATCTTCAATCAACCAATTACTAGTTATAGAAAATCAAAAGCTTCACGATGACATCACAATATTAGGTATTGAAGTATAAAGAAAATATTATTATCCAAAATTTTGAATAGCGTTTTCAAGGTCTTGTTTTTTCAGCATCATTAAATCAACTTTAGTTTTATTTTCTTGTTTTCCAAGTCTTACTGCTTGTTGTTGAAGTGTTGCTTCAAAGAAACGCCTAATATCTCGACCATTTGAATATTTATCTCCAGTGATTGAAATGACTTTTTTACAACAGTCTTTAAGGGTATTGTTAGCATCCCCTTGAAGAAGATATTGGTTATCTTTGATAAATTTGTAGAAAATTTTGTAAAGATCAAGATCATTATAGTTTTCAAATAATATATTACGTTTAAATCTTGAAGCTAAACCCGCATTAGCATCTATAAAAGTCATCATTTCTTTTTCATAACCTGCAACAATAACAACAAGACGGTCACGATAATCTTCCATATATTTTAACAATTCATCAATGGCTTCTTGACCATTATCATTAGGGTCATCTGGTTTTACTAATGTATAGGCTTCATCAATGAATAAAACATTATCTATAGCACTNTTAAATTTATCTGCAGCCTTTACGGCCGTTTCTCCTTTTTGNGCTACAACTAAATCGCTTCTGGTAATTTCAATTAATTTTCCACCTGAGATTAATCCAAGTTCTCTAAAAATTTTAGCAAGAATTCTAGCCACTGTGGTTTTACCGGTTCCAGGGTTTCCAGAGAAAATTAAATGATTTGATATATCTGGAGATTCGCTTAGTCCTGATTTTTTTCTCTCAGCTGCAGTTTCAAGGTAAGCAACTAATGACTTTACTTCATCCTTAACTTTTTGAAGGCCAGGTAAGGACATGATTTCTTTTATATTTTGCTCAACAGCTTCGTTCATCAATTAATTTAAGTTTAATTAAACTTTGGTATACAATAATTAATGCGCACTTTAAAATTATTTTTTTTCTTGCTTTTTGTTTCGGGTATAAGTTGTGCAGGCGAACCTGGTACCGATGAAACATTTGATAATAAAAAATTAGAAAAAAAAGAGTTAATCGAAAAAGAAATTAAAAATGAAAAAAAACAAGAAATTTTAGTTAATACTAATATTCAAGTTCCTAAAAATCCAATTGATAAAATTTTTTTACAAACATTTGGCAAACCCATTGATCCGAGATATTCAACTCTTTTAAAACCATGCCTACCTGCCAAAACCAATCATAGTTGCAAATCTGTTAGGCCTAAAAAAACCTCTTCGCATTTTAACCGTTACTATTATTATTTAAATTCAAAAGGCGGGGTTTATGGTGTGATTGCCTTTTCCGATCAAAGGATAGGAAATGTTGAGCATTGCAGGTCTCTTATAAAAGAATGGAAAAATTACTTTAATCATTTTGATTTTAAACTCAAAACTGAAGAAAAAAATTTAGATCAATTAATACTCGTTACCGAAGGTATAAAAAAATCTGATGTGTATTTAAGTTGTTATCCAGAGTCATATCGTGATGTAAAAAGTTATTTTTCTCTAAAACTTTTTGTTCATGAAAATTAGAATTTCAATTTTAATTTTTTTTCTTTTTCAAAATCTATCACTTGCAAACGATAAATCATTTTATGAAGGAAGAGCTAAATTTATCAAAGAATACATTTTAGAATTAGAAAATCTTAGAAAAGACGATCCTGATTACAACGGGGCTATCGCCGAGTCATTACAAGGCTCCTTTTTTTTAGCCTTAGATAAAAAATCTCAAGATGAAGTTGATCAATTAGCTTTAGATAGTTGTAAAAAAAGTGGAAATCGGGGTTGTAAAATTAGATTTAGATCTTTGGCTCCAAATCCTGATTATAATCGATTTGCAGTTTTTGATAGCGACAAAGGAAATTTAAATGTTGGTAAAGAAGATATTCCTTCAGCTTTTAAACTCACCCACAAAGGGATTTCATTTATTTATTCAACTTCAGATTATCAAGGTGAAAATTTTACGTGCGCAAGAACATCAAAAGAAAATGATTTTATTGTTGATATCATTATTTCTCAAATAGACCTTTATCCAACTTCATTTTTAGCAAACGCTGGATTAAAATTTGTGTTAATTTGCGGCGATATTAAAGCCCAAGGAGGTTCGCCCGAAGGCCTAGCACCATCGCATTACGACAAATCACCTGGGGTCTTTATGTTGTCTGTTAACAAAATAAAAAAACAAATTGATGCAGGTCAACCTCAAATTATCAAACATATCTTTCATCACGAGTATTACCACGTCATAGACAGTACTTTAACCAAAGCTGTTGTAGATGAGGAGTGGGTTAATATAAATCAAACCGCTTATAGCTCTGAAAATGTAAAAGCGAATATCAATGAAATTTTATCCGACGGAAAAGGTTTTGTCAGTAATTATGCCAAAAATAATGAATTTGAAGACAAAGCAGAAGTTTATGCTTATTTGATCACTCAAAATAAACAAATGAGAAAGGTTATGACAAAAGATATTATTATTTTTAGAAAAGCTAAATTAATGATATCTCGAATGAAAAGCTTATCACCCGATATAGATATAAGTTTTTGGAATAATCTTCTAAAATAAAATTAATTTATTTTCTAATTTCGCTAATATTTGAAACTAATTGCTCGCATTCAACTTTTAATTCTTTAAACACGCCATCCCATTGATTGTTATTTTGTCTAAAGAGTCTCATATTGTCGTACCAAATACTTTCATTCTTATTTAAAAACCATCGCCAATCTGGAACTTGAGGTAACAAAACCCAGGTTTGAATTCCTAAGGTCCCAGCAAGATGAGCAATAGAGGTATCTGTTGTAATGACTAAATCTAGGTATTTCATTATGGCGACGGTATCAAAAAATTTATTTGATCCCTGATCAATTAAGGGATCGTAATCAATAATAAATTTTTCAAACTCATTTGATTGAATCTGGTTTCTTGCAAAACCTTTTTGAAGAGAAATGAAAGAAGTATTCGGAATGGATAAAATATTGTTAAACATTGATAAATTGACACTGTTTAAGTGATCTTTTGGATTATTGGGATCACCTTGCCAACACAAACCAATTTTAATTTTTTCATCGAGACCTAACAATACCTCCCATTCCGAAAGTTTATCATCGTTAATTGCTAACTCTAAAGGTTGGGGGCAGGCCTCAAGTAAATTTGGAGCTAAGAGTTTTGGTAAATCCAAAAGAGGAATCCAATAAAAAAAATCATCAAAATTTTGATCTGGTAAGACAAACTCATCAATTTCAGAAATGTTTGAGAATAAATGCTGAAGCTCAATGGGACAGCTGAAAATAATTTCACAATGAAGTTGTTTGAGTAAAGGGATATATCGAGAAAATTGTATAATGTTTCCATAACCTGACTCGCTACAAACTAAAATTCTTTTTCCATCTAGCGGTTGGCCTGTCCAGATTGTTTTTTTTTGAGCAATAATTTTTTTTAACAAGGGATCATTAAATATTCTAGAATGAAATTGTTCAAAGCCCTCATTAAAATTTTCAGTTAATAAATGAATATTACCCAAATTAGTTTTTGCTCTATTAAAGTCTGGACTAATATTGAGAGTCTTTTGATACATCGTTTTTGCTTCATCAAATTTTCCAGAATGAAAAAGGGTATTTGCAAAGTTATAATGAGCGATAGCTGAGTCTGGTTTAATTTTTATTGAGCGTTCATGGCACAAAACTGCATCATCATATTTTTTTTGAAGATAGAAAAGATTGCCAAGATTACTTAAAATAAAATGATTATTAGGATTGTTAATAATAGCTTGTTGATAGACTTTTATTGCTTCATCAAAATTTTTATTTTTTTTGTGTAATAGCGCCAAATTAAGATAGGCAAAGACTTCTTTAGGATTGATGTTAATTGCATCCTCATAACACATGATTGCATCTTCAACATTATCCATTTCTTGTTGAGTAAGCCCAAGCGTGATGTAAGCTTGTGTATATAAGGGGTCTTTTTCAATAACTTTTTTTAACAAGGCTTCAGCTAATGCATAATACTTAAGATAATAAATATTTTCTCCAAGCTTATACAATGTATTTTTGTTACTCTCGTCTCGTTGACAAGCATCAAGATAATACCAAACTGATTTGTTGTAAAAATTCTGATTAAAATAAATGTCGCCAATTAATTCATAGATTTTTGGATTCCCGGGTTCTTTGCTAAGNAAAAGCATAGCTCGACTTTCGGCATAAGAATACTTTTTGCTTTCAATAAGGTTTTGTGTTTCAGAGATTTCTGATTGTATCAAATTCATTTTTGTTCGAATCTATTAAATTTACCATAAAGGATTATGTTAAAATTTTATAGAAGCTATCTCCAAGCCACATGTACAAAAAAGAGGAAATTGTAATAAAACAACCATAAGGAATAGGGTATCTTTTATCTTTTTTTATAATCGTGAGCGGTATTGCTACCATTAAAGCGGTTATTGAAGAAAATAACATGATAAATAAAATTGATTTGATCCCTAGCCAAATCCCTAGCATTAGCATTAACTTAACGTCTCCAAACCCCATAGCTTCAATTTTTTTTATTTTCAAAAAAGACCACCGAATGAGATAGAAAGAACCAAAGCCCGCTAGACCACCCGCCACAGATTCCAATAAATTATTTTGAAAAGGATTTTGCTCAAAAAAAGTTACAACAAGTCCCAAGATGGTTACTGGAATTGTGATAATATCTAAAATTAAATATTTATTTAAGTCAGTAAAAAAAATAACCAAAAGCGCTGAAGCAAAAATAATAAAAAAACAAAACTTTAGCGTAAGCCCAAATTCGAAGTAACTATAAACGAATATCAATCCCGATAGCAACTCTACGAATGGATATTGCAAACTAATTTGTTTTTTACAATTTGAGCACTTTCCAAATAAAAATAGGTAACTGATGAGTGGAATATTATGAAACCATCGTATTTGAAAATGACAATTTTGACAGGAAGATCGTTTAAAAAAAATATCCTGATCTTGTGGAAGTCTATAAATACAGACGTTTAAAAAACTACCTAAAATTAAACCAAATAAAAAAAGGTAGATAGTCGCTACCACTTAGAAATTATCTTTTGAATTTTATTTTATCATCCCCATCATCATCACGACTAACTTGCGGGGTAATATTTTCATCAGTTGTTGTATCTTGATTATCGGTAACTGTATTTTCTTCTAGTGCAGGACTGTTTTCTTCATGAGTAATATCGATATTGTCACTTACTGTATTATCTGGAGCAGCTTCAGGAGTTGGAGCAGGAGCGTTACCAGCATCCTTTCCGCTTTGACTATCAATTTTGAATATTTTATCTAAATGAGCTAAATTAATCACTTTCATAACTTCATTACTTACGTTGATGAGTGAAAAAGGTTTATTTGTCTTTTTTCCAATTTGCATTCCTTCAACTAGAGCAGCAATTCCAGATGAATCGATATAACTTACTTTTTCTAAATCAACGGCTATAGATTTGCATTTTTCAAAAAGTTCTTTGATGTTTTCTCTAACAATGGGAGACTGGTCTAAGTCGATTTCAAGTGAAAGTTCTAAAACTCCACTATCCCCATTAATTTTTTGTTCGATAGACATTAGTGGAAACTTTATACTATTAAATGTCAAAAACAAGATACTCATGATTATTGATTGCATTTGTGGACTAAAAAAATTCGAGGTTGATGGTAATCAGATTCCTTCAGAAGGCAGACAGGTGAAATGTGGAGTATGTTCGAAAGAGTGGTTTTATAAACCCGACAACATTTCTCAAACAGATCAAATGCAGGATCAAGATAATGAGAACGTCACTATTCCAAAACCTAAAGATATGCCCGTTCCAAATTATGTTGAAGAAACAGTTTCTCAGGCTGAACAAAATGAAAAAATTAAATTAGATTTTAGCGATCTTGAAGATGAAATGCCATCTAAAGCTAAAATGGATGAAAACTTAGAGAAAATTAAAGCTGAGAGAAAAAAAAATAAAAAATCATCATCAAAAGGGTCAAGAACAAGAATGTTATTTTATCTTTTGATTATTTTAATTTTAGTTTTAGGTGTTGTGAGCATACCTTACAAAGATACTGTTTTAGCAATTTTCCCTGAGCTAGAAATTGTTTTTGCAGGATTAGAGCCTGTTTATCAGCTCCTTTTTAAATAGTATTTTTTAATTTTTTTTATCCTTAAGTTCTTTTAACCTTTTTTCTCTTGCAAGTTTTTTTTCTTCGGCCAATTTCATTTTTTGAATAAATTTTTTTTTCTCTTCAAAAAGTTTTTCTTTNCCCTCAAAAACTATCGCCTCAATAACGCCCATAACTTTAATTTTTGANGAGGTGGGGGTTTCTCTGATGATTGTCTCTTTTTCAAAATTAATTCTAAAGGGTGTTTGTGAGATATCACGCTTAAATTTTACATAATTATTATAGTTTGA
>JGI26084J50262_1001682_pt1 | contig 12097 bp, 15 predicted proteins | sample SaaInl6LU_22_DNA_FD_50262 | JGI IMG/M metagenome (IMG submission 50262) | reverse complement strand
GGGTGAGACATTTGCGCTCTTGCACTAGCGCCATAAGCAAGTAAATTGTCGCCATGACATATAGTAGCTCAGACACCAGCGACCTGCTGGCGCTTTTACCGAATGCAGCAGAAGAATTGACGGCATTGCACGCAGCCCTGCGCGGGCCGCTGCCAGACAATTTGGCCGATAGTCAATTTGCCCGACATGGGCGCGCTTGGGCGGCGACCTATGTTGAAACCCTGCAGCAATTATCGGCCTATAGCCAAAACATGCAGCAGGCCGACCGCCTTGGTGATCTTGAAATAAATCTAACGCTGGTTGCCTATGGCGAATATCTCAACCAGTTGAGTGGTGGTCTGCCGATGAGCCAAGGCGAAATCGTGCGTCCCGCCGACATTGGTTTTACCGACGGCCTGCCGGGCTTTGACGGCCCTTCGCTAAAACGGTTGATGGCGCATGGTAATACGGCAGCGCGACGCCAGCATATCGCCGCCTTAATTTTACAATCAGGCATGCCAGAGGCCGACGCCGGCCTTGACGATACACACAAAATGATCCGCGATCAGTTCCGCCGTTTCGCCGAAGCTGAAGTGCGCCCCTTCGCCCATGAGTGGCATTTACAAGACCAACTCATNCCGCTTGAGGTGATTAGCCAATTGGCCCAAATAGGTGTGTTTGGCTTGACCGTACCAGAAGAGTTTGGCGGCATGGGATTGGGCAAACAAGCCATGTGTGTGGTGTCGGAAGAATTGTCGCGCGGCTATATCGGCGTTGGCTCTTTGGGGACGCGGACAGATATTGCCGCCGAGNTGATTTTGCAAAATGGCACGCCAGCGCAAAAACAGAAATATCTGCCAGCCATTGCTGACGGGTCGATGTTGCCGACAGCGGTGTTTACCGAACCCAACACAGGTTCAGATTTGGCCAGCCTTTCGACACGGGCCGTCAAAACCGAAACCGGCTATGAAATTATTGGCGCCAAAACATGGATTACCCATGGCGCACGGGCTGACGTCATGACGCTTTTGGCGCGCACCGATACCGACAATAAGGGCCATGGTGGTCTTAGTATGTTTTTGGCTGAAAAGCCGCGTGGCTCAGATGAAACCCCGTTTCCGGCTGAAGGCATGGAGGGTGGCGAGATTGAAGTGCTTGGCTATCGTGGCATGAAGGAATATGACATTGCCTTTGATGGGTTTGCCGTACCGCATGATGCGGTTCTGGGCGAAGCTGAGGGTAATGGCTTTAAACAATTGATGAAAACCTTTGAAAGCGCCCGCATTCAAACTGCCGCCCGCGCCATTGGCGTGGCCCAGTCAGCCGTTGATTTGGCCTTCCAATATGCCCAAGACCGCAAGCAATTTGGCAAGGCGATTTATGACTTCGAACGCGTCAGCGGNAAAATTGTTATGATGGTGGCGGAAATTTTAGCCGCGCGGCAATTAACCTACTTCGCCGCCAAACGCAAAGAAGATGGCCAACGCTGTGACCTTGAAGCCGGTATGGCTAAATTACTGGCNGCTCGTGTGGCATGGTCGGCCGCTGATAATGGGTTACAAATTCATGGCGGCAATGGATTTGCCCTCGAATACCCAATCAGTCGGGTTCTGTGCGATGCCCGCATTTTAAACATTTTCGAGGGCGCGGCAGAAATACAGGCCGACATTATCGCGCGCCGCCTATCCGATTAACCTCCCAAAGGATAAATCCTATGAGTTTTGTAACCTATCTTATTCCTATCGGCCTTGGCGCCGTTGCCATAGTTCTGCTGGCTGGTCTGTTCAATATGTTGCGCGGNGGCAGTGCCAGCACCTCACAAAAATTGATGCGCTGGCGCGTCGGTTTACAATTTGTCACCATTATTGTGGTCATGCTCAGCCTTTACATTGCAGGCCGATAGGCGTTTAGTTATCACAGAGCGTGAAAAGGCTTGATGCATGGTCAAACTAAATAAAATCTATACCCGCACCGGCGATGACGGCACGACAGGTCTGGCCGATGGGTCGCGGCGTCCTAAGCATGACCCACGCATTGCCTGCTATGGCGATGTCGACGAGGCCAATGCCGCAATTGGTTTGGCGCGCTTGCACACCAAAGATGATGGTTTTCTCGACGCGATTTTACAACGCCTGCAAAATGATTTGTTCGATTTAGGAGCCGATCTGGCAACGCCAGAAACTGACGCTTTTGAAGCCCTGCGCATTACCCCGAAGCAAGTGGCGCGGTTGGAAAGAGAAATTGACGAGATCAACACCGAACTTGAACCGCTCAATAGTTTTATCCTGCCGGGCGGGCAAGCTGCGGCGGCGCACTTACATTTGGCACGCACCATTATTCGCCGCGCTGAACGCCATTTAAGTGCCGCTTTGAACTCGGGTGACGAGGTTTTCACTGAAGCAGCGCGGCAGTATATCAACCGTGTGTCAGATTTATTATTCGTGGCCGCGCGTCTGGCGAATAATAAAGGCAAGAACGATGTGTTATGGTTGCCGGGTGGCAATAAATAAGCGCATTTTTTCTGAGAAATGACGCCATTTTGACGCATGCCCATTTGCTTTCGATAATTGACTTATGGGGGCCGAAGTTTTAAGTGTTTGGCNTATGAGCGCCGATATGCGCTATATCATGGAGATTGACTTATGAAAATTCTTGTCCCCGTCAAGCGGGTCGTTGATTATAACGTTAAAATCCGCGTCAAAGCGGATCAAACTGGTGTTGATTTGGCAAACGTCAAAATGTCGATGAACCCATTCTGTGAAATCGCCGTTGAAGAAGCTGTGCGCTTGCAAGAAGCTGGCACAGCAACTGAAATCATTGTCGTTTCAGTAGGCCCAACACAGGCTCAAGAAACCATTCGTACGGCATTGGCCATGGGTGCCGACCGTGGCATCTTGGTCCAAACCGATGATCAAATTGAGCCACTTGGTTTGGCTAAAATCCTCAAAGGTGTAATTGAAGAAGAAAAACCAGACATGGTTATTCTCGGCAAGCAAGCCATTGACGGCGACAACAATCAAACTGGCCAAATGTTGGCGGCACTTTTAGGTTGGTCGCAAGGTACATTTGCTTCAGAAATCGCATTGGATGGCGACAAATTGACTGTCACCCGCGAAATCGATGGCGGTCTACAGACCATCAAACTGGCAATGCCGGCGATTGTTACTGCTGACCTGCGCCTCAACGAACCTCGCTACGCCTCGCTGCCAAACATCATGAAAGCCAAGAAAAAGCCAATTGATGAAAAAACCATCGCCGATTATAGCGCAGATGCAGCACCACGCCTTGAAATCGTCAAAGTCACTGAGCCAGCCGAACGCGAAGCTGGCATTAAAGTGGAAACCGTTAACGAGCTTGTCGACAAGCTGAAAAACGTTGCAGGAGTTATCTAATGAGCACACTTCTAATAGCCGAACACAACAATCAATCACTATCTGAATCAACCATTAAGTCTGCCACAGCAGCCGTTCAAATGGGTGGCGATGTTCACGTATTAGTGGCCGGTGCTGGCTGCGCCGCTGTCGCTGATGAANCTGCCAAAATGGCNGGCGTTAGCAAAGTATTGCTGGCTGATGACGCACAATTTGAAAAACAATTGGCCGAGCCAATCGCTGATTTGGTGGTTTCGCTGGCGGGCGACTATGCCACCATTGCAACGCCGGCTTCAACCAATGGCAAAAACTTCATGCCACGGATTGCTGCTTTGCTTGATTGCTCACAAATCTCTGACATTACTGCAGTGATTGACGCCAATACTTTCGAGCGTCCCATCTATGCTGGTAACGCCATTCAGACCGTGCGCACATCTGAAGCTAAAAAAGCCATCACCGTCCGGGCCACAGCTTTTGCGGCTGTTGAAATGACTGGTAGCGCCGCCGTAGAAGCGGTCAGCGCGACAGCAAACTCAGGCCTGTCAGAATTTATTGGCGAAGAATTGACCAAGTCAGATCGGCCGGAGCTGACCTCAGCGAAAATCGTTGTTTCAGGTGGCCGCGGCATGCAATCAGGCGACAACTTCCCAATGTTGGAAAAAATTGCTGATAAATTGGGTGCCGCCGTCGGTGCATCACGCGCCGCCGTTGATGCCGGTTTCGTACCCAACGATTATCAGGTCGGTCAGACCGGTAAAGTTGTGGCACCAGATTTGTACATTGCTGTTGGCATTTCAGGCGCCATTCAGCATTTGGCTGGCATGAAAGATTCGAAAGTCATTGTTGCCATCAACAAAGACGAAGAAGCGCCAATCTTCCAAGTGGCGGATTACGGTCTGGTAGCGGACTTGTTTAATGCTGTCCCTGAGCTGGAAGACGAGCTTGGAAAAATCGGCCTTTAGGTCGACACAGGAGATGTGATGCAACAAACAGTAGGTATTATTGGCGCAGGGCAAATGGGCAGCGGTATCGCTCAAGTATTTGCTTTAGCCGGATATAAAGTCCTACTCAATGATGTATCGCAAGAGCGCATTGAGGCGGGCATTGCCACCATTGGTGGTAATTTAGCCCGCCAGCTCGCTTCTGAACGGATTGACGAAGCGGCCAGCAAGTCGGCTCTCGCCAATATTGCGTCAGCCGCTAATTTAACAACAATGACCGATGCTGATTTGGTGATTGAAGCGGCCAGCGAAAATGAAGATGTCAAAATCGCTATTTTGCGTGAAGTCAGTGCTGTTCTGGCTCCTGAAGCGATGATTGCCTCTAATACATCATCAATTTCTATTACCCGTCTGGCGGCCTCAACCGATCGGCCGGAAAAATTCATTGGCATGCACTTTATGAATCCCGTTCCAGTGATGGAATTGGTCGAAATCATTCGCGGCATTGCCACCGATGATGAAACCTATCAAAAAACCGTCAGCATTGTTGAGTCGCTCGGTAAAACTTCATGCGTTGCTGAAGACTTCCCAGCTTTCATCGTCAATCGCATTTTATTGCCAATGATTAATGAAGCGGTTTACGCACTTTATGAGGGCGTCGGCAGCGTTTCCAGCATCGACAAAGCGATGCGCCTCGGGGCCAATCACCGCATGGGGCCATTTGAGCTGGCTGACTTTATNGGTCTCGATACTTGCCTCAGCATTATGCAAGTTCTGTATGATGGCCTCGGCGACAGCAAATACCGCCCCTGCCCCTTAATGGTCAAATATGTTGAAGCCGGTTGGCTTGGCCGCAAAACTGGACGCGGGTTCTATGACTATAGTGGCGATACACCAGTACCCACGCGCTAATTCGCCAAAACCTGCTCAATCAATTGGTGCACCGCCGCACTGTTCCAATCCGCTTCTCCAGCCAAGCGGCCAATCTCATAGCCGTCTGTATCAATAATCAACGTCGTGGGAAGACCAATGAGCCCCAAGGCGCGGGCTGATTTATAACTTCCATCATGCACCCAAGTGAGGTGCTTCACGCCCAGTTCTTGCAAAAACTTTTTCGGCTTATCGCCAGTGCCACGATCCAGCGACAAAGCAATCACCCGCACAGCACGGCCATCAAAATGCGCCTGTAAAGCATCTAATTGCGGCATTTCTTTGCGGCACGGCGCGCACCATGTGGCCCATAAATTGAGCACCAAAACCTCGCCTTCGAAACGCGCCAACCCGCCAGTTTTCCCATCTTCAAACTGCAGTTTTAAGTCCGGTAGGGCGCGCTTCTGGCCGTGAATGACAAAGTTTTTNAGCCCCTGAGGTGCGACCAATTCAGTTTGTTGGTTTGGCGACTTGCTTTCACCGCCCTGGTTCAGGTATAGGATGAGCGCACCGCCCATCAACACCAGCAGAATAATGATGAGACGTGGCTTTATCTGGCTGACGATTCGGTGCAATCTATCTGTCATAATATNTTTCCTGCTGGCGGAGTTAGAAATGAGTAATCGCATGTGGGGTGGCCGCTTTGGCGGAGGTCCCGACGACATAATGGAAGAAATTAACGCATCCATCGGATTTGACCAACGCCTATTTGCGCAGGACATCCGAGGGTCGATGGCGCATTGCGCCATGTTGGCCGATAATGCGATTATTTCCAAAGATGACGCGGCGGCGATTACCGACGGGTTAGACAAAATTTTAGCCGAAATCGAAGCGGGGGACTTTGCATTCACCAGGTCGCTGGAAGATATTCATATGAATATTGAAGCGCGGCTTGCTGAATTGATTGGTGCCACGGCTGGACGTTTGCACACGGCCCGCTCGCGCAATGACCAAGTGGCCACAGATTTCCGTCTCTATGTGCGTGACACGATTGATCATCTGAGCCAGCAAATTCTTGATCTCATGAAAGTTCTTGTCGCCAAAGCAGAGCACCATGCCGATACCATCATGCCTGGTTTTACGCATTTGCAACCTGCCCAACCGGTGACCTTTGGTCATCATCTGCTGGCTTATGTGGAAATGTTGTCGCGCGATTATGGGCGGTTTGTCGATGCTCGAAAGCGGCTGAATGAGAACCCTTTAGGGGCGGCGGCTCTGGCTGGAACGTCATTTCCAATTGACCGGCATCAAACAACGGCGGCGCTTGGCTTTGAGCGGCCAACGCGTAATTCAATGGACAGTGTGTCGGCCCGCGACTTTGCTTTGGAAACGCTCTCAGCGGCGGCCATTTGCGCCACGCATTTATCGCGGTTAGCTGAAGAAATTGTGGTTTTTGCCTCACCGAATTTTGGCTTTTTTAACCTGCCTGACGCCTATTCTACTGGCTCTTCAATCATGCCGCAGAAACGCAACCCCGATGCCGCCGAATTGGTGCGCGCCAAATCTGGCCGTATTATTGGCGCTCTCACCGGCCTTATGATTGTTATGAAAGGTCTGCCGCTGGCTTATTCCAAAGACATGCAAGAAGATAAAGAAGGTACCTTCAATGCCTTGGATAGTCTTTCGCTGTGCCTCGCCGCTATGGCTGGAATGATGGAGACCATGACGCCCAATACCGATGCCATGCGGGCCGCTGCTGGGCGNGGNTTTTCAACGGCGACCGATTTGGCTGACTGGCTAGTACGCGAAGCTGGTTTACCGTTTAGGGAAGCCCATCACGTGACAGGCGCACTGGTTGCCGAGGCCGAACAGAAAGGCATCGAATTGGCAGATCTGAGCCTTGAAGATATGCAAAAAGCCGATAGCCGCATCACCGATGGTGTCTATGCCGTTTTGAGTGTTGAAAATTCAGTNGCCAGCCGCACCAGTCATGGTGGNACGGCGCCAGATAATGTGCGCGCCGCNGTTGCTNCTTGGCACAAAGAATTGGCAGCTCTCGANAACCAAGAGACCCCAGCATGATGCGTGTTCTCATTATCGCTTGTTTGCTTGGCGTAACCGTTATGCCTCTGACAGCCTGCGGAAAACGCGGCAAGTTGACATTGCCTGCTGTTCAAACCGACGTGACGGAGTTTCACAATGGATCACTTTGAGTATCGTGACGCCACCCTATATGCCGAAGACGTGAAAATTAGCGATATTGCCGCCCAAGTTGGTACGCCGTTTTATTGCTACAGTAGCGCTACCTTGCGCCATCACTATCATATCTTGGCGGATGCCATGACACAGGCAGGCCTGCCCGACACATTGATTTGTTTTTCAGTTAAAGCCAATTCCAATATTGCCGTTATTGGCACGCTGGCACAGCTGGGTGCGGGCGCTGATATTGTTTCACAAGGCGAGCTTACGCGTGCCCTGAAAGCCGGTGTTCCTGCTGAGAAAATTGTTTTTTCTGGTGTTGGCAAAACGGCCGAAGAAATGCGCGCCGCGCTGGCCGCTGGCATTGCGCAATTTAATGTCGAGAGCCTTGATGAAATTGATGTGCTGGCGCGCGTCGCACAAGATATGTCGGTAACGGCGCAAATCGCCCTACGAGTCAATCCAGATGTCGACGCCGGGACGCATGAAAAAATTTCTACCGGCAAAGCAGAGAATAAATTCGGCATTGCCTGGGAAGACGCTGAAGCTGCCTACGCCCACGCCGCTGCGCTTGATGGCATTGAGGCAAGTGGTATTGATATTCATATTGGCAGCCAAATTACCGATTTGGCGCCGTTTCGCGCGGCTTTTGAAAAAACCGCCGATTTGTTAAGCCGTTTGCGCGCTGCCGGACATCGTATCACGCGCCTCGATTTAGGCGGCGGGCTTGGTGTGCCGTATCAGAAGAACAATGAAACGCCACCCGACCCTGTTGCTTACGCGCGTATGATTCATGAGACATTGGGCGACGCAGGTTGTCAGATTATTCTTGAACCGGGCCGGTTAATTGCAGCCAATGCTGGCATTTTGGTGAGCTCTGTCGTCCGAGCCAAGCGCGGGCAAGCGAAAAACTTCATGATTATTGACGCCGCCATGACCGAACTTTTGCGCCCAACCCTATATGGTGCACACCACCATATCGCACCAGTTGACCAGACTGGCGATGACAATGATAACGACAATGACCAATGGGATGTCGTTGGCCCCGTTTGCGAGAGCGGCGATTTTCTGGGTCTGGCACGGCGCTTGCCGGAAATGCAAAGCGGCGATTTATTGGCCGTGTTCACAGCTGGCGCCTATGGTGCTGTGCTGGGCTCAAACTACAATACGCGCCCCGCTGCCCCTGAAGTTTTGGTCGACGGTGCGCGTTTCGAGATTGTCCGCAAACGACCCAATTATGAAGACATGCTGCGTAGCGAAAGCCTGCCTGATTGGCTCGGCTAGCTTACATGTCAACTCAGGCAAATGCTGTATTATGATTGCAAATCTGGCACAATGGTCTCGACAAGAAAGGACACTGCGCCATGATCCGGCTTGACCATGTTAGCTTGCGCTATGAAGATGGGCCCGACGTGCTCAACGATGTTAATTTGCATCTCGCGGAAGGCTCATTCCATTTCTTAACTGGCCCCTCAGGGGCTGGCAAAACCTCTTTGCTGAAGTTAATTTTTCTGGCTCACCGCGCCAGTGCGGGCCGTGTCAGTATTATGGGTCATGACATTGCCAGCCTATCTCGGCATCAAATGTCCCTTACACGCCGCCAAATTGGTGTTATTTTTCAAGACTTTAGACTTATTGAACATTTATCGGTTTATGAAAATGTGGCGCTGCCGCTGAAAATCGCAGGCCAGCGCGAAGGCCGCTATCAAAAGGATGTTCTGGAGCTGCTTCAGTGGGTTGGGCTTGGTCAGCGCATCGACGCTTTGCCGGCCACTTTATCGGGGGGCGAAAAGCAACGCGCTGCGATTGCCCGCGCCGTCATAACGCGTCCACGTCTTATCGTGGCCGACGAACCAACCGGTAATGTTGATCCCGAAATGGGTTTGCGCCTTATTCGCCTGCTAGACGAATTAAATAAAATGGGCACAACAATTTTATTGGCTACACATGACCAACAATTGTGGACACATTTTGCTCATCCACGGCTTCATCTTGAGGCGGCCCAAGTTCACTTGGCCAAGCCGACGGAGGCGCCATGACAGATATACGCGCCGCTTCAAAAACCCCTATTCTGCCCTCCAAAAGCCTTGCTGGGCCAGCGCTGATGGCGGTCACGATGGTGATGACTTTTCTCGCTTGCTTGGCACTTGGCAGCACCTTGCTTGCAGACAGCGCCGCCAGCCGCTGGCTGACCCGCGCCACCAGTGCGATGAGCATTCAAATTGTTGAAACCGCAACCCAGACGGCTGAGGAACAAGCGCCAAACGTGCTGCGGCAATTGCGCGACACGCCGGGGATTAAACAGGTTCAAACAATTAGAAAAAGAAGACCTTATTCGTTTGCTAGAACCATGGCTGGGAGCCGGCAATATTGCCGATGACCTGCCGTTGCCGGTTTTGATTGAAATCACGCCAGACCCCCAGCAACCGCTTAACACGCAAGCCTTGGCCGCGGAAATTGAGGCTGTAGCACCGGGTGCCCGTCTTGATACACATGGCCGTTGGCGTCAGACTCTGGAAACCACAGCCGCTGCCTTGCGGCTGATTGCAGTCTTGGTGTTGGCCATGGTTACTCTGGCAACTGGCACGGTTATTTTATTCGCCACGCGGGCCGGGCTTTTGGCCAATGAAGAAATCCTTCACGTGCTGCATCAAATTGGGGCGCAAGACGGCTTCATCTCGCGGCGCTTTGAGGCTCATTTCACACGCTCCACTCTATGGGCGGCATTGGCGGGCTTGTTTTCTGCTTGGGGGTTTTTCTATGTCGTGAGTGCCTTAGTGGCGGAGGCTGGGTCATTGCCGTTTTTACTTACGTTAACGCCAATCCCAGTGGGCGCGGTGTTGATTAGTTGGGTCGTCACACGCACTTATGTCATGCGCCGCCTAAAAGCTGGCATATAGGCCCGCCATGTCATCATTTTACCAGCCCAAAGCCAGTTTTTTTCGTCGTTATCGCAGCGCTTTATTATCGATGGCGCTCACTGGCATTTTCCTATTCGGCATGTTTTTTGTAATTTTTGCCAATAATCTGAAATCCACGCCAGACGATGTGCCCAATGCCAATGCCATTGTTATTTTCACTGGCACAGCGAAAGCGCGAATCGAAACCGGCCTTGATTTGCTGGCGCAGGGCAAAGGCCAAAGACTTTTAATTTCCGGCATGTACAAAAATCAAAATTTTAACACGCTGTCGACCCTAGCACCCGATAAGCAGCATTGGGTCAACTGCTGCGTCGACCTGGATTACATCGCAGACAATACATTGACCAATGCGCAACAAACCGCGCTGTGGGCTGAGGTACATGGCTATCAATCTCTGATAGTAACCAGCGCACATCACGTGCCGCGCGCCTTTTTAGAACTGCGCCGAACCATGCCAACCGCGCGCCTGTCGTCTTGGTCAGTGGTCACCGATAAAGTACACCTTGACGATTGGTGGGCCTATCCGGGCACGACGAGCTTGTTGATNGGCGAATATATGCGCTACCTTTGGGCCTTGGCGGGCTTGCCACGGAATTATTAATAAACAAAAAGGATAGCATCATGTCGCACATCTTAGCCTTCTTAAAGCCGAGNCACCCACGGTTTTGGCTATTTGCGCCATTTATTATCCTCGCCTTTTTGACCCTCACTTATTTGGCCATTTGGCAATTCCTGATCGGCCAAATTCGTAACGGCATGGCCGATAATGGCGTGACATGGCAAGAAATCCACGCCAGCGGATTTCCCGCTCGACTGACGCTTGATTTACAAAAGCCAAGCTGGCAAGGCGAAGGCATTTCATGGCAGAGCGATGATATGTCTGTGACCCTCATGCCCTTTAACCAAGAACATGCGATTGTCGATTTTACTGCCCCACATAATATCGTCTATGGAGAGCAGGCCTTTCAGCTTGCTCATAAAGGCCATATGGCTAGCCTCGTGGCTGACTTTAGTGGTCTTGTGCGTTCCTCAATGGATATTCAAATGCCGCGTTTGAGTGGCCAGATCGGCGACCAGTCGGCAAATGTTACAGCCGCCAATATCGATTTACAAATGCGCCGGCAGGCCACTGATGCGGCCCGTTATGACGTGTCGGTAACCACGCAAGATTTGATTTACAATGACCACCAAACAATCGGCCGCCTTACAGCCATGTTTGATGTCGCCCTCAACCTTTTAACGGCAAGCCACATTGATGAGTTGATTGGTGAACGTATTGTTATTGATAAGTTAAATCTAACGCGCCAGAAATTGACCCTAGCTGGCCGCGGCACGCTTGTGCTTGCCGCCAATGGCTTTGTCGAAGGCAAGTTAGATCTAAACTTTATTAATCTAAATGCCTTCGTCGATGCTTTGGAAGAGTTTGGTTTATCGAAGCCACGCGATCGCAAAAAATACTATTTCTTGGCGGGCTTGGCACCGCTCTGGCAGGAAGCACTCAAGATCGCATCAATCTGCCGCTTCACTTCCGCAAAGGCCGAACCTATTTTGGGGATATTAAACTGGCCAGCGCGCCGCGTTGGCGTCCCTAATTTTTGGGCGTTTGATCGCGGCCAAAATTCGGCTGATCAGTATCTTGACCGGCTTCAACAACGCTTTTGCGAATACTGCGCGTGGTCGTGAAAATATTTTCCAAATAGTCACCGTCGCCATGGCGAATGGCGCGCTGCAGAGCGGTTAAATCTTCGCTAAAACGACCGAGCATCTCCAGCACAGCCTCTTTGTTCTGAATAAAAATATCGCGCCACATGACGGG
>JGI26084J50262_1001680_pt1 | contig 12101 bp, 10 predicted proteins | sample SaaInl6LU_22_DNA_FD_50262 | JGI IMG/M metagenome (IMG submission 50262) | reverse complement strand
CTTCCTGCCTCATTGGCGAGTTAGACCCAGCGGATGCGTGTGCTGGTCATCCTTCGTGATAGAAACGTGCAATCAAAAAGAACACCACACCAAACGCAACGATGCCCAGCATCCAAATATCAGTCTGATCCATCAACGGCTCCGGCGGATAATCGCTTGAATCTTCCAGATGAGTTCAGCAACCACCACGATAGTAAAAATGACGATCGCTGCCGACAGAAAAAGCTCTTGTGCAAGACTCATGGTTGCACCTCTGTCGCCGTCGTCCCGATGTCTTTTGACGCAAAGAGGGCTGGCTCATCGTCAGTGGCCATCGCGTACAAAACTACCGTCAGTATGGCGGCGATCACTGCACTGATGTGAGCATTTTCCAGTCCAGAGAGAATAGGAAGCCAATCCGCAATAGCAGCTTTGAACAGAGGAATTGACCACGCACAATTAACGACCCAGGATGTTGCCAGTACTAGGAAAGCCGCACGCGCACTGCGCTTCCAAAACAGGCCAGCGACGATCACGAAGAAAAGAGGCGCNAGCCAAGCAAACAACCAGGTTATTCCACGAATAACGTTCGGCTGATTAAAGAAAGTGATGAGCGCTGCAAGAGCACCCACCAAGATAATCATTCGCCGTATGAGTCGGCCTTCCGCTTCGGGCGATAACCCACCATCATATTTTGCGCCAACTATATCCTTAGCAAAGATGGTCGCAGGAGCGAGAGCCGACATAGCAAACGTAGAAAGAAGCGCACCCAGAAATCCCGCCTGCAGTAGCACCACGAGCCACGTTGGCAACAACTCAACGATCATTGTCGCCGCCGCTAACTTTGGGCCCAAGTCAGCGAACTGGGGAATCGTAGCGGCCGCAAGACCGCAGAGAACAGGAAAGACCCCAAACAGACCATTGATGGGTGCGGCTATCCAGAGAGAACGTCGTATAACAGACTCATCACGGGCGGAAATCGCTGCAGCCATACCCTGCTGATTAACAGATTGGGAAAAAACCACAGAAAAAATCGCTGCCAGTGCGAAGCCAACCATTAGGTCAGGCGTCCCAAAGATGCTCAGCTTGAAATCCTCACCACTGACCAAATAGTGACTCCGCACTCCTTCCCAACCCTCTGGCAGCACAAAGCCCAGATAAATGCCTGCAATAATAATCGACAGGTACATCACAACTGCATTGACGAGATTCACCCACATGGTCTGTTTAATGCCGCCCAATGTCACATAGGCCGTACCAAGGATCGCACCCAAAACGGCCGACCACCCTAGGGGCCAACCGCTGATCGCAGCGATTCCAATACCCAAAGCTTGCGTCTCGAGGGTAACGAGACCAAATACAACCATGGCTGCGGTGCACGCGACATAAGTACGCAACCTACGGCCATACATCAATCCCACCAGGTCTGGGATCGTGGAGCACCCGAGCCGGCGCACCCATTGTCCAGTGCCCAAGCAGATAACGCACATCAATATGGTATGAGCGAAACAAAACCAGAGCGCGACAGCACCTAGTACGAATGACATCTCCATCAACCCATAGACATGGGCCGACCCGAGATAGGTGATGGCAAGCGTGATGGAAAACATGGCGAGACCAGCGTTGCGACCACCAGTCGCTAGATCCGCCGCGTGCCCGGACAGACGCTCACGTCGAGCTAGGTAAATGCCAATGCCGCCGATAACTAGAATGTTGTAGGCCAGAACCAACCCTAAAATAAGATTCATAGAGCGAGGCTGCCGAGCATAATTAAGCGACTTGAGAAGCGTGACGGGCGGTCTCGGGAAGGCATATCGGCATCTATCAGCAGCTATTACGTAGCGCAAAGTATCCTAAAATAAAAACCATCAGTAAATCCAGATGAACCGCATAGTGAGACATAAGCGATATAGCATGGTGAGAAACGCTTTCGCTAAACTAAGTTTGTAGCCCCTCGCAAATCAGGTCTCTACATGACATTAGCGCCCTCTCCAATTTATGCCGACTTTTCCTAAAGCGTACCGTGGGGACAGGCATAGAGATAGCATACAGAGCGCCTCCCGGTTCAGTGATTGCGATGCCAACAGCACTCACACCCTCGAGGTGCTCTTCTTCATCGTAAGCCAAACCGCTTTTACGAATTTTAGCCAACTCGCCTAACAAGGCGTCTAGCTCCACTAAAGTTGCCTTGGTGTGACGCTCAAGCCGTCGAGAGTCGAGCAATTTTAAGACGAGGTCATCCGGCATAGTGGCGAGCATCGCCTTACCACTAGCCAGACAATGCAGCGGGAAGGCCTCGCCGATCGGCGACACAATGTTGAGTCGTCCTGAACCCGCAACTTGGTCGACAAAAACCGTGTGGTGTTTCTGCAGCTCGGACACGTCCACCGTCTCACCGGTTTCTCTGGCTAGTTGAGTGATGTAAGGCCTTATGTAATCTACGAAGTTAAAGCTAGCGTTGCTCGCCATCCGTAGGATTGATGGTCCTAACTTCACTCTTGAAGTAGGCGACGCTCCAATGACGAGGTGCTCTTCCGCGAGCGCATCGACGATACGTTGTACAGTGGATCGCGACAGGCCTGTCGCCTTTGCGATTTGCCCCAGACTCAGTCCATTAGCTTCATTTTCCAGAGTCCTGAGCACAGAGGCTGCACGAGCAATTACCTGAATACCCTTACGTGGCGGGGCTTTATGGATAACTGTCATATCATTTCCCAACGGGTTTTCCAAAAAACGTATCACATCGTAGTACTTCTGAAACAGAAGTGCCAAACATGATCAGTTCACGGCCGCTTTCAAGACGCACTCTTTAGGGGCTCTGGCCCCCTCATCAGAAATCACAATGCCAGTTTGGTCAGCAAATGATCTCCAGCGAACGATCATTTCAGCCAGAACATCGGGATGGCTAGTCGCCAAATTGGAGGTCTCACTCGGATCTTTCTCCAAATCGTAAAGCTCCCATTCGCCAGTGCCTACTGTTGGCTCAAGCCTGATGATTTTCCAGCTTCCATACTGAAGGCCCTGCCGTCGGTGCACGCTGAAGCCGTAGGGGTAAAGCCCCTCCCCAGCAACTGTTTCGCCTCCCAGAGACGGAAGTAAAGAATTACCCACCAGCACGGGCATACTAGTATCGGGCAGGTTGAGCGTACGTACGTTGTCAGATCGAGCCGCATCAAGGAATGTAGGTAGTATGTCGAGAACCGACGTGAACGCTGGGAGCATTTGTCCTCGGCTGTCGTTAGATTCCGGTACTTTCAAGATGGCGGGAACACGAATACCTCCTTCGGTCGTCATACCTTTGTGCAACCGAAATGGGAAGCTACCAACTTCAGCCCACGCTGACCCGTAAGAAACAAAGGAGTCAGACGAACCAATGTTCTCAAGCGAGTTATCGAAGTTATTGGCGATGAAGTTAGATTCGCCTCCCAAGCCTACGATGGGTCTCGCGTCAGCACCGTTGTCTGACATGAACAGGATTACTGTGCGCTCATACTCCCCCATCGCTTTTAAATGATCGATGAGCCTTCCAATGTTTTCATCAAGGGAATCGACCATCCCCGCGTAGATTTCCATCAATCGCGACTTATAGGCACGCTCCTCCTCGGTGAGTGCTGACCAAGGCTGTTCGCACTCACTACCGGGATACGGCATCACATCAGCAGGCACAATTCCAAGCTTAATCATCCGCTTGAGCCGCTCTTGTTTCAGCGCGTCATAACCCGCCTCGTAGCGGCCTCTATATTTTTCACTGTAAGAGGAATCGACTTGCAACGGCCAGTGGGGCGCAGTGTAAGCCACGTATCCAAAGAAAGGCTTTCCTCCCTGAAGCTTGGACTTATCGAGGTATTCTATCGCCCTGCTGGTGTAGAACTCCGTGGAGTAAAACTCCCTCGGCAACTGAAATGGCTCTCCATTTTGGACGTAGGGCACAATGGGCAGGCGGGAGTTTATGCCCTGCTGGGAAAAGTGCCCTCCAGCGCCCGGAAGCATGGCGACAGAGTCCTCAAAACCACGCTTATCCGGCCAATGCTCTTCAGACATCCCTAGATGCCATTTGCCCGCCATGAAGGTGTAATAGCCGGCCTCTTTCAATTGCTGAGGCAATGTTGACGCGCGGTCATTGAGATAACCCTCGTAACCTGGCTGCCCACGCTGATTATCAGCAACCCACTCAGCCATTGCCCCAAGTCCGGCCTGATGACTGTAGAGGCCAGACATAATCATAGAGCGTGTGGGTGAGCAAGTGGGCGCCGTATGAAAATTGATTAAGCGCATTCCGTCGGCAGCTAATGATGTCAAATTTGGGGTGTCAATCTCGCCGCCGAAAGGCTCTATATCAGAGTAACCGAGATCATCAGCTACGATGAGCAGAATATTAGGGCGATCAAACTGCGCTGGAGGCTCGACATCCGTCGGCTCAGCAAACGACAACTGACTGACCCCCAACAGGAAAGCGACACAACCGGTGAGCGCAGGTAGTAGCGATATCTCCCTTCCATCTCGGATTTTGAGCATTTCAAGCCTCCAATAACAAAAAAGCTGCGCCGCTTGGCGCAGCAAGCACCCCAATTCCCCCACTCAGTCCCAACGGTAGCCAACAGTAACGCCATATGTACGCGGCGGACCCACATTGACGGTGCGGCAACCGCAGTTAAATGGCGGATTGATAAGCTGACCAACAACATATTCCTCATCAGCCAAATTCATGGCGTAGATATCGGCAAACCACTTACCTGCGTCAAAGCGAATACGAGCATTTAGCAAACTGTAAGCCTCCTGCGTATCAAACTCTGTGTTGGCTCTATCGAAGTACGTGTCACTGCGGTATGACCAATCTCCACGAACAATTAGCTCGCCCCCACTAAGGGGGGTGCGGTATTCCGCGCCAACATGGCCAGTCCACTCTGGTGAATAGTTCAGCGTTTTACCCGCATAGCTGGTGAGCACAGGACGCTCCACGATGTACTCATCATATGTCGCATCCAAATAGCCAAATGACGCGTCAAACAACAATTGTTCGCTCACTGCAAATTCGAACTCGCCTTCGAATCCATAAATAGTCGATTGGCCTGCGTTATCAGTCAAAGGACCATTGCCCGTCAGACGGAATACCTGAAGGTCCTCATAGTCATAGTAAAAGGCGGTGAGATTCGCCAGAACTCTACCGTCCATGAACTTGTTTTTGGAGCCGACCTCGTAAGCATTCACGAACTCTGGTTCGTAGGGAACCTGCAGATCAACGCCAGTTCCTCCGTCTTCAAGAACTCCGCCGTTAAAGTCAAAACCCCCAGATTTATAACCTTTGGATACGCTGGCAAAAATCATATTGTCGTCGCTCAACTTATGGTTGAGGCTTATTCGGAAGGTGGGCTCTGACCAACTACCATCGGCCGTTGATGCACCCAGCGGTCCCCGAGCGCCCCGCCCAGCCGCTCGATATCCATTAGTTTGGTCAAGCTGCCCGGCACCCGCTGCACGGAACTGGCTCTTTTCGTCCCAGGTCTGGCGCATCCCGGCTGTAAACGTGGTCGCGTCTGAAAAATCGTATGAAAGCCGCGCAAACAAGGCGTATGAATCGACCTCATGATCCGCTGTACGGTTCTGCACAATACCACCACCGCCCGGAACAGCTCCGGGAGGAAGATTCACCCCATCTGGAACCAGGCCAGGGCGAGTCCGGGACTCAAAATCTTCGGTAAGCTCCTCGTGATAATAGTAGGCGCCGAGGATCCACTGAAGGTTTCCATCGGATTCAGAGAGAAGGTTAAACTCTTGGCTCCACTGCTTAGCTTCATTGTTGCGTTGCCGTGTTTCAATATCTGCTTCAGAGTTATCGGCGTCAACCAGAATTTCGTTGTCATTGGTCTGGTATGAACTCAGTGATTGCAAACGGATTGAATCCGACAGCATAAAGCTGGCGTCAAGATCGATGCCCGACATCGTTTGCCTCATGAACTCAGGTGCATCTTTACGGACCTGATGAAAACCACTGGGCCGATCCTGCAGCGGGGAGCCATCCGCAGCAGATACAAAGGAGAACAATGGTGCATTGACGCGCGCGCCAGCAGGTGGCCTTGGGCCAGCCGATATACCTACAAGGTAAGAGCCGGGATAACCATTCTCGGTTCCCTGAATATCGCGACCAAGATAAACAGAACCCGGACCTACCGCATCATGATCGGAGTAATAGGCCCTGAGCAATACGGAACTATCCTCGCTGGTATCCCACTGCACCTGTCCACGAAAACCAACGCTGTCTTTGTCCTGTGGGTCATTGCCGTTGTAGAGGTTGTCGATGTAACCGTCGCGCTGATCCAAGAATACGGCAAGACGACCACTGGTAGAGTCGGACAATGGTCCATTGACAACTCCCCTAATACGCCGCGCGTTAAAGTTTCCGATAGCTGCGTCAATGTTGGCCTCAAACTCTTCGGTAGGACGCTGAGTAATAATGTTGATGGANCCGCCGGTCGCATTCCTCCCGAAAAGCGTACCTTGCGGCCCACGCAGCACCTCCACACGAGCCACATCAAAAATATCGCCGGCAGCAGCTGAATTACGGCCCACGTAGATTCCGTCAATGTGCAACGCGACACCTGGATCGCCTCCACCAATCAAGGTTTCGGTCCCAATACCGCGCAATGTTACTCTAGCGACATTCTGACCGGCGGACTGAACAGAAAAATTTAGGTTAGGCGTTGACTCCTGAACTCCCTGCAAATTTGAAAACCCCCTGAGATCCATGTCCTCTTGTGAGAACGCTGTCACGGAAATGGGGACGTCTTGTAAACTCTCGGATCGTTTTGTCGCGGTTACCACAACTTCTTCTAGCTGTTGCGCAGCCGCTGGCAGAGACACCGAAGCAGCCAAAAGAACAGACAGACCACAGGTAACTTTGGTCGCATTTGCGTGTGATTTCATTGCTAATACCCTCACCAATTATTTTCTTTATTTGTGGCTTTGCTCAGATGGAGCACACCTTTGGTTGTTCGCAGCCACCATATCCAAGGACGAGGCATATCGCATCAAAATTGTTTCGCATAGCGATACAATCGTACTATTTAATTTTTAGAGGAGGAAACGCCAAGCCGAATTCGACACGGACTCTTATGTTATTAGGCGGTATTTTTAATCGCGCGGGAAATATCTCGCGCCGTCGATTTCATGTGACGAACAATATCCNACTCGCGTTCATTTGACATGAGGTCAGCTGCAAGAACGACTGAAATTGCCGCNACCGGCTTGCCAAGGCGGCCAAGAATCGGAACTCCAATTGCGTACACGCCGGGATGCAGCTCCTGATTGTCTACCGAGTAACCTTGCCTGTTGAACTCAACCAACCGATTCATCAGGTCTTCTCTTTTGGTCACCGTATTGTGAGTGAATCTTGCTAACTCTCGCGGAAGTAGACCTTCAACATAATCCTTATTCACAAATGCGAGAATCGCTTTGGCTCCAGCGGGCGCGTGCAGAGGAAGCACATCGGCGTCAGCCATTCTCAAATCCAATGCTTTATTATATGGAGCACGGTAACAGACGACCGTTTTGTTCTCAGCCCAGACCTCGACGCAGACTGACTCCTTCAAAATGTCACGAAGACGATCAATGTGGAACTTGCTGAGATCAGCGTAACTTTGAATCAGCTGACTGGATTGTGATCTACCCAGTCGGTAGGCGAGTGGTCCAAGTCGATACTTTTTAGTTTCCTCACATTGGGACACCATCCCGTACTGATGCAGGCTAGCAAGGATTCTGGACGCCGTGGCTTTATGTATACCAGTTAACCTGCTTAGCTCAACGGTGCCGATAGTCTGATCAGCGTCTGCAAAGGCCTGCAAAATCTCAAGCGTTTTCTCGACTGCCGTGAGTTTGTCATTGGCTTGCTGTGGTCTCATCGTCAGTTACCTTCGCTGCATCTAAAAGATTGGGCGGAGGGTCCTGCTCTCCGACGAATTTCACCTGATCAGGAGATATTTCACAGGCACAAAGGGATAGTAGCAATAAGAGCAAGACGAGTCCGGGCAGTTTGAACATGGCCAAGCCCTGTGAATATTGCGCCTTACAGCGTGACATATCGTTCACTGGGATATCAACCCCAGGATGTGGTGGGCAGCATTGCCTTGTCCGGCGTCAGCGTGATCGCATCCACAGGGCAACTCAAACGACACAGGTGGCAGATCTGGCATTCTTGCTGGTAGGCAATATAGGCCTGGCCAGAAGCTGGATCCATTCGGATGACATCGGTAGGACAGGCCTTGACGCAATTTTCGCAGCCAATGCAGCCATGAATCTTCTCAATCGGCATATTTTTTGTCTCTATTCTCAAACGGCACGAGAACTCTCCTGCAAAAACTCGTTTTCCCCAGGGAATTCTCTTGGATACTTCACTCGGTAAGGGTCTGATTGGTTGGGGCGCCATTCATCGGGTAGATGGTGTTTACCGGGCGTCATGGTGCCGTTAAGGTCTTGCATCGTGACCCAGCAGAACCAGTCAACATCGTTTCTGGCGGGAAAGTCCTCCCTGAAATGGGTGCCTCGACTCTCTTCACGAAACAATCCAGCCCTTAATTTCATCTCAGCATTCAGCAACATGTTTTTTACTTCATGAGCCAGGCGTAATTCGTGACCGTCACGCGCGATCATTCTGGGTACACAGTGCTGCCTTAGAAATTCGATAGAAGCGAGGGCTCCATCGAGTCTTCGTGGCTCCTTAATGTACAAGACGTGAAATGGCGTCATCGTATTTTGCAACGTGGCGGTGAGCCAGTTTGGGCTGTAACCTCTCGCGTTCTCTCTTGGGGCCCACATACGCTCAATTGCCAACTGAATACTGGACTCGCTGGCCTGCGCCTGCTGAGACGACTTGACGAACTCCGCGGCGGTCTTAGCAGCCCGTCTTCCCTGAATAGCGGACCCGTATGAGGAGAATCCCCTTCCCGGGTATAAAGAACCGCAAAGCATCGAACCCAAAGCATCGCCTGCAGCAAACAACCCTGTTACACCGTCAGCCGCGCAGGTGTAGTCCGAAGAGAGCACGCCCTCGCTTTTATGAACGCCCATGCCAGCCGTTGCGCCACCTACTCGGTGGCCCAGAATGCGATCCATATCCTCGTTGCTCTCCGGCGGCGCTGGTGGCCCGCCTAGGTCGAGGTGTAATCCGGGCGTTTTTAAGTACCCACGGTTGAGATATTTTCGATTCCGTTCGCGCTCTGCAGCGCCAGGGGGCGGTTCACCGGGTACCGGCGGTGGTTCGCCACCTGGTCCGACACCAAGGCGTCGGTCTACACCATGCTTGTATACATTCAAGGCATTGGTCAGCTCCAAGCCCCCAACAAGTGGGTCAGGTGGGCCAACCATGACATAAGCACCCTCTACCTCCTGCGCCCAGCGCCAGCACTCATAAGCTGCGGCGGGCGCGAAGGCAAAAGTCGGGTGGGTATCATGAAACTCCTTGCCAACAATCTTTGCGCCGACCTCGTAGGCCATGGCGTCACCATCAAACGTTTGACCCCAGATCGGAAATCCTGGGCTCTTGTAAGAGCCAGCACCCGTGCAAAGAATTACGGCGTTGGCCTGAAGAACAATTGCCTTGGAACTTTCGCTAGAGTCGTCGTAGGTAAAGCCTACCGCGCCGCACACCCGACCGCTGTCATCCTGTAGCAACGAAGTGATCATTGTTCGTTCGACGAACTGAACGTTGGCAGCTTCTAACTCTGAACGGAAAACTTTAGTGCCACGCTCAAACGGTTTTGTTTCATGAGCCCCCATCGCGTTAAGCTCAAAGAACAAATCCAACGATTCGTCCATAAAGATATCGAGCCATACTCTGTCGTTCATATACTCGGTATTGCACGCGAAGTTGCGATGCCACTCTTCTCGGTCATACAACTCGGGATCAAAAGGTCGGCTATCGGATGCCCATGGAGACATGCCCGACCATCCCACAACTCCCTTATCGACCATCGTCACTCGCAGACCCTGCTTTCTGGCCTCGAGCGCTGCAAATGTTCCTGCGAAGCCACTACCAATGACCAAAACATCAGTAACATGACGCGATTTAGGAGCCGCAGCCATTGAGGCTTGTCCGGGGTTGAGAATTAACGGCGCTGACAAGGCCGCCGCAGTGAACATCCCCGTTCTGAGAACATCGCGTCGGGAAATCCCCTCTTCGATCTTATTGTCATCTTCTGTCATCAACCGCCTCATTTTTCGATTGTCGGTCTCTAGCGTTCTCACCGAACGCACCGCTGAATAAACGCGGAAAGCTTAGAAACCCAATTGCTCGTAAAGAATTCTGTCTACTGTTACATCTAGCGAGCGCAGGTGCTTCTCAACAGCCTTAACCATCACTGGCGGCCCGCAGATGTAGTAATCACGGTTGCAGGAATCATTCTCTGTCGTCAACTCTGCAAGGAGCGCTTTATCGATATAGCCCGTGCGGCCAGTAAAACCTTCCGAGGGTTTTTCCAGAACCAGATAGGTCTTGAGATCAAGGTCGCCTTCCATAGCCTTTATTTCTTCGAGAAAAAGCATCTGACCAAGCGAACGATTCCCGTAGACAAGTCGAATGGGGCGAGTATCGCGCTTGTCGCGAAGCTCCCGGAGAAGGCCCATGATGGGTCCTATACCAGCACCGCCAGCGATCAACACCACGCCAGAGGCGTTACGCCCGTTCTGTGTGAATATACCGTGGGGACCATCTACCCATACACGCTGCCCCGGCACCAGCTTTCCTAGCTGCCGGGTGTAGTCGCCCAGCTCTCGAATGACATAACTCAACCTTGGGAGGGATGCTCTGGTGGTCGCTATAGAAAAGGGGTGTTCATTTCTTGCGTAAACACTGGGTGACGTACTGATCCAGGTGAACTGGCCTGCGTCAAAATCAAAAGGAAACTGACCGTCCATTTCAATCGTTAAACACCAGTCAGAATCACTGCGCTTAACGCACTCCACAACCTTGAAGGGCCGCCGCGCCACGCGCCTAGGACGCAATAAATAGACATAGGCAACAACAGCGACGGCGAGCGAAGCCAGGGCTAACCAAAGAACGTCAAACCAAGGGTTATAGCGACCGTGACGGCCGATTGTCATAGCATGATGAGTAGCCAGCACGATGATGGTTACAAAACCCGCAGAGTGCGCGTAGCGCCAGGCTTCATAGCTAAGACCCGTCCTACTGCGATAAACAGACATCAACACCCAGACAATCATCAGGGACCATGCATACATGCCGGTTGAGGTCTCAGGCTCAGTGAACATGCTCCACAGGTCATTCAAGGCAAACGAGGGAGCAACAAAGAATCGTGGCGCAAGGATCAGAAAGGGGTGGATGAGCACGAGATACCCTACAAACTCGCCCATTTTGGTGTGCAGTCGCATCGTGTTGTCGACGCCCGAGATATTGGCAACTCGATCCACGCGAGATGTCAGAAAGAATTGGAAGATCATCATGCTGAGTCCGACGATGCTCAGTAAAGAAACCAACTCTTCATACCAACCACGCACAGCTAGCCCTTCAACACGTGAGAGCACCCAAGGAATCAGGACCAATGCAAAGTACAACCACCCGAGCATCGCGAACGACACTGAGGATTTCTTAACTGCAGCGATTGAGGTGGCGTCTTGCCGACGGGGCAACAAACTCATCATAGTCCCTTTGAGTGGTTATCATAGACCGCGTTACTTGGGGACTGAGTCTAGTTGTCGTGGCACTGCGACATCAATATGGGCGTCTTGCATGATGAGATCGAAGAACGGAAAGCCCTGCTGCTCTGCGTTTTGAAGTTCCGCTACCGGGGTTTAAGTAGTGACATGAATAAGAGAAGTGGTGAGAAAGCTATGAAACGATGCTCGGGGGCTTGGGCTGCGTTTGGGGATCAGTGCTCTGCATGTCCGCAAGACCCCTCACATAATCGACGATGACGCCATAATTTCGAGGCTTAAATCAGCCGCGTGAACTGGCTGGGGGGCGGACTTGTTCCCCGTGCACTAGCGGCATCAAAACGATCAATCGCTTGCGCCTGCGTCTAAGACAGAGATAAGGTATGGCCCGCCCGGAGAGATTCGAACTCCCGACACCCAGGTTCGAAGCCTGGTGCTCTATCCAGCTGAGCTACGGGCGG
>JGI26084J50262_1001679_pt1 | contig 12112 bp, 11 predicted proteins | sample SaaInl6LU_22_DNA_FD_50262 | JGI IMG/M metagenome (IMG submission 50262) | reverse complement strand
GATCAGTCCCAACAAGAGCAATAACGGTTAGAAATAAAATACCACCTTCAATTTGAACAGCTACATAGTCACCAACAGACACCCCCATCGATGTAAAGTCTTGTGTTGAATCCACAATAGAGTTATTTCCCCCAGAGGTTCCATCAGTTGTTCCTTCAGAAAGAACACTCTGATATACCAATGCTTTATTCATAAGGTAATAAGTATTGTCGTTGTTTGTTTCATTAGGAGTATTATACACGTTTGATTGATTTCTATATAGAGATTCCTCTACAGAAAATAGGTCTATAGCCTCTTCTAAATTTTTTACTATATCTGCATATTGACTTCCAGAAACTCTAGCGTTTTGCTTAGCCAACCATTCATTATATCTGTAAAAGTAGTTCTCGAAGATATCTAGTTGAGCTTGCTTTGCATAAAGATTGAAGTCAGCAGGAGTTATGTATCCGAAGTTATGCTTGTTAGCAATAGCCAATACAGTATTCCTTACAGTGTTTATCATCTTTTAATATTTTATGCAAATATAATCAAAAATAAATAAACCCCTCCATTTCTGAAGGGGTAAATATATAGCGGTAAACTATATAGAGGTTATTCTTCTAATTTATTTTCTAACATAGACATAAGTTCAATACCCTCGTCTGTTTGGAAGAAAGATGACAGCGTATGTATCGGTGAATCACCAAAAGGAACGCTTAATAGTTTCTTTTTGTTTTGAGGTAAGTTAAAATATATGTCCTTGTTTTTATTTTTCATCTTTAATAGACCTTCAGCAAGACATTTAGAAGCTAGACTTTGCAACTTTAACATAGGATCATTCAATGTGTTTAAAAAATCCTCTGGGTTGTTTTTAGCATATAATCTAACGTCTCTTTTAAGCTCTGCTGTAGATAGTTTGTCTACATTCAAAGAAAGAGCTATTCGGCCTATAGTTTCAAGCATCTCAATATTTAAATTTTTTGCTTCGACTTGAGCCTCAAGCTGAGCATCTAGTGTCTCAACATCAACTGCTGCATCTTTTTCATTATCCACCTCTTCAAAAAGACTTCCATTACCTGGGTGATATGATAAAAATTCTTGTAAGACTGGGTTTTCCTTTCTCACAAATAACATACCATCTTCAAAAACAATAGGTTCCAAGATTGCATTATTATCCTGCTCATCTTCAAATGGTGATGCTTGGTTTGATGAATACCTTAGAGCTCTGTTTCGAGTTCCGTCAAAATATAATAGTGGTTTTCTACGTGAGTTACGTGAGTTAATCATAAAGGCTAATGGAGATTTATTGCCTTTTAACTTGTAAGTTTTGTCCTTAAGGACAGCTTGTTTTTTCATTTTGATTTAATTTAAAATTTATAAGAGTAGTAATTACCCCCATCACAACGACGAGGGTAAAGACTACTTATTTTTAATCTTACTTGAATAAGAAGAAGTTATTTGCACCTAAAGTACAAAGAGCTCTCTCTGACAAGAAGTGAACTTCCATAGCGTCTAATTCGCTGTTAGAAGCACCACCAGCAGAACCTAAAATCCAAGATTTCATCTTACGATCTTCAGTTTCAGAAGCTCTGTAACGTACATGCAAGAATGGACGCTTAGCGTTTTTACCCATGATTTGGTCATAAACGTTAGTTGATCCAGCAGGTACTAATACACCATCTACATTTCCACCAGTAATACCACCACGCATAGTAGCGTCGTTTAAGTATTTCCAGTCAGACTTATAGAAATCATATCCTCTACGGAACCCTGTGAAACCAAGATTCAAGGCCATATCCTGATCGTTATCAAACAATCCGAATGAAGATCCTGAAGAACCGAAGTTNTTTTGAGCAGCTAAAATGTTATCAAGCTCAAAAGAAAGAGAACGGTTAACGAAAAGAACATTTTCTTCGATTGCTCCTTGCTTATCTAAACGAGTAACGATAGCATCGATATCATCCAAATCTGAAAAAGAACCAGTAGTAGTGTTACCATCTTCTTCGATAGCATAGAAAAGACCTTTAGATCCTTTATATCCTAAAGCAAAAGCTTCACTTGTTTGTCCTGAAACATCCTGTGCTGGTACAGCTTCGATCATAGCAGTTTCTAAGTAATCCTCAAAACGTAAACGAGTTTCGTGCTCAGATTTCAAATACCAAAGGTATCCTGCACCACCGTCAGTTTCTACTTCTACCCATCCGATCTGAGCCATATCAGAACCAGATACTTCATACTTGTCTTTTAATATGATAGGGTTGTTAGACTTCTCATCGAAAGGAGCCTCAAGACCATCTTCCATACCGTTAGTACCTTTCTTGAATTCAGAACCATAAACGAATACGTCTACATCTGTACCACTGTTATCAGCACCATCAGTTAATCCAGTGAAGGCAGGGATACCGTCAGCATCATATAATGCCACAGTAACATCAGTACCATCGTTTGCAGTAACGATACCTTTTGCAGATACAGTAGAGCTAGTTCCGTCAGAAATCATAACTGTTTGTCCTTTTCTAATTGCAGAGTTGCTAATTAAAAGTACAATTTCGCCATCGCCGTCAGCGCTGCCATTTTTCACAACAACACCTTCGTGCTTAATGTGTAATCTACCTTGCTCAGTCCATTTGATAAGGTCTGAGTTACAAGGCATTTCTGCTCCTACCAAACGAAGGAAAGAGCTTACAGATCGATTACCATACTTTTCGAATTCTTTTTCGTAAGTGTCTGGTAAATATTGACTTAAGAAGTCAAAGTTAGTAATGTAATTACCAGGTAATGTTACCTGGCTAGGAGCTGGAGTTAAACTCACAGATCCACCTAATGTTAAAGCCATTTTTAATAGTTTTTAAAAGTTATTATTTTTTTGATCTAATCTTAAAATCACGGTCATATTTAGACTCTACAGCTCTTATCTTTAATCCTGAATTATTAGATAACTGTTGAGGTGATGTTCTTACATTCATGTCAATATTTTTTGACCTCTTTGTAACATCTCCCACAGCATCTGCTTTTCCCTTTTCATAGAAATAGGTTGCAAGTTTATCAGGATTTAAAGCAGCGCTTAAAGCCTTATGGTATCCAACATGATCCTTTACCATTCCATTATCATCCAAATATTTTGAAATGAAGTTGTTGATATCAGACTGAACATTTTTTACTTCCTTAGNTTCACCAGGTGTGAAAACAAGTTTCTGATCACCGATTACGAACTCAAAACCTTTGAATTCATCGTTGAAAAGCTCNTCAGTTTTCTTGGCAAAGTATTCCGCACGTTTACTGTTCTCTTCTTGGACACTTTGTGACTGTGATATATATTCCTTGTAAGCATTGTAAGACTCCAATTCTTCTTCGTTGACAGGTGTACTAGCCGACTCGACTGGAACCTTGTACGTCTCCTTTAAATCATTAAAGTATTTCTTTGCCTTTGCAAGTTCTCTTTTTTTTGCGATTTGCTTCTGCTTAACAACTGACTCCTCATCCAATTCTTCGTCATAAGAAAACTTTTCTCCTATAAGATATTCAATATCTTCTGAGTCTAAGTCATTTTCAGTTGCAGAATAGTAATCACGCAATACCTGATCTGGGTTTAACTCATCATAGTTGACCTGCAACTTTATGAAGTCATTAATACCTCGACCAGTTTCCTTCTTATAATTTAAGAAAGCTGATACATCTTCTGGCAATTCATTGTTCTGTTCACGTTGAGTAAACAAATCATCGACAGATTCAATATCTTTGTTATATCTATTCTTAATAAATGAAAGAACGTCTTCCTCCCCAAATTGAGGAGTGCTTTGTTCTACAGCCTGCTCCTCAGCAGTTTCTGTAGTAGTCTCGACTTCCGAGTTTTGAATTTCTACTTCGGCGGTCTGTGTTTCTTCATGCTGCTCAAGTAGTTGTTCTTCAACTTCTTGAACAGACTTTTGTCCAGGTCCTGAGACCTCTTTTACTTTGATTTCCATATTAAATTTAATTTACTGCGCAAAATTACGCATTAATATTATTACATTTTTAACGAGGTTCAAACTCGGATAAATCAAAACCATCTAGCGTATCTTCATTAGATTCAAAGTTAATAGGAGGTAAGTCTTTCTTACGCTGCTCAATCAATCTTGACTGTTGCGTGTTCTGTTTGCTTATCCTATCATCCTTGGATTTTTCCTTATTATCTTCTCTATTCTTTAGCATTTGAGCATCAGCCCCTCTTAATTGCATGTTTAGATTAAACTCTAATTGCATTAATTGAGTTTTAAGTTCAGCTTCACCTCTAAGTTTTTCCAATGCAAATCCAGCTTCCGCTTGAGCAACCTGCATTTTTAACTGAGTTTCCATCTGCATCTTTTGAGCGGACATCTGAGCAGCCATCTGTTGAGATTGCATTTGAGACTGTTGCTGCTGTTGAATCTTCTGCATTTCGTATTGCTGTCTATCCTTTTCTTTTCTCTTTCTCTTAACTTTAAGAAGTTGGTTTGCTAGCTTTACATTTCTTACTTCACGTATATCTATAGCGTCATCCAAATCAATAGCTTCACGAGACAGCGCTACTTGAATGTTTTGCTCAAGTTGTTGTTTTTCTTCATCGTCTGGAGCTACCTCTATAAATATACCAAAATCATATATGTGAAGGTCTTTTATCGAGTCTAGTAAGTTAACATTGTACTTACCTATCTGCATAACAAACTCGTCTTTATACGGGAAGTATTCTAATGCATCCGAAACTCTACAAGATAGAGCTACAGACAAATCTCTAGTTATATCTGTAAGACCATCTAATATATGTCTTGTTGCAGTATTACTATTCAATGCCGCTAATTTTTGTAAACCAACTAAAGAACTAGGATCTGGCATAGAACCGTCTCTAGCTTCATTTAGCCCAGTAACATCTCTAAGCATTTGCATGTAGTGATTGTAACTTCCTATAAGGCTGGATATTTTAGCTTGTCCAGAATTCTTAGATAATTCTTGAATTGGAATACGAGCATTATTAAAATCGCCATCTTGAGTATAACTTCTACCTATAACAGAACCTGTCTGAAAGTAAAGTCTAAGTGCATCTTCAGGATTATAATTTGCTCCATTTCCAAGATCTACTTCATTTAAGCCATCTGCATCAATAAACACACCATCTGGTACTACTTTCTGTATTACTTGTTGGAGCTTTAAGTGTGTCATCTGAATAAGATCTGCAAACGGGACCATGCGTCTTAATAAAGACTCTATATTTCCTTTGTACATCCTTGGTGCACATGCTACATAGTTTGACGTCGCGTTTTGAGAAGCAGACTTTGGTCTAACCATGTTCTTAGCTAGCTCCCACTTCAAAACAATATTAGTCCCCATGACCATTACTCCTTCATACCATACTTCTATCTTCTTTTCGATTTTTTCAAACCCTCTTTCTTCCATCATATCTTGTGGTGGGTTGAATTCATCATCTTTTTCGATAACCTTTTCACCCTTCTTCTTATATACCATCTTTTTAGTGGTCTTATAATTGAAGTACAGTAGTGTTACGCTATCGTTATTAAATAAAGAGTTCTCGTAGTATTGTGTAGTTCTGTGAGAGTTGTGCCAATCTTGACTAAACTGACCTATAGTTTTTAAGTCCTCATTTGTTATCGTAGGATCTATCTTTACGACTTCCGTAACAGGAACCGTCTTGACTTCTCCCCAATAAAAACAGTCATTAAAATTGGGATCTTCTGTATAACTATACACCAAGTTTGCTGGATCAACATAATTAGTAACGATCCCTGCACCTGGAAGAAATTCATGCTTAACAGATCCAATACCCAATGTAGTAATGTCGTATAATACTCTCTTTCTAGTATCTTCATATTTGTTCTCTAGTAGAATGGTGTTTATTACAGCCTCTTCTGCAAGTTCTATAGAAGACTTATAATTAAGCTGCATGTGTAGTTGCAACTCTTCATCATTCTCTGGTAACTGGTCTTGAGGTGTGTTAAAAGCATCTACCCCAAAATCATTTTTTATTTGACTTAAAAGATCTTTAGAGACCATGTCAGCCTCTATGTTATCTTGATAAGTGTTCCGTTTTTCTGCGGACATTGCGTCTTGTGCGTAAGCCTTAATATCAAACAATCTGTCTGACATTCCGTTTACTACTATATCTACAAATTTAGGTAGAATTGGAACAGGTGTCCANTCTAAATTCATATATGATAAATCTCCGTCTACAGATAGTTCATTCTTATATTTAGCAACAGATTGTTCTGCTCTAGCATATAGTCTTAACTTATGGAATGCATCCCATTGGCTATAGAACTTTGAACCTCCATTATCTTTCTTAAACCATTCGTACTGAATAGCCTGTCCTATTTGTAATCCAAACTCTTTTGTATTCTTTTTAGAGTCAGGTACGTATTGACTTGGGAATGAAGACGGGTTTATAGCTATTTTTACCTCTTTCATCTAATTATTTCGCTAAATCGTCCTTGATTATTATATCTTGCAAAGTTAATGCTTATTTTTGACTGTTTTTTAACGTCTTGATATGTATGTTTTTGGTTTGCCATAATGGCTAAACCTGAACTAATAGAGGCATCAAACTTGGTTCTATTGTTTATATCAAACCTAGCCCAATCTTGTAGGGTTTTTGAAAAATACATAGAGCCCATTTCATCTGGAGATCTATAACTACCCTCTGTATCTAACCCTACATACTTTTCTATATAAGTCTCTATTGCGGATGCGTGTGCTTGCTTTACAGCCTCAGATGAGTTAGGTATACCTCCCAGTTCTTTTTCTGTCTTAGAAAGGTTCCTAGTGGGTTTATCTGGCCTGTTTAAAGAGTATTTCCTGTACCCCCTGTTCTTGAAATGATAGAGAAGTCTTGGTTTGTTATTCTCAGCTAGTAATGGCATCCCGTAAAACACACAGGCCATAAGTACATCTTCAAAAAACATTTCTGCTGTCTGAGGTCTAGCTACATATTCCAAGAAAAACTCATTTACTGGGGCATCATCCATGTGAAATGTTGTTAACCCGTGCAAAGCTCCATTAGAACCCCCACCACCTACTGTTCCAGATATATCATAGGAGTCACATCCAAAAGCTCCTATATGTGCATTTCCTGGGAATTTTAATCCATTTCTAACCTCTACCCTGTTNTGTAGTTTTTGATTTGGTATCCANGATATTAAAAACCTACCTCTATTATCAGGAACCCATANAACATTAGTATCCTTCTTTCCATCTCTCCAATGAAAAGATCCACGGACAAGAACACGATCTCTGATAAGATTATCATTGTAATCCATCTGTTGATATATTTTTGTTAGATTAAATATAGAAGATTTGCTCTCATCTCTAAATGCATGTGACTCAGTTCTAGGGAATTGCCTGTAAAATTCATTCAATGCATCTGGATCATTCTTTAATGAAGAAACTTCATTATCCCAATAATTTACGGCGCTTTGGTGAATGTGTTCACCGTTAACACCTACTATTGGTGATTTAGGAGTATCAATAACTGGATTTCCGTACCTGTCTATAAATCCCTCTAAGTTCCATTCCATAGGTATAAATAAACCATATAATCCGCTTTTAGTCTGACCATTAGCATTTCTATTGTTTGGGTCAGAATCGTAGTACAGTTTCTTAAAATTATCACCGCCTTTATCCAACGCATTTGAAGTAGAACCCATAAGACATTTACCTATAATTCTACTACCTAAACGTAAACATGTTTTTGTAACACGCCAGTTATTAAGTATATTATTGGGTTTCAACCACTTACCAGATTCATCATGAACAAGTAACAAAAGTTTCTCCCCATCATATGAGTTATCATCTGTATTCTTCCAGTCAATCGTAGTATCAAGTCCTGTAATTGCATCGTCGTCGATATCATACATATTTTTCTTTGTTATCTTAGACGCTGGGACACGATATGCAAGCTCTGTTTTTGGTTTATCCATACCATCTTGTATGGGTTTAAAAAAGAATGGATAATTGCTAGATATAGGCACAACCTTATCGGTAAACATCTTCTTAGAATCAGAACCAGTCTTGGAAAGTATACCAACTCTCGCATCTTTTGCAAGGGTTGCTGTATTAACACATTCGGAAGAGGACATAAAAGAAAATCCAGAACGACGTATTTTCAGGTACACCATACCGAAACATCTTTTATCAGCCTTACAAGCCTCCCAGAATATAAAGAATATCCTATTTGCTTCACGAAAATCTGGATGACCAACATCTATCTTAGTCCACTGAAGATACATATAATGTGTCCCAGTTATATACGTAGGTACGCCATTGTTGTAAAACCAGTAACCCTGTTCACGTCTATCAAATTCCTCTTCTATATAATCAACCCACCTAGACTTAAAGTCTTTAGGTGATTGATTCCACTGGAATATCGATCGTATTTTATGTAGTTGCTTTGGATATTCTCTGGGTTCCCAGTATTGTTCTGCCTTTTTAAGACTTCTTTTATACACTTGTTTTGGTTCAGCTGGAAGCGCTATCTTAACGCCATTTATATTCCATATCTCACCAACAGTTCCATCACGAGATATCACGACTACATCGTACTTTTCGTCATAACCGTATTCAAACTTCTTATTCTTTAGAACAGAGGAAGGTATAATGTTATTTAGCTCTTCTTTCAGCAAAACTATTCATATCTTTTTCACTAGAACCACTATCCTCTAATAAAGCTTTTTCAGATTCTATTCTAGACAATATCTCGAAAGCATCAAATATAGCAAGCTTCTTTGTTGCAGCTGCGTTCTTAAGCCTATCTGCCGCAAGCTCTGGAGAAAGGTCATCGAAATCTTTCTTTATAATCTTCTCCTGTGCAACCTTTACAAGCTCTTTCACAGCCTGTTCTGCTGCACGTATAATATCTGCTTTTATTTGTCTTGAATCCATGTAATCCAGTCTGTTCTTACTCTATATAGCTTTTGACCTTCTATGTTAAACTCATATTCAGAGTCAGGTCTAAAAGATACAATATTTCCAGAATCTATACCATAAGACAATAGAATATTATTAGTATACACAACTTCACCCATCAATGGATGTTCTACTCCAGGGCTATATATATATAGCTGTTCTTTTGGAATAGGTTTTACAAAGCAAAATTCATTTTTAGACTTCCACTTATCATCATGTTTATACATGTAGTACTGGTAATCATCTACTAAAAATAGATCGTCCATCAAAAAACTTTTTCCACTTTTCTGTCTACCCTTCATGTCATAATAGTACTTGAATACATTATGATGAACAATAAGGGTATCTCCCTCGCTTATTTCGCCAGAATAATTTATTGGAGTAGCTACAACAGTAGCGTATCTATTGGAAGTTGTATGATCTTCTTGAGAGGTGCTAGTTATTAAATCTATACCACCTATCTTTTTTATATTATCATACCTTCTTCCATCATGCGGACGCACAATAAAATTTAATGGTGATCTCATCAAAAGTTTATATTAAACTCTATAGATACTGGCATATTTTTGTTAAACTGCTTCCACAGTAAAACTTCTCCATCTCTTTCTATCCATATCTTATAAGAATCGGTAGTTGAGTCGTATTGTATTAAGTGTATAAAATACTGACCATTCAGAACATCCTGACCCTGTATATAATGCATAGAACTAGACTTGTAGTCAGCTCCTATAGATATCTTTCTAATTTGCATCTTCCTGAGTATCCTCGGATACAGTTCCGTCTTTAAGGTTAATTGACACCTTTCCGTACTCAGTTTCGAGTTCTTTTTGATATACGGTCAATTCACCTTGTACTTCTGAAAGCTGATGTAATGCTTGGTGCTTTTGCGTTTCAAACCCACCTACTTGCATCTGTAAATTGTTTATAGTACCAACAAGTTCTTGTAATTTTTTAAGTTGATCTTCTTTAATCTTACTCATTTTATTTAATTTTAATGTTTATATTACAAATATACTATTTTTTTTATACAATTAATATAAACCAAGTTATTTTTGTAAGTATTAGCCATTGTTTTTTACCAAGGAACGTTTTTAGTAACGCTGACAGGATTGATAGCCTTTTCAATTTGCGCATCAAGACTTGCTTTAATGCCATCTACATCTAATTCACTGTCTTCTAACCAACCTTCTACAATCTCTTGAGTTAAATCTTCAAAAGCAGTAAAATCATCTGTGTTTTCATTATCTATAGCTTGAGTTCCTATAGAGTTTGCGGTATAAGCATTGCCATCGTCGTCTAATTGATCCGAAGTAGCGGTTAAACCCCAATGTATATTATATACTACATTTGTTAACTCGTCTTGAGAAGGTCTTGTGTCTAAGGCGTTTATTTGCCAGCTGTAAGTGTTTGCCATTTTTTATTTGTTTTTTTTATTCAGGATTATCTCCAGTGTTAGTTTCTGGTTCAGCTTCTGTATTTAACCAGCTTAATTCTGTAACATCTTCGTTTACAGGGGTAATTTTAGCTTTAATAGCTTTTTCAATAACCTCATCCATATGATCTGTAGGATGATTTTCTTTAGCCAATTCAATAACTGTTTCTTCAGTTAATGATTCGATACTTGTAAAGTTATCTGCTGAAGGGGGAGGCACAGGGCAAGCCCCGTTAAATGTATGAGACTCTCCAGACTCNTCATCTGTTCCTGTGTAGGTAAATTTAATGTGTGTAATCACATTAGACAGTCCGTCTAGCGCTGGTGCTTTTTTTAAAGCCGTGATTTTCCAATCGTAAGTAATGTTCATCGGTTTTGTTTTTAATTATTGTTTTCTAATGTTTGTATTCTTGTTTCTAATTGATTTATTTTTTCTAATGCTTCTTGTAACGCTGCTGTTAGTAAAGGTACAATTTTAGATTGATCAATACTTTGGTGATCAGGAGTACCATCTTCACGCACCGCATCTTTTTCACCAAACACAGCTTCAGGTATAACCTCCGCAACTTCGTGAGCTATAAAACCATCTACTTTAGCTTCGTCTAATCTATCGCTCCAATTAAACCTATGAACATTTAATTGATTTACTCTATCGATGGCATTTTCTAAAGGTGCAATGTTGCTTTTTAACCTGTAATCTGAACCAATGGTAAAAGCTGAAGCTTGAATAGGCTTAAACGTTGATCCGCTTTGTACAAATGCCCCGTTAGGAGCTTGCAGCTTCATATATCCAAATTCTGAGTCTAAAAAAACACTCGTACTTCCTGCATATAAATTACCTGAAGCAAATATATTTCCTGAAACATATAGCTTTTGCGAAGGAGCAGTCGTTCCAATCCCGACGTTACCGCCGTTTTGAAAAGTAAATATAGCGCTGTCAGAATTGTTATAAATTCTTAGTGCATTAGCATCGCCTGACCCGGTGCCATCGTAGCCAAGCTTCATGGCGAAGCCGCCGTCATTTTCATAAAAAGCGATACCGTTTTGCTGACCACTACTACTTGATCCCACAATTAGGTTTAGTATATTTTCTTGTTCTGTTGATGTAGGCACAAAAGCGTCACCTAATGTAATTTTACCGTTGACTTGCAGTTTAGCCGCAGGGGTAGTGGTTCCGATACCGACGTTGCCACCTGTAAATACGTGGTAAGGCATTGGAGAACTAGTTCCAATATCGTATTGCATGTAGCCTGAATTGTTTTGACCTATAAAACCATAATCGCCCCCTGTTACATCACCATTAATGGCGTCATAATAAGTCCCCGCATTACCTGTGCCTGAGTTAGTTATAAACCAAGCCGTATATCCCGACCCAGTTCCTTGTAATTTTGCCGTGTTGCCTGATATATGCAACTTTTCAGTAGGATTAGTCGTTCCGATACCTACGTTACCGTTTTCTTGAATTGTTAACACTTCTCCACTTCCACCTCCTGCGTAAAATCTAAATTTAGTGTTATCAAATCTAAACGTTACAGGGTTAGTAGTGGTAGTTGATTGTTCAATCTTCCATCCGTGACTGCCTACGGTTAATGCTCTAGAACCTATGGTGCCGTTCACGTTGCAATGAGCTAACTGTGTAGTTCCAGAAGGATCTAAGTAAAAGTTAGTATCGTCTGAATCATAGAATATTGGTGCTCTAGATGAACCTGGAGACAATGTATAAGAACTATGAACTTCAAACTCAACATTATTGTCGCAACGAAGCTCTAACGG
>JGI26084J50262_1001678_pt1 | contig 12119 bp, 13 predicted proteins | sample SaaInl6LU_22_DNA_FD_50262 | JGI IMG/M metagenome (IMG submission 50262) | reverse complement strand
ACCAAACCGCCCACATATCTCTTCAGATACTAAAATTTCAAATAACGTGACACAAAAATCCTCAAATTACGCAATACTAAAAAGCGCAAAATGATCGGTTTTACTTTCAGTGTCGCACCAGCGCGGCGCGTCTGCGTTGCTGATAGAGGGCTTCTAAGGTTACTGACCAAAAGCCGCAAGAGCTTTTTTGTAGAAATATTCAATTTTTTAAATTAAGTTTTTAAACGAATAAAAACAGCAATATAATCTTATTTTCGGTGTGGAGTGCCTGCAAGTTGGGCACTCCCGCCCCTTACCTGCAGCCAATAAAGCAAGATTTCGCGGGAATCCTAGCGACCCTGATATGCCCAATTTCAAAGACTCACCGGCAATCTAACTGGGCTGGCTCATCCAATGAGCTTTTTCCGCAGTCCCTGAAGACCAGACAGCACTCCGCGACGCCATTTGCCCACACGCAGGGCCAAAAACGCCAGAATAACGACCATATGAGCCAGCGCTTCCACATCAAACCCTTTCGACAGCATGATGAAATGCAGCCCTGCCAAAATGGCCACCAGATAGGTCAGGCGATGCAGAATGCGCCAGAACCGTCCCAGGCGGCGGACCGATCGGTCATTGGAGGTGAGCGCCAAAGGAATCATTGCGACAAAGCCGGCAAATCCCACCGTCACATAGGGGCGTTTGGCAATCTCTGTCCATATTTGATTGAGACCCTGAAGATCCAGCAAAAACCAGACCAGGAAATGCGCCGTGACATAAGCAAAGGCCATCACACCGATGGCGCGGCGGAAGCGGACGAGATTGATTCGGGTCAAGTGCAACAGCGGCGAAACGGCGAGACCCAATATTAAAAGCTTAAGGGCAAATTCGCCCAGTTCCTCTTCGAGTTCATTAATGGGCTCTGGTCCCAGATTATCGGTCAAGCCCGCCGCAATGGCCAAGAGGCCCGGAATAGGTAAAATAAGGTACAGCACCCAGGTTGGAATTTGGCGCAGGGCCGTGTTAATCCACTGTATAAGCATTGAGACAATCCATTTTCATTTAATAGATGCCACAATAGCCAAATGGCTGCTGCATGCAAATACTCTCCACCACCGGGACCAGAGGTTAAAAATACCTTGTGAGATCCATGCCCTTATAAAGGTCCGCAACTTCGGCCTCATAGCCGTTGAACATCAATGTCGGTTGCCGACGATTAAACAGGCCGCCGCCGATCTTGCGTTCTGTGGCCTGCGACCAGCGTGGGTGGCTGACCGTTGGATTCACATTGCTGTAAAAGCCGTATTCGCGGGCATTGGCCATATTCCAGCTCGTGGCGGGCTCTTGGTCCGTCAAGGTTATTCGCACGATGGATTTGATCGATTTGAACCCGTATTTCCAAGGCACCACCAACCGGATGGGCGCACCGTTCTGATTTGGGATGGGCTTGCCATAGATCCCCGTCGCCATCAGAGTCAAAGGATGCAGCGCCTCATCCAGCCGCAATCCCTCGCGATAGGGCCAATCCAGGACGGGATAGCGCAGACCTGGCATTTCATCGGGACGGTTGGCGGTCTCGAAGGCCACATATTTTGCCCCAGGCTGCACGCCGACCTTATCGAGAATGTCTTTCAGCTCCACCCCATTCCAAGGCACGACCATCGACCAGGCTTCAACGCAACGGAACCGGTAGATGCGCTCCTCCTCGCTTAAGCCGTCCAGCAAGGAGGCCACCAAATAGCGCCCGGGCGCGTCGACCAGGCCATCCACTTCAATCTCCCAACCAGAGGTGTTCAAACGGTGGGCATGGGCGGCAGGGTCTTCCTTATCCGTGCCAAATTCATAGAAATTGTTATAGCTGGTGATATGCTCCCAAGTGTTGGGCTCTAAGGTTTCCGCCAGGGCCGGGCTGGCGATTGAAGCTGTGGCCCCCGCTCCCAAGGCGCCTGCGATGAGTTGCCTGCGATTGAGCCAAAGCGGCTCGGGGGTAACATCCGCGCGTGTCAGCGTATTCGTCCAGCGATGTGCCATGGTGAGATCCTTTCTATTACCGAAGATGTAATCCAAAAGATGATTATGTCCAATACCAGTCACATAACAGCTTCGCGAGGCCGTTGAAACATTTTCACCGCTTGCCTCTGCTGCCCCCCGGCGGCACAGTCAGGTAAAAGGAGATTGACATGAAAACTGCACTCATCACCGGCGCGGCGCGCGGCATTGGACTTGCCACCACTGATATCCTTTGCTCACAGGGTTGGCATGTGGTCATGGTGGACAGAGACGCGGAGGAGTTAATGGCCCGAGCATCTGAGCGCCAAGCTGTGACCGCTGCGGTATATGATATTTCGGATCCCGACCAAGTGGACGCAATGGTTGCAACGACATTGGCCGCGCGTGGGCAGATTGACGCTTTGGTGAATAACGCCGGGGTCGCAGATTTTGGCCCAATTGAGCACACCAGTTTCGCCCGCTGGCGGCGGGTGATGGAGACCAATCTGGACGGGGCATTTCTGTGCACCCAAGCCGCCACACCGGCACTCAAGGCCAGTCGCGGCGCGGTGGTCAATATCGCCTCAATCTCTGGGTTGCGGGCCTCGACCCTGCGGGTGGCCTATGGAACGTCAAAAGCAGCAATCATTCATATGACCCAACAATATGCAGCTGAGCTGGGCGAATATGGTATTCGGGTCAATTCTGTGGCGCCCGGTCCGGTGCGCACCAAACTGGCCATGGCCGTACACACCCAAGACATCATCGACGCCTATCACGATGCTATTCCGCTGGGTCGCTATGGCAGCGAAGCAGAAATCGGGCAGGTCATCGCCTTTCTGTGCTCAGATCAAGCCAGCTATGTGACCGGGCAAAATATCTCGGTAGATGGCGGGTTTGAAAGTACGGGTATTGGCCTGCCGTCACTCCGCGGGCAAACCCAGTAGCGCAGGCAGCTGCGCCATATCGTCAAACAAGATATCCGTGAGACCTTCAAATTTGGCAGGCGGAGTGTCGCGCACAAATCCGAAAACAGCCATGCCCGCAGCCACGGCGGCCTGAGCCCCGGTGGCGCTGTCTTCAATCACCACGCAGTCTTTTGGCGCCACGCCCGCTTGGCTGGCCGCCAAAAGATAGACATCCGGGGCGGGCTTGGGCGCGGCGACATCCTCGCGCGAATAGATGCGTCCGGCAAAGCGCGCCGCCAAGCCGCAACGCGCCAAGGTGATTTCCATTTTGCGATGCGGCCCGTTCGAGCCGATCGCATAGGGAAGGCCCTGCTGATCCAAACGGTCCAACACCGCGTCAATTCCCGGGATGGGTTCGACACTAAGGGCCAAGGCAGCAAATATCTTCTCATAAATTTGAGTGACCCAATCTGCTGGAATAGCCGCACCCATAGACTGCGCTTGGGCACCGGCCCCCGCCATTGTCCCACCCATGAACAGATCAACGACTTTCGGCAGCTCAAGCGGCAGGCCTCTTGCGGCCAGATCATCACGGATCAGTTGCAGCGTCACAGGCTCACTGTCGACCACCACGCCGTCACAATCAAAAATTACCATCTTGGGCCGGCGTTCACGTCTCAGCATAGAGTGTTCCTTATGCAATAAACGCCCCCGCGCGGTTGCACGGGGGCGGGGGTGGGGGTGGCCTCGGCCTTAATGCACCACAGCGTCTTTCGGTGGCAGACGGTTGGAGCCGCTGACCCGATCCCCAACGATCAAGCCCTCACTGCCCGCCGTGACGGGCACGATGTCACCATCTACGACCTCACCGGCCAAAAGCATCTCGGCCAATTGGTTTTGCAGGGCCGATTGGATCACCCGCTTTAGCGGACGCGCGCCGAAGACAGGATCAAAACCCTCATCGGCCAACCAGGTCTTGGCGGAGGCATCGAGTTCCAAGCGGATCTCCCGCGGCGCCAGACGGTCCTGTAACAGTGCCAATTGGATGTCCACGATACCATCCATATCCCGCCTGGTCAGGCGATCGAAAATGATGGTCTCATCCAAACGGTTGAGGAATTCCGGGCGGAAATGCCCCCGCACCGCGTCCATCACTTCGCGCCGCGCCGCAGAAGATTCCATCCCTTCGGGCAATTCGCTCAACACCTGCGCGCCAAGATTTGAGGTGAGCACGATGAGAGTTTGCTTGAAGTCCACGGTTCGACCCTGGCTGTCGGTCAGCACCCCATCATCCAAAACCTGCAATAGGATATTGAACACATCCGGATGCGCCTTCTCAACCTCATCGAACAAAACCACTTGATAGGGCCGGCGGCGCACCGCTTCGGTTAAAACGCCCCCTTCATCATAGCCCACATAGCCTGGAGGCGCGCCAATCAAGCGCGACACACTATGTTTTTCCATGAATTCCGACATATCAATCCGAACCATCGCAGCGTCGTCGTCAAACAAGAAATTCGCCACGGCCTTGGTCAATTCGGTCTTGCCAACGCCGGTTGGGCCCAAAAACAGGAAGCTGCCCAGAGGTCGGCTTTCATCATTGAGCCCGGCCCGCGCGCGGCGCACCGCATTGGACACGGCTTTAACCGCGGCCGATTGACCAATCACACGCGCATGCAACTCGTCCTCCATGCGCAGCAATTTATCCCGTTCGCCCTCCAACATCCTTGAGGTGGGAATCCCGGTCCAGCGCTCGACCACAGCGGCGATTTGATCTGGGCGCACGGCCTCCTCAACCATATGACCTTCGGCCGCTTCCGCCTCTGCCAGTCTTTTCTCCAACCCCGGGATCACCCCGTAGGACAGCTCACCGGCTTTGCCAAGATTGCCCTCACGTTTGGCGATGTCCAAATCAGCTCGGGCCCGGTCTAGGTGCTCTTTGATTTCGCGCGCTGAGGCCAGTTTGTCACGCTCTGCCTGCCATTGGGCATTCAGCTCGCTGGACCGTTCTTGCAGATCGGCCAAAGACTTCTCCAAAGCCGCAAGCCGAGTTTTCGACGCCGCATCATCTTCGAGCTTCAGCGCCTCAACCTCGATTTGCTTTTGCAAGATATCGCGATCCAGCGCGTCCAGCTCCTCTGGTTTGCTGTCCACCTGCATCCGCAAACGGCTGGCCGCCTCATCCATGAGGTCAATGGCCTTATCGGGCAAAAAACGATCCGTGATATAGCGGTTTGACAGGGTAGCCGCCGCCACAAGCGCCGCATCGGCAATGCGCACGCCATGATGCAGCTCGTATTTCTCCTTGATCCCGCGCAGGATCGAGATGGTATCAGTCACGCTCGGCTCTTCAACTTGAACCGGTTGAAAGCGCCTGGCAAGGGCGGCATCTTTTTCAACATATTTGCGGTATTCATCCAGCGTGGTCGCTCCAATGCAGTGCAATTCACCGCGGGCCAGAGCCGGTTTGATCAAATTGGCAGCATCCATCGCGCCATCGCTTTTGCCCGCGCCCACAAGCGTGTGCATCTCATCGATAAACAACAGGATTTCGCCTGCCGCTGATGTGACCTCATTCAACACGGCCTTGAGACGTTCTTCAAATTCGCCGCGATACTTCGCCCCGGCAATCAACGACCCCATATCCAAAGCCAACAGCCGCTTATTGCGCAGGCTTTCAGGCACGTCACCGTTGACAATGCGCAGCGCCATACCCTCGGCAATCGCGGTTTTGCCAACGCCCGGCTCGCCGATTAACACCGGGTTATTCTTCGTGCGGCGCGATAAAACCTGCATGGCGCGGCGGATTTCTTCATCCCGGCCAATGATCGGGTCAATCTTCCCCTCCCGCGCCCGCGCGGTCAAATCCTGGGCATATTTCTTCAGCGCTTCATAGCTGTCTTCAGCGCTGGCAGAATCCGCAGTGCGACCCTGACGGATATCTTCAATGGCGCCATTAAGCTTTTGCGCCGTCACTGCGCCAGCGTCGAGTGCCTCTTTCGCTTTGGATTTCACCATGCAAAGCGCCATCAAGATGCGCTCCACGGGCACGAAACTGTCGCCCGCCTTTTGCGCCAGTTTTTCCGCCTCGGATAAAACCTTGCCGGTTGTGCTGTCGACATAGACCTGCGCATCACCCGTGACTTTGGCAATTTTTGACAGGGTCAGGTCCAAGTCTTCGCGCACGCGCTGCGGCGCTCCGCCGGATCGCGCGATCAAATTGCTCGCCAACCCCTCTTTGTCGTCCAAAAGTGCTTTGAGCAAATGCTCCGGCCCTAGGCGCGCATGGTCTTCTCTTTGTGCAATGGTTTGGGCCGCCTGAATGAAACCGCGCGACCGTTCGGTGAATTTGTCTAAATTCATCGTCTCTCTCCTTCGTAAGCGTCGCCGATCTTATGCTGCCCGACTTCGGCACAGCCTTTGTGCGACCTTAGCTGTTATTTGGGCATGGTCCATTATCTCTACAAGTGCTCCGCCCGCATAAATTGAGATTTTTGACAATAAGTCGCTAATTGTCACCCTTGGCATAGACAGGCCCGGTTGCAATGGATAATTCACCCTCGATGCGCAAACTCTGGAGGTCCCCATGGCTGATGACAAATTAATTGTGGCGATGGATATGCCAAATGCCATTGAAGCCTTGAAAATGGCGGAGCACCTCGGGGATGCGGTCAACTTCTACAAAATCGGCCTCGGCATGCTGACTGGCGGTGGTTTGGCACTGGCCAATGAGTTGAAAGCGGAATTGGGCAAGCGTATTTTTCTCGACATGAAATTGTTCGACATCGGCGCCACCGTTGAACATGCGGTGCGCGGCATTGCGCAATTTGATCTCGATTTCCTAACCGTCCATGGCGACCCCTACGTTGTGCGCGCGGCCAAAGAGGGCGCGGCAGGTAAGGATTTGAAAATCCTGGCCGTGACTATTCTAACCTCGCTGGATCGTGCCGATCTCAATGATGCCTTGATCAAGCCCGGAGATATTGCCGATTTGGTGACAGAGCGCGCGGGCAAGGCCTTTGACGCCGGCGCGGACGGGGTGATTGCAAGTCCGCAAGAGGCCGCTGTCATCCGCGCATTGCCGGAGGCCCAAGGCAAATTGATCGTCACCCCCGGCGTGCGCCCCATGGGAGCGGACTTGGGCGATCAAAAACGCGTCGCCACACCGGCGCAGGCCATTGCCAATGGTGCCGATCATGTGGTCGTGGGTCGCCCCATTTGGACCGCCCCCTCCCCGCGTGACGCCGCACTTTCTATTTTGGCCGAACTGGCCAGCCCGCAAGCCCAGCGCCTGAACGCTTAATCGTTGATATCGCCGTCGAAGGTTTTGACCTGCCCTTTGGGCAGCGAAAAAATCTTGCGCAGGAGCAACGTGGCGACAAGCGAGGTCACGGCGAAAATCAGCACCGATACAGGCGCGCCAATAGAGCCAGCGCCGCCCACAAGCATGACAAGCGCGACGCAGGCGGCACCGATGGTCATGCCCAAAAACACAAAGGCGGGCACGATGATTTCAAGAAAGGCCAAGGCCAGGGCCAAAATCGCCCAAGCCCACCAAGTGGCATGGAGTGTCTGAAGCATCACTTCGACCCTTTCAGCATTTTAAAGGCATCTGCAAAAGCATCCATCGCGTTTGAGGGCACCAAGATGGTTTGCTTGCCCGCACCGCCCCCTAAGGCGGTCAACGCGTCAACCTGCTTGAGCGCCACCTGATATTGCGCCGCTTCGATGCCATTCTTGGCAATCGCACGTGCAACAACGCCGGTGGCATAGGCTTCGGCATCTGCTTGCACACGGCGCGCTTTTGCGGCTTGCTCTGCGGCATAGAGCTCTGCATCGGCATTGAGCTCGACAGCGCGCTTCCGCCCTTCCGCCTCAGTCACCTGCGCCCGGCGGGCCCGCTCGGCGTTGAGCTGTTGTAGCATGGCATCTTGAGTGGCCCGATCGAGGTTCACATCCAGCAACTCGGCCCGTGTCACCTCAACGCCCCAGTCATCAACCGCGACCTCAATCGACGTCTTGATCGCGTTGATCAACTCGGAGCGGTTCGATTGCACCTCATCCAACTCCATCTTACCAATTTCCGCCCGCACAATACCGGCCACAGTGGTTGAGATCGCCGCATCCACATCACGAATTCGGTAAACAGTCTTTGCCGGTTCGGTGATTCGATAGAAAACGGAGGTATCTACTTTCACCAAAACGTTATCGCTGGTGATGGCGTCTTGGCTATTGGTTGGCAATTGCCGTTCAAGCACCGACACCCGATGCCGCACACGGTCCAGGAAGGGCACAATGAAGTTCAGCCCAGGGCCGAGTACAGATTTGAGGCGGCCGAACCGTTCCACCACAAATTTCTCAGATTGTGGCACGATGCGCACACCTTTGAACAGGACGACAAAAATGATAATTGCCAAGGCAATGACAAAGCTATTTTGCCCCAATTGGCTTAAGGTCGCTTCAAAATTCATAAATTTTCTCCTCATGCGTCACTTTCTATATAGGGCTCATTTTACAAAAATGAAATCTTCTGTGCAGCCAAGAAATGGGCTTGCGCGTGGACGCAGCCACACTTCCGCGTTAGCTTGCGCTCATGCCTGCATTTTGCCGCGATTGTTTGACCATCTTTGAGACCGCCCCGCGCCGGTGCACGGGTTGCGGACGGCCACGCATTGCCTCGCATCCAGAGCTCTTCTCCCTCTCCATCGCCCATATGGATTGCGATGCCTTCTATGCCTCCGTTGAAAAGCGCGACAATCCAGAGCTGGCCAGCAAGCCCGTCATCATCGGCGGCGGGCGACGTGGGGTGGTGAGCACGGCCTGCTATGTGGCCCGCGTGCGAGGTGTGAAATCTGCGATGCCGATGTTTCAAGCGCTAAAGCTCTGCCCCGAAGCGGTGGTGGTCCGGCCGCGCATGGAGGAATATGTAAAAGCCAGCGCCGCCATCCGCAAAATGATGCAAGAGCTCACCCCAGCGATTGAGCCGTTGTCGCTGGATGAAGCCTTTCTGGATATGACCGGCACCACAGCGCTGCACGGGGCGCCGCCCGCGGTGATGTTGGCCCGTTTGGTGAAGCGAATGAAAGAGGAATTGGGCCTGACCGGCTCAATCGGTCTGTCACATAATAAATTTCTCGCGAAAGTGGCCAGTGATCTCGACAAGCCGAGGGGATTTTCTGTGATTGGAAAGGCTCAAACACATGAGTTCCTGAAAGACAAACCCATCGGCCTGATTTGGGGCGTGGGATCTGTGGCGCAGGGCCAATTGGAAAAGGCCGGCATCCGCACATTTGCGGATCTTTTGCGTTGGGAACGGCAGGACCTGAGCGCACGCTTCGGATCCATGGGGGATCGGTTGTGGCATCTGGCCCGCGGCGAGGACCGGCGGCGCGTCTCGGCCCATGCGCCGGTGAAAAGCATCTCGAATGAGACAACATTCTTTGAGGATACCTCAGATTCAGATGTGCTCGACGGACATATCTGGCGCCTGGCGGAAAAGGTCAGTGACCGCGCAAAGGCCCGGGATCTCGCCGGGCGTGTCGTGACGCTGAAGCTCAAACGCAAAGATCATAGCCTTTTGTCACGGCGTGTATCGTTGCGTGAGGCCACGCAAATCGCCGATCGGATCTACCGCACGGCGCGAGATTTGTTTGACCAATCCGGCCCGCATGGGCCCTATCGCTTGATCGGCGTTGGCCTGTCAGATTTGGTGCGCGCAGAGGAGAGCGATTTGACAGAGGATCTTCTGGATCCCGATGCCAACACCCGCGCCAGGGCTGAACGGGCGACAGATTCTATTCGGGCAAAATTCGGCAAAGATGCCATCGTGAAAGGGCGCGCGTTGCGCTAGGGCTTCACTGCGCCGCGAGCTCTTGCTCCGATTGTCCCAGTCTTGCGATATCCGCAATGACGCCAGCCAAACGGCGCCGGAAGGACTCAAATTCAGCACTCGGCTGAATCCGCGCTTCGTCCATATAAAGGCTGCGATCAATTTCGATCTGCACCGCATGTTGCCCGATCTGCGGCTTGCCATAGCGCCGACTGATAAAAGCGCCCGCAAAGGGCGTGTTGCGCGCCACCTGAAATCCAGCCTCCACAAATGCGCCGTGAATATGCGCCATCAGCGTGTCATCGGCAGCCGCGCCAAAGCGGTCGCCCAATACGATCTGCGGCGCTGTCGCCTCAAGAGGTCCGCGGCTCACGGCAGAATGGGGCATGGAATGACAGTCAATTAAGATGGCTTGACCAAATTGTGCGCGAGTCTGGTCCAAAAGCGCAGTCAGCTTCTGATGATATGGCCACCAAATGCGGTCGATGCGCTCTTGCGCCTCANTCAAGCTGATCTTTCCGCGATAGATCGGTGTGCCAATCGCCACAACCCGCGGCACAACCCCAAGACCCGAGGCAATCCTTGCATTGACGCCCAGGCTTTTGGCCCCCTCAATCACCGCGGGATCCAGCTCGTCGCAGGCCCGGTTGAGATCCACATAAGCCCGCGGCGCATTGGCAACCAAGAGCGGCGCACCAAACTCAACAGCAGGCGCAAACAATTGGTCGACAAAAGCATCTTCAGAAGCGCGAATCGCATGCGAATCAAGCACCGACTGCGCCAGGAACTCTGGCGGATAGCGACGCCCCGAATGCGGCGTGGCAAAGACAACGCAACTGTGACGTTGGGCGGGCTCAAAAAGGGTGAAGGAGGCATCTTGCATAGATCATCCATAGCATAGCGCCCAGATTGAGGAAAGAATTCCTATGAAATCTGCCAAAATCGCTCTTGTCCCAGCAATTTCTCAGTTCAATTGCGATTTCAGCTTGAAGACTCGCGACCTGCTGCATATACGGCCGCTACCGACGCTTTTTTTGCGTCCTTTTTTGTGGGGCGTGGGGAAAATATCGGTTCAACGGGCGCGTAGCTCAGCGGTAGAGCACTTCGTTGACATCGAAGGGGTCACTGGTTCGATCCCAGTCGTGCCCACCATTTTGTTTACTTGGGCTACTCCGCGGCCCGGTTTTGAAGGAGAAGGCCATGAAGGTCAAAAACTCGCTTCGCTCGCTTAAGAGCCGCCACCGCGATTGTCGTGTGGTACGCCGTAAGGGCCGTGTTTATGTGATCAACAAAACACAGCCTCGCTTTAAAGCACGTCAGGGTTAATCTCTGATACAGCGTTTTTAAAAAGGCCGTCCCTCCGGGGGCGGCTTTTTTTATGGCCTAAGTCCAAGGCTCACTCATAGCTGCGTTGATCTTCAATCACGACGCCATCACGCGGCAAGCTGCCGGAGGCGACCACTTCTACTTGACCGCGCAATTTCAACGTCTCTGTCAAGGAGGCTGCGTAGTCAGCGGCTTTCTCAGCCACACCTTCGATTTTCACAGCCATTGCATCCGCCTCACCATCCCGGCTGGCAATGACACGGGCGCGGGTGACTTCGGGGTGTTTGGCCACAAAGGCCGCCACTTGCTCGGGGCGGATGAACATCCCTTTGATCTTGGTGGTTTGATCTGCGCGGCCCATCCATCCTTTGATTCGCAGGTTGCTCCGTCCGCAGGAGCTTTCACCCGGCATAAAGGCAGAAAGATCTCCGGTGGCAAATCGCACCAATGGGTAGTCATTGTTCAGCGTGGTGACCAAGACCTCGCCCACCTCACCAAAGGGGACAGGATCGCCCGTGCCGGGCGTGACGATCTCGACCACCACACCCTCATCCAGGATCAATCCGTCCATTGCCTCGCTTTCATAGGCGACATTGCCAAGATCCGCGGTCGCATAGCATTGGCGGCAAATGATGCCCCGGTCTGCATACCATTGCCGCAACGAGGGAAACAGCGCTCCGCCCCCAACTGCGGCTTTGCCAATACCGAGCGTCAGGCCCATCTCATCGGCCTTTTCCAAAATCACTTTCAAGTAATCTGGCGTGCCGGCATAGCCGGTGACCCCCACATCGTGCGCCGCTTGAGCTTGTAGTTCGGTTTGCCCGGTCCCGGCCGGCAAAACGGCAGCGCCCACGGCCCGTGCGCCGTTCTCAAACATCGTTCCAGCTCGTCAGATGATAGGAAAAGCAATTTTGCACAATATCGCCTGGCCCAAAGCCGGTGGCATGCAAAAATCGCGCGAAACGCCACCAATCATGACTGTTTCGACCAGGCTCATAAAGCGGCCCTGGCGATTGGAAGGCATAATCGAATTCTCCACCACTATAGCCCCCAAAGGGTGGCAAGCGTTTTTGCGCAGCGCCAAGCTC
>JGI26084J50262_1001677_pt1 | contig 12119 bp, 9 predicted proteins | sample SaaInl6LU_22_DNA_FD_50262 | JGI IMG/M metagenome (IMG submission 50262) | reverse complement strand
CGTTCGGTCACCTTGTTCAACTGCTTTGTCATGGGCACGATCGCCGACAGCATGGGCGGCATTTTCGATGGCTTGAAAGAGGCCGCTTTGACAATGCAGCAAGGCGGCGGGATCGGATATGATTTCTCGACCATCCGCCCCAAAGGGTCGGATGTGAAGGGCGTGGCCGCCGATGCCTCNGGGCCGCTNTCCTTNATGGATGTCTGGGATGCGATGTGCCGCACGATCATGTCGGCAGGCAGCCGCCGTGGCGCGATGATGGCCACNATGCGCTGCGATCACCCAGATATCTTCGATTTCATCACCGCAAAATCCGACGCCGCGCGCCTGCGCATGTTCAACGTCAGCGTTTTGGTGACTGATCCGTTCATGGAGGCGGTCAAGGCGGATGCGTCATGGGATTTGGTCTTTGATGGCAAAGTCTATCAAACCGTGCAGGCGCTTGATCTGTGGAATAAAATCATGCGCTCGACCTATGATTACGCCGAACCCGGTGTGATCTTTATCGACCGCATTAACGAGGCCAATAACCTCAATTATGTCGAGACCATCGCTGCGACCAATCCCTGTGGTGAGCAACCTTTGCCCCCCTATGGGGCCTGCCTGCTTGGCTCGATCAACATGGCGCGGCTGGTTAATAACCCGTTTGAAGCCGATGCCGAGCTGGACCCGCAGGCGCTGGACGAGCTTGTGCGTGTCGCTGTGCGGATGATGGATAATGTCGTTGATGCCAGCCGTTTCCCGCTTGAGGCGCAGGCGGCTGAAGCCCGTGCCAAGCGGCGGATCGGGCTGGGTGTCACAGGGCTTGCCGATGCGCTCTTGATGCTTGGCCTGCGCTATGGGTCGGACGCTGCAGCAGCCAAGACCGAAGAATGGATGAAGCAGATCGCGCGGGCCTCCTATCTGGCTTCGGTTGATCTGGCCAAAGAAAAAGGGGCCTTCCCGCTGTTTGATGCCGATGGGTATCTGGCCTCGGGCAATATGGTGGGAATGGATGAGGATGTGCGCGAGGCGATCCGCACCCATGGCATCCGCAATGCGCTTCTGACCTCCATCGCGCCCACTGGCACGATCAGCCTTTACGCGGGCAATGTCTCGTCAGGGATCGAGCCCGTCTTCGCCTATAGCTACACCCGCAAGGTCTTGCAGCGGGACGGATCGAAAACCGAGGAAGAGGTGGTCGATTACGCCGTGCAAATGTGGCGCGATAAATTCGGTGAGGTTGAACTGCCCGATTTCTTCGTGAATGCGCAAACCCTTGAGCCGGGCGCGCATGTAAAGATGCAAGCCGCCGCACAGCGCTGGATCGACAGTTCGATCTCGAAGACGATCAATGTGCCCGAGGATATCTCGTTCGAGGATTTCAAGGATGTCTATATGCAAGCCTATGAGACAGGCTGCAAAGGCTGCACCACCTATCGGCCGAATGACGTAACAGGGTCGGTTTTGACCGTGTCGGAGGGCGAAAAGAAATCAGCAGGCGCCGAGACGACCGAGGCGCGCGATGGCGAGGTTGTCTATATCTCGGAACCTTTGAGCCGCCCGCAGACGCTTGAAGGGCAGACCTATAAGCTGAAATGGCCCAATACCGAGCATGCGATCTATATTACAGTGAATGACATCATCCTGAACGGGCATCGCAGACCTTTCGAGGTGTTCATCAATTCCAAGAATATGGAGCATTTTGCATGGACCGTTGCGCTGACGCGGATGATGTCGGCGGTTTTCCGTCGCGGGGGCGATGTCTCTTTTGTGGTTGAGGAATTGAAGGCGGTGTTTGATCCGCGTGGCGGGGCGTGGATTGGCGGCAAGTATGTGCCGTCCATCCTCGCGGCCATCGGCGGCGTGATCGAGCGGCACCTGATCAATATCGGCTTTATCGGTGGCGAGGGCATGGGCCTCAAAGAGGATCCGCATGCCGAGATCGTCGAGATGGGCCAGCAGACTCGTGCTGCGGGCCCAAGCTGTTCATCCTGCGGCAGCTTCGAGATGCGGATGGTTGAAGGCTGCATGACCTGCGCCAATTGCGGCTATTCGAAATGCGGCTAGGCCTAATTGGCTTGGCCTTTCCTGTTTTGGTTAAGTGGGCAGGATAGTGCGGATGAAGAATTCAAAAACATGGCTGTGCTTGCAGTCGCACCAAGCCATTGCAGCAAGATGGCTGCGAAACAAATAGGGCGCGCTCGATCTGGTGATCTTGCGCGCCCTCGATGTTAGATCGGCTTGGCTGTTTACGCGCTCAGACGCCTTGCAGGGTCCGAGGCCTCNACAGGCACCAAGGCGCGCACGAGGTCGCGCATATGCAGCAGGCCCACTTGCTCGCCATCCTGCATCACACGGTAATGGAGGTTTGTGTCGCCTTCGGACAGGGCGATGACCTGTTCTAGGTTTGAATTCGCATCCACATCACCCGCGATATCCTTGCCGCTCTTCGTGGTCTCTTCCATGATGGAGCGCACCCGCAAAACCCGCGCGCGGTTAATATCGGCGATGAAATCCATGATATAGGGATCATTGGGGTGAAGCAGGATTTCCTGCGGCTCACCCTGCTGGATCACGGCGCCATCCTTAAGGATCACGAGGTGATCTGCCAGTTTCAGCGCCTCATCCAGATCATGGGTGATGAAGACGATGGTCTTGTGCAATTCACGCTGCAATTCCAGAAGAAGGTCCTGCATATCGGTGCGGATCAGGGGGTCCAGCGCCGAAAAGGCCTCGTCCATCAGCATGATATCACTATCGGAGGCCAAGGCGCGGGCAATGCCCACACGTTGCTGCATGCCGCCAGACAGCTGGTTGGGATAATGGCCGCCATAGCCTTCAAGCCCCACACGGTCGAGCCATTTCTGCCCTTCCTTATCGGCCGCCGCCGCATTCTCGCCGCGCACACGGCGTGCCATGCCAGCATTCTCCAGAACGGTGCGATGCGGGAAGAGCGCGAATTTCTGGAAGACCATCGACATGGTGTTCTGGCGCAATTCGTGAAGCTTTTGCTCGTTATAGGAGAGGACATCCTCATCATTGACCACGATCTCGCCTGCTGTGGGTTCGATCAATCGGTTGAGGTGGCGGATCAGCGTGGATTTCCCAGAACCCGACAAGCCCATGATCACGGTGATCTCGCCCGCGCGAATATCGACATTGATATCCTGCAGGCCCAGAACATGGCCATGCTGTTCCAGAAGCTCGGGCTTTCCTAAACCTTGGCGGACATGTTCCAGCGCCGCTTTGGGGTCGGAGCCGAAGATTTTATAAAGGTTGCGGATTGAAACCTTGATCTCGTTGCGTTCGGTCATGGTTTCAGTGCTCACTTGTATTAATGCGGCTCAGGGCAGCTTTGGTGACGCGGTCAAGCAGGATCGCCAGAATAACGATACAGAAGCCCGCAACCAGACCCACGCCCAGTTCAAGGTTGTTAATGCCACGCAGAACCAATCGTCCAAGGCCCGGTGCCGATACCAGCGAGGCGATCACAACCATGGCCAAGCTCATCATGATGGTCTGGTTGATACCAGCCATGATATTAGGCAGGGCAAGTGGGATTTGAACGCCAACCAGCTTTTGGCGGTTAGACATCCCGAAGGCATCGGCCGCCTCGATGACATCCTTATCGACCAGTCGGATGCCCAAATCCGTCAGGCGGATCACAGGCACAATGGCGTAAAGGATGATCGCAATACCGTAGAGCTTACTCTCGGTGACCGAGAACAGGAAGATCAAAGGAATGAGGTAAACAAAGGTCGGAAGCGTTTGCAGCATATCCAGAATGGGAATGGTCATGCGCTGCAACGTATTGCTTTTGGACATGGCAATGCCGATCGGCACACCAAGCGCAACCGAGAACATCGTACAGACAAAGACAATCGAGAGCGTCGCGATCGCTGCATCATAGTGGTCAATCGCGGCCATGAACAGGAATGCGCCTGTCACAAGGGCCAGCACACCAAGCGAGCGTGCGGCGAACCATGTCACCAGCATCAAAAGCGGGATCATGAAGAACCAAGGGATAACCTGAAACCAGATCAGGGTTTGGTCCAGCAACCAGCCAAGCGGGGCCGTGATCGGGTCGAGGACAAAGCGCAATTCGTCCTTGATGCCGATAAAGCTTTGCTCAACAGCTTCCGTCATATCGCGGGTACGCGGGATCGTGTTGCAAGAGCCATGTAGCACATCAAGGGACGGGAAGGGGGTTTCCATGAAAGGCGTTGGGGCATCTTCGGCACCGCCACCACCGCCGCTGCTTTGCGCCAGCAATTCGGCCATTGTCATCGGGCCGCCGCTGGCCTCACCACACCAGTCTTGCAGACCGAGGGTTTCAAAAATTCTGTCGTAAAAGGCCATATTCTGCCTATCCCATCCCGAGCATCACAAAGGCCCCATAAGCATTTCTGGGCCCTTTGCTGATTGTAAAAAGGGCCCCTGCGATGCAGGAGCCCTATGAGGAGATTACTGGATCAAGCCTGCAAGATTTTCGCGGGCATCATCATTCAACCATGTCGACCAGATGTCGGAATTGTTGGAGATGAAGTAAACTGCGGCTTCTTCAGCAGAGGCGTTGTTGGCCTCTTTCCATGCGAGGATTTCACCCATCTGCGCGTTGGTGAAGGACACACTGGCCATCAGCTCTGCGATCTCGGGGAATTCTTCCTGGAAGGTTGTGGTCACGATGGTTTTAACCGGACCCACTGGATAGGAGCTGAGACCAACTTCTTCACATTCAGGGTTGGAGTTACACATGTGGATCTCTTCGTTATAGGGACCCAAATCCACCATGGTCATGTCATACTGGCCCAGAACCGAAGTTGGCGCCCAGTAATATCCGATCCAAGGCTCTTGGTTCTCAAACGCTGCTGCGATTGAGGCGGCCATTGTCTCGCCCGAACCGTGCTGGAACACTTCATAGCCGTTTGCTTCAAGCTCGGCTGCTTCGGCCAATGCGGCATTGGTGTTGCGGCAGCCCCAGCCATCGGGGCAATTGTGGAAACGGCTGCCAAGCAGCTCTGGGTTGGCCTGAACACCTTCAAGTGTTGCCAGCTCAGGATGCTCTTCGACAACGTAAGTCGGGATCCACCAGCCCTCAACGCCGCCATCGGACAGAACATCGCCCAAAGTGACGATGCGGCCTGCTTCGGACAGCTCGCCATAAGCGGGTGTGCCGTTGATCCACAATTCGGTCACGATGTCAGGTGTGCCGGTTTCGGCAACGGATGCCAGCGAGGTCACGGTCGCGGATGGCACTGTGGTCACGGTGCAGCCATAGCCCTGCTCCATCAGGAACTTGGACACATAGGTCACAACCGCGGAGGAGTCCCAGTTCATCTCGGTGATCGACACTTCGCCGCAGTCAGCAAACGCAACGCTAGGAGCGGTCACGGCAACAGCAGCGGCCAGAATAATCTTTTTCATTTCTACTTCCCTGTTTTGTAACGCGCAGGTCCCACTGTGGACCCGCATCAGCGCCAAATTTCATCAATGAAAGACGCTTTCTCATTACCTAACGATCAGACAATAGCAGGCACCGCAATGCAACCCTTCAAGGGGAAAGATCTGTAAGCTTCTGAATCGTAAGTAAACTTTTTCTAAATTTTGTTCATTAATAGAATCGGAAATTTTCCATCGGGTGGATGTGGGTGTGACAGGCCCACATCTGGGCGCGCCTCAAATAGGCGGCTTGTGACGTGGATTGTGGGTGTAAATGCTGCGCATTCAGNCGCACGGAGAACAGCGCCAATTTCCGCGCAATGACACATGAAGACCAAGACCGATTTTATCTCGCAAAAAGGAGCGAATGCGATGACCCGCCCCAATATCCTGATCATCATGGTGGACCAGTTGCATGGAACACTTTTTCCTGATGGTCTGGCGGAATGGTTGCATGCGCCCAATCTCAAGAAACTGGCCGCCCGCTCGGCGCGGTTTGCCAATTGCGGCTACTTGAAATGCGGCTAAGCAGGGCCTTTGGCGGCTGCGACCTCCACAGCTGCTGATCCAACGCAGCGCTGGCCACAGTGTGCAGCGCTGGCAAGTTTGAATTAACTTCCCGTCCCGAATGCTTTTATTCCTGAGACGAGGCCNCTCCCGAAACGAAGTTACATCNTTCCCTCTGAGGAAACATAGCATCAAAAAAATGGCCAATGATNCGCCCCGACGCAGTTATTATCTCCCTTGATATCGCAGCAAGATGTTGCCGTGGACCTGCGGCACAAGAGAGAGAAAACAAATGATGTTTCGATCAACAATGACAATCATTCTCTGTGTCGGGCTACCTGGTGCAGCGTTCGCGCAAGGGCCTGCAGACGATGAGGACGGCCTGCAGATTACGATCAGCGGCGGGTTTGTAAGCGCTCCATCCTTCTTGGGCGATGATGATTATCAAACGAGCATCTTTCCAAACATCTCGCTGAGCTACGGAAGCCGGTTCAGCGCGTCTTTGCGTGGAATTGAATATACCGCCATCGAGAGCGACAGATGGAAAGCGGGCGGAATTCTGTCTTACGACTCCGGACGCGAGGCAAATCCCGAGGAAAGCGACTTCATGGTTTCCGGAGATGCGTCGACAGACTTGATTGGTTTGGGTGACGTCGACGGCACAATTGAGATCGGTGGATTTGTCGAATACGGCACTGGTCCCTTGGCGGCCAGGCTCGAGTTGCGCCAAGGCGTTGACGGCGGGCATGACGGGCTGCACGGAGAGGCGAGTGTCAGTTATCGCGGCGAGTTTGACGGGTTTGCTATTCCTGTCTTCTTCTCGATTGGACCAAAGGTGACCTTTGCGGATGACGCCTATAACAGCGCCTATTTTGACGTCTCGGCCCTGCAATCGGCGGCATCTGGCATCAGTCAATACAATGCGGAGGGCGGCATCAATTCATATGGGTTGAGCATGTCCCTCATGATGCCTGTTTCACAGACCACCTCGCTTGTTGGCTTTGTGGATTACGAACAACTGACAGGTGATGTCGGGGGCTCTTCCATCGTGCAAGAGCGTGGGTCGCAGGATCAGGTCAGACTAGGCGTTTTCCTGAACTACCAATTCTGAACTCCGTATAGCGCCTCATATAGACCCAGTAATTCAACTGCCCCTTTTACACTAGGATATCCAAATGCTGACCGTTCTGAGACACCCCATCGTTCTAATCGGTAGCGTGGCGCTTGTTGCGCTTGCTGTGAACAGCATGATCTATTTCTTGGTTCGTGAACAAATGGACCCTGTCGCGGCATTGACGTTGACTGACGACTACAGGCATTTCATCGAAGTGCGTCCGATCTGGGAATTGATCGCTGCGAATGTGACCTATGCCGCGGGTTTCTTGGCCATTCCTTTTCTTGTTCTTCGGCGCAAGCCAGCCGTTTGGCTTTTCGGGATTTCGGCGGTTGCCGCTGGCCTGACCTTGCCCCCGACATTCATCTTGGGGCCCGCCGTGATTGGGGCCATCATGCTGGTCGCAACCCTATTCGCCGTGTTTTTCGTCTGGTTTGCGCGCAAGATGCTGACATGAGAAGTCGGTGATACCCCTCAAGCGCCAGCCCGCCAAACCCGATGGCCTCACATCCGAAAAGGCCGGTGTTACGTCTGGCCTTTGAGATAATCCCGCCAGTCATGCTGAGGCTCGAACCCCAATAGCTTCTTGGCTTTAGCGTTCGAGTAAAAGGTTTCGTCCTCTTGCATCTGCGCCTTGATCGGTACGCCTTGGTAGAAGTCTTTGATCAATTGCGATGTCGGCAAAGCAACCGAGTGGTTGTCATTGGCGACATTGAACACCTCATACCCCAAACCATCGGTCTTGAGGCAGCGATCCACGAAATGCCCGAGGTCGCGGGCATCGATATAGGCAAAGATATTGCGCTCACGCAGGCCTGGCTCCTGCATGAAGGCAGGGAAGTTCGCCTCATATTCATGCGGCTCGATCACATTGTTGATCCGAAGCCCGTAGATATCAAAGCCCGTGCGGCGCTGAAAGCTGCGCGCCGTCACCTCATTGACGACCTTTGACATCGCATAGCTGTCTTCGGGAACGGTGGGATGGTCTTCATCAACGGGCAGGTAGTCGGGCTTGCGGTCGCTATCGGAGAAACACACGCCATAGGTTGTCTCGGAGGAGGCGAAGATGATTTTGCGAATGCCGAATTTCACGGCGGCATCAATGATATTATATGTCCCCAACGTATTGACGCGGAAACATTCATTATCGCTTTTGACCAGAATACGCGGGATGGCGGCGAAATGGACAACGGCGTCGAATTTTGGAGCGCCCTTGCCTGTGCCAAGCTCATCAAGGCCCGCATAGCCCGACATGATATCGTAGATTTGTCCCGCATCTGTGATATCGGCGATCCGGTTGTCGACGCCGTCCATCTCGATAGGGGTCAGATCCACATTCAACACGCGGTGCCCTTGAGCGACGAGATAGGCAATGGCATGCTTCCCAGCCTTGCCCGACCCGCCAGTAAATAGAACTCTCATTGCTGTCTCTCCCTTTTGGCTTGGCTCAACCGATAGCAGCCATGCAGGGCAGGGTCTATCCGCCCCGCGAAAGAGGTCATCAGGCTGGCGGTGTCATCGCCTGCTGGCCATAGAGATGCTCGGCCGATTGGCGCACGATCTCGGCAATCTGGTTGAGTTGGTCGGCCAGCGGGCTTTTCTTGCGCCAGATCATCCCGATTGTGCGGGAAGGCTGGGGGCTGGCAAAGCGGGCGATTGAGACCGATGCCGAGCGGGTTTCCACAGGCACCGCCATTTCAGGCACCAGCGTCACGCCGATGCCAGAGCCTACCATTTGCACCAGCGTTGACAGCGAACTGCCTTCCAGCAATTCGCGCGGCAGGTTTGATTGCATGTTGCAAAAGGACAGGGCTTGGTCGCGAAAGCAGTGGCCTTCTTCTAGAAGAAGCAAACGCATCTCATGCAACGCATCTCGGTCGGGAACGGGTTTGNCTTTATCGACGCTTGGGCGGACCAGCACGAAGCTCTCCGAGAACAGCGACACCTCGTTGAAAGACGGCTCNGAGACGGGNAGNGCGACNATGGCNGTATCCAGCCGCCCGCCCGCCAATTCCTCGATCAGNTTCGGGGTGACCGTTTCGCGGATATGAAGGTCCAACTCGGCATTGTCCTCATTCAGCTTCCCGATCAGGGTAGGTAAAAGATAGGGCGCGATGGTGGGGATGACGCCAATCCGCAAGCGCCCCACCAAACGGGTTTGCGCGGCGCGGGCCAGATCACCCAATTCATCCACCGAGCGCAGTATCTCGCGCACGCGTAGGGCGAATTGCTCGCCGAAACTGGTCAGCCGCACCTCGCGCGCACTGCGCTCGAACAGCACGCTTCCAAGGTTTTGTTCCAATTCCTTGATCTGAACAGATAGCGCAGGTTGCGAGATCGAGCACATATCTGCCGCCCGCCCGAAATGGCCGGAATGGGCCAAAGCCTCGAAATACCGCATCTGTCGCAGGGTGATGTTGTTCATAATGTGAAGTTATCGCGACAATCACAAAATGCAACTTAAACCAATCGATCTAATTTGTTAGAACGGTTCCAAGAAAAGGGGGGCTGACATGAGTCGCAGGGTTTGCGCCCGATCCCCCTTTCGCAAAATCACCGGCCTTTCACCCTATGGTGGCGGGCCATGCAAGGAGAGGACCCTGAAATCGCCGATGCATGCTGAGTGAACTCAGTCTGGTATTCGTGAGATCAAAGCCCTTCCTGAAACCGAAAAACGCGCAGATAATCTGGAGAGAGAGACATGGACGGAAACAACGTCGCACAATGCCCTGTTATGCATGGCAGCAGCACTGAAATGGCAACATCCCCTTTGGCCTGGTGGCCAAATGCCCTCAACCTCGACATTCTGCACCAGCATGATGGCAAAACCGACCCGATGGGCAAAGGCTTTGACTATCGTGAGAAGCTGAAAGAGCTGGATGTCGAGGCGCTCAAGGCCGATATGCACAGCCTTCTGAAGGACAGCCAAGATTGGTGGCCTGCGGATTGGGGTCATTACGGTGGCCTGATGATCCGCTTGGCATGGCACTCGGCAGGCTCCTACCGCTTGTCGGATGGCCGCGGTGGTGGTGGCACCGGCAATATCCGCTTTGCGCCGCTGAACTCATGGCCTGACAATGCCAGCCTCGATAAGGCGCGCCGCCTTCTGTGGCCGCTCAAGAAGAAATACGGCAACAAGGTTTCCTGGGCCGATCTTATGATCCTTGCGGGTACGATTGCCTATGAATCGATGGGTTTGAAAACCTTCGGCTTCTCCTTTGGTCGCGAGGATATCTGGGGCCCTGAAAAGGACGTCTACTGGGGTGCCGAGAAGGAATGGCTCGCGCCGTCTGACACGCGGTATGAAAATGTCGAGAAGCCCTCGACCATGGAAAACCCGCTGGCTGCTGTTCAGATGGGCCTGATCTATGTGAACCCCGAGGGTGTGAACGGCGTCATCGACCCGCTCAAAACAGCCGAGCAGGTGCGTGAAACCTTTGCGCGCATGGCGATGAATGATGAGGAAACCGCCGCTTTGACCGCGGGTGGTCACACAGTCGGCAAGGCGCATGGCAATGGCGATGCAAGCCTTCTGGGTGCCGAGCCTGAGGGCGCAGAGCTGGAAGAGCAGGGCTTTGGCTGGACCAACCCGAAAGGCAAAGGCGTTGGCCGTGAGGCCGTGACCAGCGGCATCGAGGGCGCGTGGACAACCAACCCGACCGAATGGGATATGGGCTATTTCAAGCTGCTGTTCGGCTATGAGTGGGAGGTCAAGCACAGCCCCGCCGGTGCGCAGCAATGGCAGCCGATCGACATCAAGGAAGAAGACATGCCTGTCGATGTCGAGGATCCTTCGATCCGCTGCATGCCGATCATGACCGATGCCGATATGGCGATGAAAATGGACCCGATCTATAACGAGATTTGCCAGAAATTCATGGCCGATCCCGATTATTTCGCGGATACCTTTGCGCGCGCTTGGTTCAAGCTGACCCACCGCGATATGGGCCCCAAAGCCCGCTATTTCGGACCTGACGTTCCTGCCGAGGACCTGATCTGGCAGGACCCGATCCCTGCGGGGGCGACCTCCTATGATGTCGATGCGGTCAAAGCGAAAATCGCGGCTTCTGACCTGTCTGTCTCGGATATGGTCGCCACTGCATGGGATAGCGCACGGACGTATCGTGGCTCAGACATGCGCGGCGGTGCCAATGGTGCACGCATCCGTCTTGCGCCGCAAAAGGATTGGGAAGGCAATGAGCCCGACCGTCTGGCCGCCGTGCTCAAGGTGCTTGAACCCATCGCAGCCGAAAGCGGCGCATCCATCGCGGATGTGATTGTGCTGGCGGGCAATCTCGGTGTCGAGCAAGCGGCCAAAGCGGCTGGCTTCGATGTTGATGTGCCCTTCACCGCAGGCCGTGGCGATGCCACCGATGAGATGACCGATGCGGCATCCTTTGACGTGCTCGAGCCTCTGGCAGACGGGTTCCGCAACTTCCTCAAGAAAGACTATGTCGTCAGCCCTGAGGAAATGATGCTGGACCGCGCGCAACTTCTGGGGCTGACCGCCGCAGAGATGACTGTTCTGCTGGGGGGTATGCGTGTGATCGGCACCAATTATGGTGGCACAAAGCATGGTGTCTTCACCGACCGTGAGGGCGCGTTGACGACAGATTTCTTCGTGAACCTGACCGATATGTCCAATACTTGGATGCCAACTGGCAAAAATAGCTACGATATCCGTGACCGTAAGACGGGCGACACCAAATGGACAGCAACACGCGCTGATCTGGTGTTCGGCTCGAACTCGATCCTGCGCGGCTATGCCGAGGTTTATGCGCAAGACGATAATGCCGAGAAATTCGTCACTGATTTTGTGGCGGTTTGGGCAAAGGTCATGAATGCGGACCGGTTTGACCTCAAGTAAGTGGTGATTGAGTACGAGTGGTCAGACAGGTGGGCGCGGTCGAGAAATCGGCCGCGCTTCTTCTTTGCGGGGGAACACTGTTGTCTATGGGCCGCGCTTTTTGCGGGCCTGACTCTGTTGGCCGCTTTTTTCCTGCCGAAACGCACATCACGTGATATTTCTGCCATTATTGAAGGCTAGGCCATTCTCTACAGACAAAAACGAGCAAGC
>JGI26084J50262_1001675_pt1 | contig 12141 bp, 8 predicted proteins | sample SaaInl6LU_22_DNA_FD_50262 | JGI IMG/M metagenome (IMG submission 50262) | reverse complement strand
AGTACAATTACTTATGGCCAGTCGTTGATGGTCGTTGAGCAGGATACGATTGTTGAAATCAACTCAACTTCTGTGTCCGATTATGGCTTTCATATCAAGGTNAAAAACACCAGCAGTGAAGATTTAGACGTTTATGTACGTCGTGCCTATGCNAATCCGACTTGTGCATACGACAGTGGTTATTTTTGTTGGGATTATTGTTACGGTGCTGATGTTGATAATTCAATTGGTTCAGTAGCAATTGATGCTGGAATGGAGAAAAACGATTTTAGTGGGCACGTCTATTCGCCAACGACGAGCGCAACGTGTACAGATTCTACCCGTTACGTGTTCTACAGCGGTAAGGATGCAAGCGATAGTTTGAGTGTCTGGGTGACCATTTCGGCCGGTCCGACCATGGGAACTATTGCGCTGCAAGTCGATGAAAGTCGTTTGTATCCCAATCCTGCGAAGAATACCATTTCGGTTGAAGTACAGCGTTCGGGAGAACTTGCGATATACAATGCCTTAGGGGCTTTAGTCAAGCGCAAATCGCTCTTGCCNGGTNCAAATGCGGTAGCAGTACACGATCTCAGTAATGGAATTTATCTTTATTCTATCGACGGCGGGAAGTATAAAAAACTCATAGTCAGTCATTAAGAAATACTACGGAGAATCGCCGCGCAATTTGCGCGGCTTTTTTCGTTTAAAACACACGATAACTAGGAATCTAGCGTTAGTTATTGGTTCAATCGGTTTAGACCATGATTTACTACGTAAAAGGAGCATTTGTTTTAAAGACAGCCACGCAGGTGGTGGTGGACTGCGCAGGTGTGGGATATGATGTCCAAATTTCACTGAATACCTATGCAGATGTAGAGCCCTTATCTGAGGGCTTGTTGTACACCTACCATTTGGTGCGTGAAGACGCGCAGATGCTTTTTGGATTTAGTACGCAACGCGAGAAAGCNCTTTTTGAATTGTTGATCAGTGTTAGNGGTGTCGGCGCGAATACCGCACGTGTTATTTTGAGTTCATTGANTCCTACAGAGGTAGAACAGGCCATTTTGAGCGAAGATGTACCGACGCTTCAAGGCGTAAAGGGAATTGGAGCAAAGACGGCACAGCGTATTGTGATTGATCTCAAAGATAAGGTGGTTAAAACAGCAGCCGGTCTCGATGCTGGTGGTCCAGTTGCAAGGAGTGGCGCACGTGCTGAAGCACACGCTGCACTCACAACTTTAGGCATTAGTGCAAAGCAAGCGGAAACGGTATTGAACAAACTGTTNAAACAAAACCCAGGGGCACCCACGGAAGAATTGGTCCGTCAAGCCCTTCAAATGCTCTAAATGACGCAAAATTTGTTAAAGACATATGGCTGGCTTTTGCTGGTCGCGTTACTTAGCACTCCGCAGCAACTCTTCGCTCAAAACGATGGGGGAAGCACAGATACGACCCAAACTTCGGGCAGTATCTCTTTACCTGAACCGTCCAACTTTCAGCGCGAAATTATTTACGATCCCCTTTCAGGGAATTACCTGGTCTATAAACGCATTGGAGATTTGTTGTTGCCTGTTCCTGAAGTTTGGACCACAGATCAATACCGTCAATGGATGTATGACCAGGCGGAAAACGACTATTTTAATTCCAAAAGCGCTGCATTTAATGCCACCGGAGACGATCCTCGCGACAATGCAGGCTTGATTCCCCAGATTCAAACTGGAAATGAAGCATTAGGACAAGTTTTTGGTAGTGATTTGGTCGAAATCCGTCCACAAGGAATGGCGGAAATTCGATTTGGTGGAAAATACCAATATGTAGAAAATCCGGGCATTCCAGTGCGAAATCAAAAGACCTTCGCCTTTGACTTTGGGCAGCGCATTCAAATGAATGTAAAGGGAAAAATTGGGGACCGACTGGAACTGGGCGTGAATTACGATACCGAAGCGACGTTTGCATTTGATAATAAAATGAAATTGGACTTCGAAGGCGAGGAGGACGATATCGTGAAGCGATTGGAGATGGGGAATATTAATCTCCCGTTAAACAGCTCGCTGATTACTGGTGCTCAAAGTTTGTTTGGATTGAAGGGGCAGTTCCAGTTTGGCAATACGATGGTCACCACCGTATTCTCTGAGCAACGTTCGCAAAGCGAGAGTATTAACGTGCAAGGTGGTGGGACGACGACAGAATTTATGATTCAGGGCGATCAATACGAAGCCAACCGGCATTATTTCCTGAGCCAATTTTTTAGAGACCATTACGAGGAGTATTTAGAGAATATGCCGCTAATTACCTCACCTGTACAGGTCACGAAAGTGGAGGTTTGGGTGACGAATGAGCGCAGTTCAACAGAAAACCTACGAAATATTGTTGCCTTTATGGATTTGGGTGCAGATAAGCGCTACGCCTACCGTAACGANACNTTGAATCTACCGGGTATAAGTATTTTTCCAGGGTCGAACACGAACATTGAAGGTTTCCCGAACAACGCGAACAATCAATTGGATCCGCTGGCTTTGGAGGCTGCGATTCCTGGGGTGCGCGATATCGCTCTTGCCAATCAAGATTTGAGTTCTTCGGGCTTTTTGGAGGCGAAAGAATATGTGGAATTGGCCAATGCTCGAAAACTGGAGCCCAATCAATACAATGTTCATCCGCAGCTCGGATACATTACGTTAAATCAATCGCTCAATCAAGATGAGGTGTTGGCGGTGGCGTTTCAATATACTGCCGCAGGTCGTACGTATCAGGTTGGNGAATTCTCTAACGATGGAGTGACGCCGCCGAAAACGTTGATTTTGAAGTTGCTTAAAAGCACGGTGCTGGATGTACGTATGCCGACTTGGGATTTGATGATGAAGAACATTTATGCGCTTAACGCATACCAATTGGACCGNGAAGACTTCTACATGGACATCTTGTACATGAANGATGAAACGGGGGTGCCCATTCCATTCCTACCGGACGGCAATTTGAGTGATACACTACTCATAGGTGTGATGGAACTGGATAAGCTNAACACCAACAACGATCCATACCCAGATGGGATTTTCGATTTTGTCCAGGGCGTGACGATCGATAAACAGCGTGGTAAGGTCATTTTCCCAGTCGTAGAACCCTTCGGTAGCAATCTTGAGCGGAAGTTGGATACCGAGCAGGCACGTAATAAGTACGTTTATAATGCGCTTTACGANAGTACGCGCTTTCGTGCGCAAGAGCAAACGCAGAAAAATAAATTCATTTTACGCGGTCAGTACAAAAGCGCATCCGGCTCTGAAATTAGTTTGGGAGCTTTCAATATCCCGCAAGGTTCGGTGACAGTGACCGCCGGGGGTCGAACATTAGTAGAAAACCAAGATTACACGGTAGACTATTCGCTAGGACGGGTTCGAATCATCAACGAAGGGGTCCTGAATTCCGGTTCCCCCATTAAGGTAGGGTTCGAGAACAATACCATGTTCAATGTGCAGACGAAAACGTTCTACGGAACGACTATCGACCATAAAGTAAATGACAAGCTCAATATTGGAGGTGCGTGGCTGCATTTGACAGAACGTCCGCTAACACAAAAAGTAAATATTGGCGACGAACCCATTTCAAATACCATATGGGGTATGAATACCAACTACAATTCTGAGGCACCTTATTTGACTCGATTTGTAGATGCATTGCCTTTTATTGAAACGAAAGAAAAATCACAATTGCAATTCCGTGGTGAATTTGCCCATCTCATNCCAGGATCGCCAAGAGGCATTCGTATTACGGGGGCGGAAACTACGTACCTCGATGATTTTGAAAGTTCGCAAACCACCATTGACCTGCGCAGTTTAAATGCATGGAACCTTGCTTCCACTCCTGGAAAACAAGCAGATTTATTCCCTGAAAGTGAGTTGAATAATGATTTAGCCTACGGATACAATCGTGCAAAACTCGCCTGGTACATCATTGATCCGTCTTTCTATACCGGCGGATCAAGCGTTCCCGACAATATTCGCAACGACCCAGAGATTACCTCCGACCAACGCATGCGAGAGGTTCTGGTAAAAGAGGTCTTTCCAAATTACAGTTTGAGCACGAACGAAGCGCGCAATTTAGCCATGTTCGATCTCGCGTATTACCCAAATGAGCGCGGCCCTTACAACTATGAAGTGGAAGGGCAATCTGGAATCAGTGCCGGAATGGATGCCGATGGCTTCCTAAACGACCCGGCCTCGCGGTGGGGTGGTATAATGCGCCCCCTTCAAATCAATAATTTTGAGGAACAGAATATTGAATTCATCCAATTTTGGGTGATGGATCCGTTTTACGATAATCCTAATGCACCTGATGGCGGTGACATCTATTTCAATCTGGGAAGTGTTAGTGAAGACATTCTCAAAGACGGTCGTCAGAGTTTTGAGAACGGTATTCCGGCAGATGGTGATAAGACGGGAATGGACAGTACCCAATGGGGACTCTTAAGCGAGATTCAGCCCATCACGGAGTTTTTTGATAACGCCACTGGTGCACGCGAGGCACAGGATGTTGGGTTTGATGCGCTCAATGATGGCGAGGAGCGTGCTTGGGCTCCCATCGGTACGGGAAATTACTTGCAGCGCATTGCCGCTGCATATGGGACGACGTCGAATGCTTATGTTCGTGCTTACCCCGATCCAAGTGCGGATAATTTTGTGTTCTACAGAGGCGACAGCTTGGACAATGCCGAAGCGGATATAATGAAGCGTTATAAAAATTTCAATGGTGTTCAGGGCAATAGCGCTACGGCGACCATTAACGGAGCACCGGCATCTGCGACCAACGTTCCCGATAAAGAAGATGCGAACCGCGATCAAACGTTGAGTAAAACGGAGAGTTACTTCCAGTACCGCATTAGCATGCGTCCTGAAGATTTAGAGGTGGGAAAAAATCACGTCGCAGATATTTTTGAAACGCAAAGCCACGATCTTCCCAATGGAATCAGTCGTCCTACGCGTTGGATCCAATTCAAAATTCCTGTTTTTCAGCCTGAGAAGAAGGTAGGAGGGATTCAGGATTTCCGCTCGATTCGTTTCCTGCGTATGTTCTTGACAGAATTTGAGGACCCGTTAGTGATGCGCTTTGCGAAGCTTGAATTGGTTCGTGGCGAATGGCGCCGATTCCCCTTTAACCTCGATGACGTTCGTGAAAACGTTCCTGTGGATGAAGACGACGAGACCAACTTCAACGTAAATGCCGTTAACCTCGAAGAAAATGGTGGTCGTGTGCCCATTCCTTACGTGTTGCCTCCGGATATTGAACGCCAATTGGTTTACGGCGGTACCCAAATCATCCAGCAAAATGAGCAAAGTATGTCGCTCGAAATTTGCGGATTAGAGGATGGGGATGCTCGTGCCGTTTTCCGGAATTTCAATTTTGATATGCGGATGTACAAGCGTTTACGAATGTTCGTTCACGCAGAGGCAGCCGGAGATTTTGAAGATTTGAACGATGGAGATTTGAGCATTTTTGTTCGACTCGGCTCCGACTACAATGGCAACTTCTACGAATACGAAGTGCCGCTAAAGGTCACGCCGTGGGGCGAGCTCATTCCGGAAGATATTTGGCCGCAAGACAACAACATCGACGTATCGTTTGAAGACCTCAAAACCTTAAAACTTACCCGAAATACAGCGATGGAAACCGATCCTACGCTCAGTTTAAGTAATAAATACACCGTTACAACACCCGATGGTAAACGACTCAGTGTAGTTGGTTCACCGAACTTAGGAAACATACGAACCTTATTGATCGGGGTGCGGAATCCTAAAAAGCGGACGGCAACGGACGGCGACGACGGTCTTTCCAAATGTGCAGAAATATGGGTGAATGAATTGCGCCTGAGTGATTTCGACAATCGCGGGGGTTGGGCGGCAACGGCAACAGCAAGCGCCAAGTTGGCCGATTTTGCCAATGTCAACCTAACCGGTATGTATTCGACNATAGGCTTCGGTTCCATCGATCAAACCGTAAATGAGCGAAATAAATTTGCGGAGCGCTCCTACGGGGTCCAGACCAACGTCAACCTCGATAAAGTGTTGCCTCAGGAGGCGGGTGTGAAAGTGCCTATGTTCTTCAGTTTTTCGGAGAGTTTCAAGAGTCCGCAATTCAACCCGCTCGACCCAGATATAGAATTTAAAAGTGCATTAGCCAACGTCTCCAACCAGCAAGAACGTGATAGTATCCGTTTCGCAGGCCAGGAATACAACATGCGCAAGAGTTTGAATTTCACTAATGTGCGCAAGGAAAAAGGCACTGGATCCGGACCTGCGGCTGGCCCGAGAGGTCCAGGTCCACAGTCGATGAGCCCAAAAGGAATGGAATCTGAAGGGAAAGGCGCAAAAGGTGGAAACGAAGGCGGAGTAAAAATAAATTGGGCCAATTCTCCCTTCGCCATCAGCAATTTCAACACCTCATACGCCTACACAGAGAGTGAAAAGCGCACAATAAACATTGTGCAAGATCAACGCTTCATGCATTTGGCCTCTTTGAATTACAGTTACCAAACGCGTCCGCAGAACGTAGCGCCGTTTAAAAATCTGGTGAAGAATAAGCAATTGGGCCTTATTCGCGATTTCAATTTCTATTACTTGCCGTCGAAAGTAAGTATGCGCACCGAATTGCGACGTCAAGTGAATTTGCTGCAGATGCGCAATACGTTTGATCCGTCGATTAAGTTACCCGTNACCTACAATAAAGAATTGACCACGAAGCGGATGTACGATATAGCGTACGATCTAAGCAAGGGGATCAAATTAGATTACAATGCAACCGCTCAAAGTCGTGTTGATGAATTGCCTGGAAATCCGAAGACGCAGGCAAACAGAGATACCATTGCTGCTGGGTTGGCTTCNCTAGGACGTCCTACCCAATTCCACCAGACGCTCAATTTGAACTGGCAAATTCCATTGAATAAACTGCCCTTCATGGATTTTACTTCCACTTCATTGCGCTACACCGCTAACTACGATTGGACGTCGAATTCAACAGCCGCTTTGAATCCTACAGCAAGTCCTGAGTTGTATTACGGCAATCGCATTCAAAATTCGAATTCCATTCAATTCAATGGAAATGCCAATTTTGTGAACTTCTACAACCAGGTACCTTTCTTGCGGAAGGCGAACCAAGGTGCGCGCCCAACGCCGCAGTCCCGCCGTCGCGGAACGCCACCAAAACGCGGAGCGCAAGGAAAAGAAGGTAAAAAAGAAGGGGAGGACGAAAAAGAAAAGAAAGATTCAAAAATCCTCTTAGGAACGGCTCGTGTTGCAATGATGGTTCGAAGCGCTTCGCTCACCTATTCTCAAACGAATGGAACCCTGTTGCCCGGGATAATCACCAATCCAGTTTCTTTTGGGATGGACCCGAGCAGNTTGTTTGCTCCGGGTGTAGATTTTGTCTTCGGTGCACAAAGCGCTGTGGCAGAACGTGCGGCAGAGAACAATTGGTTGACGAAAAACCCAAAGCAACCCAACCAGTTCCAGAAAACGTTCTCCGAAAATTTAAATTTCCGCGCAGTCGTAGAGCCTTGGCAGGACATTCGTCTTCAAATCACGGCGACGCGCGTTGCAGGTTTAAACAGCAGTTCCATTTACCGTTTCCATGATCCGTTGCAAGACACCACCCTGGGCTTGTCGGAGGGCTATTACCATTTCAACCCAATGGATATGGGGAATTACAGTGTGTCCTTCCTTTCTATTGGGAGTGCTTTTGAACCGCTGGACAGTTCTTCTTTTTCACAGGTTTACGAAACGTTCCTAGACCATCGTAATGTGGTTTCAGAACGCTTGGCCATCGCACGGCAACAAACCGATCCGGCCTATGTACCTAGCTTTATTTCGGGCGCTCAGGATTCGACCGGGACACGAGAAGGATACGACGGGTACAGTTACAACAGTGCAGATGTTTTAATTCCAGCCTTCTTAGCGGCCTACAGTGGTCGGGATCCTTCTGAGGTGGAGTTGAATGGAAGACCAACGATGCCGATGCCGAATTGGACCTTGAACTTCAATGGATTGATGAACATTCCATGGTTTAAAAAGAACTTCCAAAGTTTCACCTTAACCCATACCTACAAGAGTTTGTACACCATAAATTCCTACCAGAGTAACATGCTTTTACAGCAACGCATTCAAAACGGTGAGCCGCCAAACAATATTCGAAATACCAACGGTGATTTCCTTCCGGATTTCCAAATCTCTCAGATCAGTATTGCAGAAAACTTTGGTCCATTCGTGGGCATAAATATGCGCATGAAGAATCAGGCAAGTTTGCGTTTGGACATTAAGCGCAATCGCCAATTAAACCTTTCTTTGGTCAACAACCAGATGACGGATACCAAAGGGTATGAATTCGTTCTGGGAACGGGATACATTATAAAGGATGTCAGTTTTAATGTCATCACTGACGGCAGACCTCAAAAAATCACATCCAACCTCGATCTAAAATTGGACTTTAGCCTGCGCGATAATGCGACGGTCATTCGTCGAATTCAAGAAGATTTAGATCAGGTAATATCAGGCCAAAGAATATGGTCGCTAAAGGCCAGCGCGGATTATATGCTTTCACCGAAACTAACCGCTCGTCTATACTACGATCAAACTGTGGCAAAATTCAAGGTTTCGAATGCTTTCCCAACGCTCAATACGAATGCGGGAATTGCCTTCCGATTTAATCTTGGCCAATAGGTGTGGAACGGATTAAAATAGAACTTACATTTGGAAAAAATTAAACGCATATGCAGTTTCCAGACAACTTAAAGTATTCAAAGGACCACGAGTGGATCCGCGTTGAGGGCGATGAGGCCTATGTTGGAATTACCGAATTCGCCGCTGGTGAATTAGGAGATATTGTCTTTGTCGACGTTGATACGGAGGGTGAGTCTTTAGATAAGGATGAAGTTTTCGGCAGTGTTGAAGCAGTAAAGACGGTTTCTGATCTATTCCTCCCCGTTAGTGGTGAAGTACTTGAATTCAATGAAGNACTTGAGGACGCTCCAGAATCGGTAAACGAAGATCCTTACGGCAAAGGCTGGATGGTGAAAATGAAAATTGCAGATCCGTCGGAATTGGATGGATTAATGGACGCTGCTGCCTACGAAGCAATGCTCGGATAAAACGATGTTGAATCCTTGGATATATAGAGCCCCTGCCATTGGTTGGGGCTTTCTTATTCTCTACATCTGCCTCGCGCCAGTGGAGGATCTTGATCCAGGGTTTAGTATCGAGATCAATGACAAACTGGTCCATTTCATATTGTACTTTTCCTGGGTGGTGCTGCTTTATTTCGGGTCTTCTCGAGCGTACAAACGTCGATTATCGCGAAGAAAAATGCTCACCTATTGGATCACAGCCGCCATCATAGGTGGGGCGGTTGAAATGCTACAGGGCGCAATGGAATTAGGGCGCAATGCGGATTTCATGGATGGTCTTGCCAACACCGCAGGTGCGATGATAGGGATCATAGCAAGTCGCCTCTTCCATAAAATTTTGGAATAGTTTTTGGCTTATAACATACTGAACCCTTTAAATCAGAATGTTATGAGAGCCAATTCAAGAAAATCGCCTCAAGCCAACCTCGAAAAAAGAAGACCACTGTTCTTCGTAATTGGCTTAACTACGGCATTGTTTTTAACCATTCTTGCACTGGAATGGACTAGCCCTGTTCGTGACTTACCGGACTTCAGTTCAGAATTGGCCTCTGCTGAGGAGTTGGACTGGACGGTACCCGTGACTGTTTCGCGTTCGCCTAAACTTCCTGCGAAAGCTAAAAAGGCACCGAAAATAAATCCAAACCAGTTTAAAATCATCGATAATAACCTGCCCGTATTGGATTTAGGTAATGAATTGCTTTTTACCGGTATTGATGATGGGCTTGATGTAGTCATTGATCCTGATCCTGTGGATCCTTTAGAGGTGTTTTCATTTGCACAAGTGGAGAGTATGCCCATATTTCAAGGTTGCGAGGACGCTATTGGTAATGACGCATTGTATCAATGCATGAATGTTCAATTAATGCGCTTCATAGCCCGCGAATTCGAGGTCAGCGAACGTATGATGCAATTCAGCTCCGGCGAAAAAGTCTATGTAGAATTTATCATAGAAAAGAACGGTGATGTGAGACAAGCGAAGATTATTCGTGGAAGCGACGAACTCGTCGGTGAGGAGGCCATTCGAGTGGTACAATCATTGCCGGATTTCACTCCGGCCAAATTGAATGGGAAGCCGGTACGGATGTCGTATATTTTACCCATTAATGTAAAATTACACTAGTATGAAAATGCGTCTTTCTCTTTGCGTATTCGCCTTAGGACTAACACATGTACTCGTAGGACAGAACAATTCAACAGGGGTTCACGTAACTCCTAAAGAAACGGTACCCGTTTTTGAGCATTGTGGACATATCGAAGAAGATGCCCATGCCCAGCAAACGTGTTTTAATCGTTTCATTATGAGTCATATTATGAACGAACTCCAATGGCCGGAAGGATTGGAAGAGAATGGCCGCGTATTTGTGGAAGTTCTTTTTGATGCGACGGGAAAAATCACCCAGGTGGAAAGTGTTCGTTCCTATGACGACCTTGCCGCAATTGAGGCAGTTCGAGCGATAAAATCGCTCCCTGATCCAGTAGAACCAGCAAAGCAACAGGGAGTGAATTCTAAGTACAGTTGTATTATCCCTGTTTCATTCGAACGATAGGCGGGAAAAAACACTAAAAAATTCACCTTGCGCTAACAATACTTTTGGCTATTTTAGCGCCACAATAGTACATTCATGAAAACTAGAAAATCAGCAAAAGCGGACGCGGAAAATAAGAAGAGTCTCTTCTTATTGATTGGTCTCACCGCTTCTCTTGCATTTACTCTTTTCTTCTTGGAATTAAAGTCTTACGAGGACGGTCCAGGTCAGTTGGGTAAAATGTCGTACGAAGATGATGACGAAATTGCCATTATCACAAACAGAACGCCACCGCCGCCGCCGCCACCTCCACCGCCGGCACCGCCAGAGGTCATCCAGATTGTAGAAGATGATTTGGAGATTGAAGAAGTGGAGTTTGAGTCTACTGAAACCGATGAGAGCGAAGTAATCGAAATCATTGAAGAAGTGGAAGAAGCTGAAGATGAAATTTTCAACTTCGCGGTCGTAGAGAACAAGCCTATTTTCCCGGGTTGTGAGAATTTAGCGACTGAAGATGAAAAGTTCATGTGTTTCAATCAAAACATCATGCAACACATCGGTAAAAAGTTTGAATTCCCGGAATTGGCCCGTCAAATGGGTATTCAAGGAAAGGTATATGTCAACTTCGTGATCGAGAAAAACGGAAAAGTGAGTAACGTGACTATTGCTCGTGGTGTAGATAAACTCATCGACGACGAGGCGATCCGTGTAATCAAACTGCTTCCTGCATTTATTCCAGCGAAGCAACGTGGAAAACCAGTACGCATGCAATACACAGTGCCGATCAACGCACGTTTGCAATAAGCAAAATTGATATCTTATACGCAATGCCCGGACCCAAACGTCCGGGCATTGCTTTATCCTATAATTTCTGAATTCAATACTTCAAACCAATGGGTCCATTTCAACTAAACACAGATGCGCGCATCGCAATTCAGGCTGCACTTGACGGAGGCGCTGCTATTCTCGAAGTCTACCACAACGAAACCACTGAAGTGGAATTGAAGGGTGATGAGAGTCCATTGACTCAGGCAGATTTGCGCAGTAATGCCGCGATCATGAATTGGCTCGAGCAGTCGGAGCATCCTGTGCTTAGTGAAGAAGGCAAGCATTTAACCTTTGATGAAAGAAAGCATTGGTCCATGCTTTGGATCGTTGATCCTTTAGACGGGACAAAAGAGTTTATTAAGCGCAATGGTGAGTTTACCGTGAATGTGGCTTTAGTGGAATCCGGTCGTCCCATCCTGGGAGTGGTTTATGTACCTGTAAGTTGGAATTGGATGCGGCGGTAACTTTTACGGACGCGCATTTGGAACATGCTGTTGCCCTGCCCATTGCGATGGACCGTCCATTTACAGCAGTAGGCTCGCGTTCGCACATGAACGAAGAAACAGAGGCCTTCTTAGCGACCTATCGTGCACAGCACGGTGAGGTAGCCATACTGAGTAAGGGTTCTTCTTTGAAAATGTG
>JGI26084J50262_1001651_pt1 | contig 12241 bp, 15 predicted proteins | sample SaaInl6LU_22_DNA_FD_50262 | JGI IMG/M metagenome (IMG submission 50262) | reverse complement strand
CTGTTTGGCATCGAGTAATTTTTGTTCATTACGTCCAGCCATTGCCCATGAAATCGTTTCATCTTGATAACTAGCCAGATACTCCAACATGATTTGACCGACAAATGAAGTTGCCCCATAGACAATAATATCGAATTGTTTTGTTGTTTCTGTCATATGTCTGTCCTTAAATAGATAAAATTAATTGGTTTTCTTTCCCTAATTGTACAATACTCACAAGCAGATAAAACGCATTAGCGCTTGGTGGGTCATCATTATTTTGAATATATATATATTGGAGTTTGACTAATGACACAGAGCAGAACTGACTTTGCACTATGGGTGAACAAAACGAAAAATCACCGATATCACCCAGCATGAGTTAATTCATACTGAGTTAACGAAAGGTCAGATCCGCATTAATATCCAGCGTTTTGGTTTATCAGCCAATAATGTGACCTATGCAGTGACGGGTGAAAGTTTTGGGTATTGGGGATTTTTTCCCGCAGTCGATGCCCAAGGGCACCATACTGAATATGGTATTGTTCCGCTATGGGGTTTTGCCGAAGTGATAGAGTCTGCTCATCCTGATATTCCGATAGGCAAACGCTTTTTTGGTTATTTACCCATGGCATCGCATTGGGTCTTCCAAGCCGATAAAGTCTCCGCACATGGGTTTACTGATATACATGCACAGCGTGCCAGTAATTCACCGGTGTATGATAATTATGTATTTTGTGATGCAGATCCACAATACAACGCGAGCCGAGAAATATGGCAAGCTAATTTTCGCCCCTTATTTTTGACTTCATTTGCGCTGAAGCAATTCGTTGCTAGCGAAACTGCCGATACAGCAACGACCATTGTCATCACCAGCGCTTCAAGTAAAACGGCCATTGGGGCAGCGCTTTTGTTGAACACTTTGACCCATATTCATGTGGTGGGATTAACGTCGTTAGAGAATGTGAATTTTGTAGAAGCTCTGGAATGCTACGACGAAGTGCTTACCTATGATGAAGTGGCTGATATGCGCTATACCACACCTGTATGGGTGTTGGATTTCGCTGGAAACAAGGGGTTATTGCAACAGTTACAAGAGCTCTTGGACCATCTACATCATACGAGCTTATTTATTGGTGTAACGGATATTGAAGCTCAGCAAAATAAGCCATTTGGCAAACTCAAAGGTGAGGTTTTTTTTGCACCACAACACATCAAAATGCTGATAAAAACGTGGGGGCATGAACGATTTATGGCTGAATATGCACAAGCTTGGCAGCTAGTTGCCAAAGGTATTGAACCGCATTTTAATGTGACTAAGTTTAGTGGAGCTGCTGGATTAATTGAACAATATCAGCGTTTGTTACAACGTAATGTATCGCCTAATGAGCTATTGTTTGGAGAGTTTTAAATTACTCCTTCCACCACTGGGTGCGAGAAAGTGGGAGTCCAGCATTTTTCAATGCATCTTTGAGTAACATTCTATCCTCTTGGTTCAGGAACTCACCAATACTAAGGCGGTAGTTTTCTAAGCACACGATAATATCAGGTAAGTGCCAGTCTCGTTCGGTTTCAGTCACTTCAAAGCTGAGTAAGTCACGATTATAAGTACGAGCAACTTCACGGCGTTGGATACCCGATTCGATTAAAACGAAGTTTTCGCTAATGGTGATGATCTGTTGTGCGAACCCTTGTTTGCAGACTCGGTACATAAAATACGCAAATAATCCGACTTCTAATCCAGCAAATGGTAAAATAACCCAAGCACCCGATAGCGTCCAACCAACAGCAATTACCATCACTAAAACCACCATGATAATGATTATGGTTTTGGTTTCTTTCCAACTCGCAGATTGATTTGGCGAGAGAGTGATAATGGTGGCTGGCGGTGTTTGTTTAATTTTAACCATATTTTTATTTATGAATTGAACTAACTTAGGGATAATACCCGTTATACACTAAAAAAAGAATAACAACTCATGCGCGTCTCAAAACGCTTAGTTATATTATTTATACTTCTAATAACGTTACTTGGTTTGCTTTTGTGGCAAAACTCTCCTGCCTTAATACTTCAAGAATATGGGGCATTTGTATTGTTAGGTCTAGCAGGAGCGATCTTTGCTAACTCTACGGGTGCCGGTGGAGGCGTTATTTTTGTGCCGATTTTTAATCAGCTGCAACTTTCATCTGATCAAATCGTCGCCACAAGCTTTGCTATTCAATGTTTTGGTATGGTCGCCGGCTCGATTGCTTGGCGTGATCAATACCTCAAAGCGATACAAGCACAAGATACATCCACTTCAATTTGGTCAGTGTTACCCCAACTATTAATGGTGACAGTACCTTTCTCGATTATAGGTATTTGGACGGTCCAATATACCCCACTTATCACTTGGGTTAGTGAAGCAGAAAATACCTTACATTGGATTTTTGGGCTATTTTCTATTGTGTTAGCACTTGCCATTTTGGGTTCATTAAAGCATTTAAAAGCTGAAGAACAAGTACAGTTAGTTAGCTCTAAGGATAAACTGAATTTAGCAATAGTGGCATTTTTGGGTGGTATGGTCACAGCGTGGTTATCGGTTGGGGTGGGTGAGTTAGTTGCCGTTTACCTGATCTTACGTCGTTTTAGTGTGACTATGAGTATTGCCGTTGCGGTAATGCTCAGTGCTATGTCGGTATGGGGTGGGATATTCTATTATATATTCGTCAATCCTATGGTGCTCATACCGATTGCATGTTTTGCTGGTGTAGGGGCTATTATCGGCGGTAGTGTCGCCAAATACCTTGTTTTGTGGCTCAACCCCTATCAGGTTAAAGTATTTTTTGCAGTGTGGGTGATGTTTATGGGCGTAGTAAATTTACCAATATGAGACTTAACTCAAAACACTCTTCAATCACTCTCAAGTGGTTCTAACGGCCAACCACCTAGTGATTGATAGCGATTCATCATAAAACAAAACAACTCGGCAGTACGTTGGGCATCATACAATGCACCATGAGCTTGCTTTTGGTCAAAGGCGATGTTGGCGGCTTCGCAGGCTTTGACTAAGACGGTTTGTCCTAACGTTAATGCTGCTAGCGAGGTAGTATCAAACGAAACAAACGGATGGAATGGACTGCGTTTTACATTAGTTCTAGCTAACGCGGCATTNACAAAACTCATATCAAAACTGGCATTATGCGCAACAATCACTGAGCGTTGGCAATTAGCCGCTTTTTGAANTTTACTAATGGCTTTAGATAACCCTTTCATAGCTTCTGTTTCATCTACNGCTCCACGCAAAGCACAGTCTACTTTTATGCCATTAAACTCTATCGCTGCAGGTTCAATGTTAGCCCCTTCAAATGGGTTAATATGGTAGTGGATTTCCTGATCAGGATGGAGCATGCCAGCTTCGTCCATGCGGACTGTTACAGCAGCTATTTCAAGTAATGCATCCGTCTGAGCGTTAAACCCAGCAGTTTCTACATCGATGATAACAGGAAAATAATGACGAAAGCGGTCGCGTAATTCAGGTGTCGACAACATTCAATCCTTTTGGCAATAATAATGTTGATATTATCGCAATTAATTGTATTAACTACCAGTNTTTGCATTGAATATACAAGGCGGGAATGACAGTGAATAAGTATTGTTTAAAATTTTTATAAATATTTGTGATTATTTCAGTTGTACTGCGAATCATTAGGTAAAAGATGATGTAATTAAGACTTAACGCTAGAATACTGCTAGTGAAAACGAAAATAACCACACTGATNGTGAAATATTGAGTNATAGCTAATGGCCACAACAAAAAAGAAACTCTTTACTCAAATGATGCAGCAGAACAAAGGCATTATTTATAAAATTGTGAACTCATATTGTCATAATCAAGATGATAGACAAGATCTTGCTCAAGAAATACTCACAACGATGTGGCTTGCTTTTGATAACTATAATAATGAATATAAATTCTCTACTTGGATGTACAGGATCTCACTCAACGTGGCTATTTCTTATTACCGTAAAGACAATCAGCGACAAGATCGAGTGACTGCAAAAGATATATCTATGGTGCACATTGCAGACTTATCTCAAGACAGAGAAATGAGTGAAGATATAGGTCAATTGTATCAATTTATTGGACAACTTGATCAGTTAAACAAAGCCATTATGTTGCTCTATTTAGAAAATGAACCCCATGATGTCATAGCGACAAATTTAGGTATTACTAAAACCAATGTAGCAACACGCATTGGACGAATTAAACAAACATTAAGACATCAATTTAATGCACAGAGAGCTTGATATGAATTTAGATGATTTTAGAGACACTTGGCAACAACACCATAGTGAAACGTCAGCGACAATAACAATCAACGACACATTATTGACTGAAATGAAAGTGAACGCTCGAGTGAAAGAGATTAGTCATATGAAGTGGGCACGTATGATTGAAAGTATCGCGTTTTTCTTCATCATTGTTGTCCTGTGTCAGTACATTATGAAGGATTTTAGTCTTTCTGCACCTACTGTATCGGCATGTATTCTTAGTCTGTTTGCCTTGATTGGGCTGGCGGGAAATATTGGGCAAATCGTTTTAATTGCAAAAATAGATTTTTCAAAGCCTGTGGGTGAATTACAGAGAGATATCTATAGGATCTGTTCACATAAATTACATGTCACAAAGTTATTATTTATGTCAGTGCCTTTTTATATGGCTTATGTCGTTATCGGATTTGATATATTGTTAGGCGTTGATTTGTTTCAACAATTAGAACAGTCCATGGTGTGGTTTTATAGTCTATCATCAGTATTACTGCTAACCATAACCTCAGCTTTATCAGTTAAATTGCATTACCGCAATATATCAACACCATGGGTTAAACATACTATTCGATTTATTGTTGGTGAGCGCTTAGTCAAGATAGCACAATTTATTAATAGTATTGAGACGACGGATAAATAAGCGTTATTAAATAATGAAACGTTATTCGGTCTTGTCTTTAAACTCACATAAATCTTCTATTATGCATGAGCCACAACGTGGTTTACGAGCGATACAGGTATAGCGCCCATGAAGGATTAACCAATGATGCACGTCCACTTTAAATTCAGCAGGGATCACTTTTAAGAGTTTTTGCTCAACATGATCAACGGTTTTACCCATCGCAAGTTTAGTGCGATTGGACACGCGGTAGATATGCGTATCGACAGCAATTGTTGGCCAGCCAAACGCGGTATTGAGTACCACATTCGCGGTTTTGCGACCTACACCGGGTAAAGCTTCGAGTGCTTCACGATTTTCAGGGACTTCACCGCCATGTAGCTCGACCAGCATATGGCACGTTTTGATCACATTTTCAGCTTTGGCATTAAATAGGCCAATTGTCTTAATGTATTCTTTGAGACCATCTACACCTAGGTCAGCAATAGCTTGGGGTGTATTAGCGACGGGGAAAAGTTTGTCAGTGGCTTTGTTGACGCCAACATCAGTTGCTTGTGCTGAGAGAATGACCGCAATGAGCAATTCAAAAGGAGAAGAATAATTTAGCTCGGTTTCAGGCTTTGGATTATTTGCACGTAAGCGGGTTAAGATTTCACGACGTTTTTCTTTGTTCATCTCTTTAGCAACTTTTTATTATAATTAATTAGCTTCGGTAGTGACGCGTGCACGTTCCACAACTTTCTCTTTTTTCGGAGCAAACCAGCGGGCCATACGCGTATCCATAATATTTTTCAGAGCAATAATCAAACCCATACCTAAAAATGCGCCTGGTGGGAGAATCGCTAATAAGAATGGTTGCTCAGGTTGAAAGAGTTGTAACTTTAACCCACTGGCCCAAGCACCAAGTAGTAATTCAGCACCGGTAAATAAGGTACCATTTCCGATTAATTCTCGCATTCCTCCTAAAAATACCAACACTAGGGCAAATCCAGCGCCCATGATAAATCCATCATAGCAGATTCTTTGACTGGGTTTTTTGAGGCATAAGCTTCAGCTCGACCTATGATGGCGCAATTTGTCACAATCAAGGGGATAAAAATGCCTAACGCCAAATATAATTCATAGGTAAACGCGTTCATTAATAATTGGACGATGGTCACAAACGCTGCGATGACCATAACAAAAATCGGAATACGGATTTCATTGGGCACGAAATTACGTACCAAGGACACGGTAATATTGGAGCCAACCAGTACTAATAAAGTCGCAATGCCTAGGCCTAAACCGTTGATTGCGGTAGTNGTTACTGCAAGTAACGGACATAAACCCAGTAGCTGGACAAGGGCAGGGTTATTGTTCCACAATCCTTGCCACGTTAATTCTTTAAACTCACTCATCACTTGCTCCTAAAGCACATTGATTGGTGGCTTTGATAATTTCTTGTTGATGGGTTTGTACATACAATAATGCTTGTGTGACCGCATTAATGACTGCTCTAGGCGTAATCGTTGCCCCGGTGAATGCGTCGAATTGGCCACCGTCTTTTTTAACTGCCCAATTGGTAATTTGGTCACGATTAAACACTTGCCCATCAAAGCTCAAGATCCAATCATCGATGCGTAAATCTATTTTATCACCTAGTCCTGGCGTCTCTTTATGNGATAAAACACGAACACCGGTGACTGTGCGAAGATCATTACCCGCTATCCCNACAATCATACGAATATCACCACTATATCCATCCGGTGCAACCGTTTCGATAGCNACCGCATTGAGTTGTGGTGCACTATTTGTATCAACGATAAAACCACGATAAGCTTTTAAGTCTGCTGTATTTCCTAATTGCGGATCTGGGTCTAGTGCTGCGCAGTCGTGTTGAATATCATTGGTAAAATATTGTGCTGGCACAACATCGTTGATCACACGTAATAACATACGTTGTTGTTGTGCTGCGATAGTATCTTGGGTGCCCAAAAAAGTCAGTGCGATCAGTAATGTCGTCACTAAGGCAAACGCCCCTAGGATAAGCGCGTTGCGACGAGTATTGGTTAACGAGTCAGGTATATCGGGCTCGCTATTATGGTTAGATGTTTCACTCATGGTTGATGTCCATAGGCACGAGGTTGAGTATAATAATCAATTAACGGCACGGCAATATTCATAATGATGACAGCAAATGCAATCGCATCGGGATAGCCACCGTAGGTGCGAATAATAACCGTCAAAAATCCAATTAACGCACCAAAAATTAAGCGCCCCTTGTCTGTGGTTGAACCAGAAACGGGGTCGGTAACAATAAAAAATGCACCAAATATCACCGCGCCTGAAAATAAATGAAAAGGGATTGAGCCGGTTTGATCAGGCGCGAGCATGTTAAGTAAGCCGGCAGTGACGATGACACCAAAGAGCATACTGATAGGCATGTGCCAGTTGATAATACGTTGTTGTAATAAGAATACACCACCAANTAGATAGGCGATACTGACGGCGCTCCAGCCATATGACCAGCCCCAGTCAGAAATAAAAATGGGGGCTGATAAGGTTTCTGAGTAAGTCATGCCGCCTAATAGTCCAGTGCGGACCGCATCTAAAGGAGTTGCTTGGGTAACACTATCAACACCTAATTGCAGCTGAGCAAGACTATAACCGGTTTGTGAATAGCCGGTGGCAATGACATTGANTGCATCCAAAAAGTCATATGGTGTTTGTGCCATGGACTGCACTGGCAACCAGGCAGACATCGAAATAGGAAAGGAGATGAGTAATACCACATATCCTACCATCGCAGGGTTAAACATGTTAAACCCTAATCCACCATAAAGTTGTTTAACGATAGCAATAGAAAAGAACGTACCAATCACAACTAACCACCATGGGGCTAAAGGCGGTAAACAAATCCCTAATAATATGGCTGTCAGTATAGCTGAGTAGTCACCTATTCCTCGAGATACATCTTTTTTACGCAACTCTAAAATCGTTGATTCGGTCACCACCGCAGTGATAATAGCGAGTGAAATTTGAATGATAGTCCCCCAACCAAAAAACCAGGTTTGGGCTAATATGCCAGGAATACAGGCATAGCAAACCATGCGCATGACTTGACTTGTATCACGACGAACACGGTTATGCGGTGAACTTGATAATGAAAATTGCATGATTATTCTTCCGCATCTTTATTTGCTTGTGCTGCTGCAGCACGTTTAGCTTTGGCACGAGCAAGTGCTGCCGCGATTTTATCTTTGGCGTCACTGCCACCTTTATTTTCCATTGCTTTTTTCCGCGCTTCTGCAGCTAAACGATGTTTTTCTTCTCGCGCTTGTTTGTCTGCTAGTAAGCGTGCTTGGCGTGTTTCAAAACGTTCACGCGCCTTTTCTGATTTTTCTTTTTCAGCCGCTTGATATTTGATATCTGTTTTCGCTTTGCGGTAATAATGTACCAGTGGGATTTCTGAGGGACAGACATACGCACATGCTCCGCATTCGATGCAGGCATCTAAGTGATATGCTTGAGCTTTGTCATATTCTTTTGCTTTACTGTGCCAAAACAATTGTTGTGGCAACAAACCTGCAGGACAGGCATCAGCGCATAAACCACAACGAATACAAGGCCGTTCATCCTCAANATNTGGTAACTCGCGCTTATCAGGCACCAATAAACAATTAGTAATCTTGACNACAGGAACGACATCATTATGGACGGTGAAGCCCATCATAGGTCCACCCATGATCACTTTTTGGCTACGCTGACGTTTTGGATCATACCCGGCGATATCTAATAAATGATGGATAGGTGTGCCTAAAAGTGCCCAGACGTTTTGCGGTGAACCTAAAGCTTGACCGGTCAACGTGACAACACGTTGAACTAAGGCTTTGCCATGTAATACGGCATCGGCAATAGCATAACAGGTGCCAACGTTATACATTAAACATCCGACATCGATGGGAAGTCCCTCTTGAGGGACTTCCTCTCCGGTGAGTACTTGGATTAACTGTCGTTCTCCACCTGCAGGGTATTTAGTTGGGACACTTGCAATAGTAATACCAGCATCTTCGATACATGCCGTTTTAATCGCATCCATGGCTTCGGGTTTGTTATCCTCAACAGCGATGATGACTTGTTTGGGCTGGATCACGTGCCGCAGAATGTCGATCCCTTGTTTGATTTGCCACGCATGCTCACGCATGATGCGATCATCACTGCTTATGTAAGGTTCACATTCAATGCCATTGATAATCAAACATTCAACCGATTTTTGTGGATTGGTTTTGATATGTGTAGGAAAACCTGCGCCGCCAAGACCTGATATCCCTGCTTGGCAAATACGTTCCAGTATGGATACTTTATCTGCTGATAAATAGTCGCTCATTACTGGCATTAATTGCCATTGAGCAAGACCATCAGGTTCAATAATAATCGTAGTTTCGGGTAAGCCTGAAGGATGTGCGCTAGGGTGTTGTGTAATATCTATGACTTTACCTGAAGTTGACGCATGCACTGGCACTGCAAATGGGTTGGCAGATGTGGTTAACGGCTCACCTTTAGCGACGTCTTGACCGATGGATACACAGATACTGCCTTGGGTGCCAATATGTTGCTTAATGGGAATATATAAACGTTCTGGTTCATCTATAGTATTTATAGGCGTCGTATTTGACAGCGATTTTTGTTGCGGAGGGTGTACCCCGCCTGGAAAATCGAATAACTGACCTTGCTTAATTTGTTGGACTACATTATCCGCATCAATCATGAGTTCACCTGTTTGATTGGAATATCACCGAGCTGACCATCTGCACTACGCGCAAGATCCCATTGCCATGTTTGTGGTGTTTCTTTAACCGGCAACATATCAATACAATCAACCGGGCAGGGGGCAACGCATAGATCACAGCCGGTACATTCATCGACAATGACAGTATGCATTTGTTTTGAAGCACCAATGATGGCATCAACGGGGCATGCTTGAATACACTTTGTGCAGCCGATACATTCAGCTTCTCGAATATATGCGACTTTTTTAACTTCTTCGACACCGTGATCGCCATCTAATGGTTTGGGTTCAACGCCCATTAAATCAGCAAGTTGCTTGATGGTTGCTTCACCGCCCGGCGGGCATTTATTAATTTCATCTCCATTAGCAATGGCTTCTGCATAAGGTTTACAACCTGGATAGCCACATTGGCCGCATTGTGTTTGGGGCAAAATCGCGTCGATTTGTTCCACCAATGGATCAGCTTCAACTTTAAATTTAATAGCTGAATAACCAAGTATTGCACCAAAGATTAATGCGAGTACACCTAAAATGATTAATGCAGTAAATAACGTCATTAGAGTTTCACCAAACCACTAAATCCCATGAATGCTAAAGACATCAGGCCGGCAGTGATCATCGCAATGGATGCACCTTTAAATGGGGTAGGGACGTCTGCCGCAGCTAAACGTTCGCGCATAGCAGAGAATAGGATTAAGACCAATGAAAACCCTAATGCAGCTCCAAAGCCATANACAATAGACTCCATAAGCGTGTGTTGNTCTTTGATGTTTAACANTGCGACACCTAACACCGCACAGTTTGTCGTGATAAGTGGTAAAAAGATACCCANTAAACGNTAAAGTGTAGGACTGGTTTTTTGTACNACCATTTCTGTAAATTGAACTACTACTGCAATGACTAAAATAAAACTGAGTGTTCTAAGGTATTCCAAGCCAAACACGGCTAATAAGTATGTTTCAATTAAATAACTGCATACTGATGCTAGTGTGAGAACAAAGGTTGTAGCCATTGACATACCAATCGCAGTTTCTAGTTTGCCTGATACACCCATAAATGGACATAGCCCTAAGAACTGGACTAAGACAAAATTATTGACCAAAACGGTACTTATTAACAACAAGATGAATTCGGTTAACATAAACTCACTATTCGTAAGAAAATAGGGGCGTGTATTACGCTCAGAAAAACTTTATATATTATCTGATGAAATGGGATAAGAAACAATGATAAAGAAGTAAAATTAGGTGATATCAAGGATTTGTTTGCTTGAAACTGTAAAGTATGTGTTTTGCTATGGAAGGATGGCTCCCCCTCCCCGACTCGAACGGGGGACCTGCGGATTAACAGTCCGTCGCTCTAACCAACTGAGCTAAGGGGGAATCGCAAAACATCAAGTTGAAATGGCTCCCCCTCCCCGACTCGAACGGGGGACCTGCGGATTAACAGTCCGTCGCTCTAACCAACTGAGCTAAGGGGGAACTGAGCTTTTCAACGAGCGCGAATATTAAATATCGAGAGGTGATCTGTCAACAAAAATCATCAATTATTTTAAGTTTTTTATATATGCATTTTAAGTATTAACATAGTTTCAAAAGTATTAAAAAAATATATAACACTGTTCAAAAGAACAGTGTTTTGTGAATGTAGATAACGTTTTAAGGATTTTCAGGTTTGCGTTTACTAACATAAATTGTCGTCTAATTGAGTCAATACTTTGTCATATAACGTTTTTTTAACTTATCCACCGGAACTGTGGATAAGTGTGTGTATTACTTTGAAAATCTCTATTTTAAACATATTCGTTAAGATCAAGAGAAAATCCTGAAAAATAAGTATTGACTATAATAATTAACGTTAAATCAATGGCTTATGTTTTTTTTGTTAATGCTGTAATCGATGTGGTTGAAAGTTTATCAGCGAGTTGAGTGGTTTATTAGGAGTGTGCATAACGTTGTTGCAAAAATGTTAACGAGGAGGTTGGGTTGAATTTCAATCAAAACAATGACATAAAATGTTCCCAGCTAATTGATTTTTTTTCTCACATATATTTTTCAATGTCAGCATAGAAAAAAAGTGGCGTGAATATAGATACGATTTGCCTTCATTTATGATATTTCAAGCAGCTTAAATTGATTCATGTTAAAATTGCGAATGCTTTTTTATCTAGACATCATTCAATGAGTACAGCATCCATAACCACTAATTCCATGTTAGAAGGTAATATCAAACAGACATTAATGAATATGACGCTTCCTATGGTAATGGGTATGCTAATGTTGATGACGTTTGGTTTAGTAGATACCTTTTTTGTCAGTTTATTAGGTACTCAAGAATTAGCTGCGATAAGTTTTACTTTTCCTGTGACATTTACCGTCATTAGTTTGAATATTGGATTAGGTATAGGGATCTCAGCTGTCATAGGACGGTTATTAGGATCAAATGACCATGCTAATGCAAGATTAGTGGCAACCGCCGCATTGATGACGGTGTTATGTTTGGTCGGCTTGCTTTCCGTTATTGGCTTTTTAACTATTGATCCTATCTTTATATTACTAGGCGC
>JGI26084J50262_1001649_pt1 | contig 12245 bp, 9 predicted proteins | sample SaaInl6LU_22_DNA_FD_50262 | JGI IMG/M metagenome (IMG submission 50262) | reverse complement strand
TGCCGAATACAACTATGTCGGAGTAGGAAGAGACGATGGTAAAACCAAGGGGGAATTCAGTGCTATCTTCTTTAAGAAAGACGAGCTTAGATTGATCGAAGAGTCTACCTTTTGGCTCTCTGAAACGCCTGAAAATGTCTCGGTCGGATGGGACGCTGCCCTACCCCGCATCTGTACTTACGCACTTTTCGAACACCAAGAATCTAAGCGCAAATATTGGCACTTCAACACTCACTTTGATCATATGGGCGTCAACGCTCGGGCTGAATCGGCTAAACTGATTGCTTCGAAAATAGGGTCTCTCGTAGATGGCGAAGAAGCCGTAGTCTTAAGTGGTGACTTTAATGCAGAGCCTCAAGAGGAACCCATTTTAGTATTGAGAAATAACTTTCAAGACCCGCTAGAAACAGTGAACCTCAGGGGACCTGTAGGCACCTTTAATGGATTTGATTTAGACGCGATTCTCGATCGGCGGATCGATTATATTTTCTTCAAAGAGACAAGAGTAGTAAACTACCAACATCTAGATACCAAACGCTCAAATAACCGCTGGATCTCAGACCACCTACCCATATATTTTAAGTTCAAGTTAGATGAATAGTAATCAAGGTTTCAGTAGAATTCTCGACCTTTGAGTGCTATGAAAATGAACACCCTTTTATTCTCGATCTGCTTGGTTTTTGCAGTTACCCTTCAAACAGCTGCTCAAAAAAACACCAACGACTCGCTACCCACCGTTGAATTACAAGAAGTAGAAATCAGTGCTTTTCGAGCAAAGACGAGTGTGCTTAACGCTCCCGTTTCTCTAAGTGTTGCAAAAATACCGGCAAATTGGTCAGGTCCCTCTCGATCTCTACAAGAATACCTGACCAATATCCCTGGAGTGCTCACTTTAAATAGCAGTAATTATGCCCAAGACCTGCGAATCTCAATTAGAGGTTTTGGAGCTCGAGCCGCCTTCGGTATTAGGGGTATTAAACTAGTGGTCGACGGCATTCCCGAAACTACACCCGATGGTCAAGGACAGCTCGACAATCTCCCACTAAGCCTTATTCGTGAAATTTCAGTCATACGGGGCCCGAGCGCACTTCGCTATGGAAACGCTTCAGGCGGAGTAATTGCTATCAATACCCTTTCGCCGGGAGGCGAGAAATTGAATTCAGTAAGTGTGTTGACGGGGGGCTTTGGTCAACGACAAGTATCAAGCACTCAAGGTTTCGGNAATAAAAATAACAGCTATCTNCTGCATTACACCCACCAAANAATCGATGGTTACCGAGCACACTCTGAAGCAGAAAATAACATCTTCAATTTCAGGTCAAAGCATAAAATTTCTGAGAGAACGAACCTCAACATTCAGCTAAATCACACCTCAAGCCCAGTAGCAAAAGATGCTGGGGGATTGACTTTAGAAGAATTTGAGAGCGAGCCCATGCAAGCAAGAGCGCTTAATGTAAAGTATAATGCGGGCGAGCGATTAACGCACTCAAAATTAGGATTGGCACTTAATGGGTCAACTAAAAGAGGCGTAGATTACAACTNTTACGGATTCTATTCGCGCCGCGATTTCGATGCCCTACTCCCTTTCACTAATGGTGGAGGAGTTTCACTAGAGCGAACTTATNGTGGCCAAGGAAGTTCAATCACNATTCAAACGGGCAACCTAAAATGGCAACTCGGTTACGATTGGGCCAGTCAAAAAGATTTTCGCGAGCGTTTTGCCAATAATAGCGGAACGCGTGGAGAGCAAAGCTTAAACCAATTCGAAAAATTCGAAAGTTTAGGTGGGTACCTCATTGCCGATTGGCGCCTTGGCAACCTTCTTTTAAATGGAGGCCTTCGATACGACAAAAATAAGCTTGGCCTTGATGACCAATTTTTAAGTGACGGTGATGATGGTAGTATCATTCAGCTTAATGCTTTGAGTCCTCAATTAGGCTTTACCTACAATGTCACAAGCCACTGGAGTATTTATGGCGGATATGCATTAGGTTACGAAACACCTACACTCAGTGAACTATCGGCCACCCCAATCGGAGAAGGCGGATTCAACCAAAGCCTAGATATTCAAAAAGCGAGCCAGTTCGAACTCGGCCTTAGATACCAGCAAGAAAAAATTAAAGGGTCTTTGGTTTGGTTTCGTATAAATACTCAAGATGATCTATTACCGTATGAATCAGCTAGTTTTCCGAGTCAAACACTTTATCAAAATGTAGGGACCACAAAAAGGAACGGGTTTGAATTAAATGGACAATGGAAGATATGGCCAGAAACCTTACTCAATGCAAATTATAGTACAATCAACGCTCGTTTCACTAATGGAAATCTAAATGAAAAGTATCTGCCTGGTATTGCCAAGGATTTCGGCTCAGTACAACTTCAACAGAACCTCAAAAGCGATGCTTCAATTAAATTGGGCAGTATCTATCGTGGAAATATTCATGCTAACAACGATAATACAGTAACTATACCTAAAACAATCATCCTTAGTCTTGAGGCAAGCAAAGGGTTCAACCCATTCAAATTAACCGCTGGGATTCAAAATGTATTGAACAAGCAATATTCAGATAACGTAAGAATTAATGCATTTGGAGGGCGTTATTACGAACCGACAATCGCCCGACAAGGTTTTGTAAGAATGCGTTATCAACTTTAATTAGAAATTAAAAAATATCGGAAATCCCGTATAATACACTAATAATTAACAAATTCGTTATATTCGTAAGCTTCATTATATGGAATATTCGTTATTTCATATTATGTTTGTGACGTATATCAATACCAAACCAGAATTATGAAAAAATTACTTTCTTTCGTTTTAGCAGGTACACTGCTTGTTTCTTGCGCTGATTACGACGATCGTTTCGATAGTCTTAACCAGGCATTAACCGAATTAGAAGCAGAGAATGCTGCTCTTGAGGCACAAATCGCTGCAATGCAGGGAGCTAGTGCTCAAGCTGCTCAAGCTACTGCTGCCAAATTAGCTGAATTCCAAGCTGCTGTTGGAGGCATCGTTGTTGCTCTACAAAACCTAGGAGATGCTAGTGCCGCAACTATTGCACAAGTTTCAGCTGTTATCGCACAAATTTCAGCTTTGGCTGATTTAGTTGCTTCGAATACAGCAACCCAAGCAGAACTAGACGCTGCAATCGCTGAAATCCAAGCTTTATTAGATCTTATTAATGAAAATGTTATCCACCATTCGGGAGGAGGATCTACTTCTTCTTCAGGAACTGAACACCACTCAGGTGGAGGTCATCACCATTCAGGTGGAGGATCTACTAACGGATAATCATCAAACGACTAAAAAGAAATCATGAAAAAACTTATCACACTTATTTTTACGGCTGTACTTCTAGTATCATGTACTGATTATGATAGCCAGTTCGATCAAGTAGATGCTAAAATCAAAGAATTAGCTGCGGCTAATGCTTCACTCGAGGCAGAACTCGCTGCTATGGCTGCTCTAAACGCTTCAGTTTCAGCTCAAACAGCTGCCAAACTAGCCGAGTTCCAAGGAGCAGTTGGTGATATTGTAGCTACTTTACAAGCTTTAGGTACTGCTAGTGCGGCTACCATCGCACAGATGAATGCAATTATTGAGCAAATCTCTGCTCTAGCTGCTCAAGTAGCTTCTAACAGTGCTTGTGCATCGGATATTCGCGAAGCGATTGCTGCGATTGAAGACGCATTAAATAAATTAAATGAAAACGTACTTCACCACTCAGGTGGAGGAGCTCACCATTCAGGTGGAGGATCTTTGGATCTATTCCCAACAACAGCTACAGACAATGGTGATGGTGCCCTGAACTTGACTGTTGCAGTCCCTTGCGGAACTACAATGTTACGTTTATCAGGTCCATGGTGGGGATGGAATCCTGCAGGAGGTCCTGTTGGTGTTGACAATGGTGATGGTACATTTACNTTCACTTTAGATCCAGCTCCAACCGAGAACATGGAATATTTATACACTACAGATGGAGTTTCTTACGAAAATCTTATCGACAACGCACAAAATGCAGAGTGTGCGGATCGTGTTGAAGGTGGACGTTTCAATACGGACTACTTCGGGTACGCTAACCGTATTTGGATTGTAGGTTCAGGCGACCAAGCCGAGACTTATGACTCTTGCTCAATTGATACCATCGACTAAAAAAAGAAAGTATTTATATACGATAAAAAGGCCGCTCATTCGAGTGGCTTTTTTTATATCTTCAATCTATGAACAAACCCCTAACCCTATTTGGTCTATGGATACTTTTATCCATAACACCAATTCGTGCGCAATCTACCACCGGTACTAGAGGGCTCGTTAAAACCCCTACTGCCCGAATGTTTGAAGATGGAACCCTAGCCCTAGGCGCGGCTTTCATACCGCCCGGATACCATAAGAGAACATCAGGAGCAGGTTTACCCAAGGGAACAGTGGTTCCAAACGCTGGTCTCAACACTTTTATTACAATCAATCTATTTCCTTTTATGGAGATTATGTTTCGGTACTCTCACGAGATCAATCTACCGGTAACACCCATTACCCAGTATTTTCCAGACAGAATGTTTACCGCACGCTTCAAGCTTCTGAATGAAACTAAAAAGTGGCCAGCAGTGGTTTTAGGAATGCAAGATGTGGTTGCATTTTTCGACACCAATGCTGCGGGTGGAGGTTCAGCTCCAAACTTTGCTTCTACTTATTTAGTAGCTACAAAGAATTTCAACTACAAAGGGTTTAACATAGACACTACACTAGGCTACGGCTCAGATATCGGAGATATTCCCGCCAAAGAATTTAGAGGTCTATTCGGTGGCCTTGAAATCACCACGCCCTATTTAGAAGACACTCAGTTGTTATTAGACTATGATGCTACCTATATCAATATTGGAGTTCAGAAGCAGTTCTTTAAGAGGCTTCATACAATGGTTAGCTATTATCCGAATTATCAAAAAGTTGGGTGGGTTCTCGCCTATCGCTATAAAATGTACTAGACATGAGAAACCTAATCTTAACCCTATTACTTATTACAGCTAGCGCCAACCTTCAAGCGCAATGTGATTTAATTACACCATTAAAGAACGAGGGTTTTGAAAATCTCATTCAAACCAATGAAGATGGAGAATTACAACTGCACTATGAAAATCGCAGATACCGTTTTGAAGGCCTTGCCCTACAAAAGGTTTTAGAGATCATCGCCGACACTCCTTGTCTAAGTAATTCGATTACACTTATCATCTATAACAAAGGAATTCCCGTAACAGAAATCGGTACAACTAAAGCGCTCATAGATGATTTGATTAGTGGAACTATAACTGCTAAGGAGTTTACAAGCAGTTCAAGTTTTGATTTTACTACTAAGAAAAAACCAAAAGAGAAGACTACTCAAAGCTCTTATTTAAAATCAGATCTAGCTGTTGGTGCTCGAACTGATTATTTATTAGGTAATTTTGACAACCCTATTCGTTGGACACCCATGCTTCTCCCCAGCCTTCAATCAACGATAGCTAGAGGAACTCAGATCAACACCACCTTCGGAGTGGTTTTATATGACGATCTATATAATTGGGAAACTTCTCGTTTTAGATATGCCTTTGCTTCACATAATGGACGTTTACCTGGTGGCATATTTACGAGACTAAGTGCCGGGTACTTCGAACAAACCCAATACGGCATCGAAGGTCATGCAACTAAGTTTTTCTTTGGTGATCAGCTTCGATTCGACTTAAATCTATCCCTTACCGAAAACCGCTTTTTAGACCCCCCTCCTGGCAGAAGAGCCATCGATAAAAATCATTTTAGTTACGGGTTTAAAGCAACCTATCGCTATACTCCATGGACAACCGATTTAAGCATTCATTACGGAAGGTATATCTTCGATGACACCGGCTACACGTTGCTATTGCAACGTCAGTTCAATGAAGTATTTATCGGATTTTTCATGAGAGAGGTAGATCAGCAAATTGTAGGATCATTCGGAACCCTCTATGACCGTAACTATGGATTTCAATTTACAGTACCCATCGGTACCAAAAAACACTTAAAGCCGCATTATATCAGACCTAAAACGGACGAGCAGTACACGCTTGATTACAACTACACGGGCGGGGTTAGTATTGGACGACGTATTTTCGCTCCAGGAACAGTGATTGCCGAACTTGAAGAATATTACCCTTCAACCCTTCAAAGAGCATTAGAAAGTCTATTTAAAGGGCGCTAAGCAGCTCTTTAAGCGCATCTTTCCAAGGTCTCATGGCAATGCCATAGGTGAAAAGTAATTTTTCAGTGGAAAGCACCGAGTACTTCGGTCTTGGAGCAGGTGCATTGAAGGCCTCAGTAGTGGTATTATTAACGGTTACTGAAAGCTGCTTTTGGATAAATATCTCTCTTGCAAAATCAGCCCAACTGCACTGTCCTGTATTTGAAACATGAAAGAGTTCAGGAGTGTCTGGTAAGCCCGATTGAATTATTTGAAATACCACTCTTGCTAAATCTAGAGCCGAGGTAGGTGTACCGATTTGATCATTAACCACTGAAAGTTCTGGACGCTCAGCACCCAAACGAAGCATGGTCTTACAAAAGTTATGGCCAAAAGGAGAGTATAACCAAGAAGTTCTAATGACTAATGCAGAAAGCGCAGACTGCAATATCACCTCCTCGCCGGCTAATTTAGAAGCTCCGTATATTGATTTAGGTCCTGTGAAACTATCTTCGGTATAAAGAGTATTAGCCTCTCCATCAAATACAAAATCAGTAGAAAAGTGAATGAGTTTTATCTCATACTCCCCACAAAACTGCACCAATTGGATCACTCCCATTCGATTCACAGCATAGGCATCCTCTGGGCATTCTTCAGCCTTATCAACTGCGGTATACGCCGAACAATTAATGATTAAATCAGCAGATTTTAAAGGAACATAGGTTTCAGCCTTGGTAATATCCACTTCATCACTACCATAAAAAGAAATATGCAATACGCTCGGAACCACTTCTTTAAGACAACTAGCTAACTGACCACTTTTACCAATAACCGCGATTTTCATCCTTACTTACTCTTTATCGAAGCGAAGATCTCCTTAGCAGGGTCTTTTACCAAAATATATCCGGTAGAAAGCACCACTCCTAAAAAGGTCCAAATAACCACAATAAGACCTCGCTTAGGCGCTGATCGTTCGAACGGAACCGTAACCGGTTCGATAATCGTAAATACCGGAGTATCTTTATTTACCTGAAGCTTCGCTTGTTCTACTTGTGAGGCTAACTGCTCGACCACTGATGAGGCAATATTAAGCTCGCGCTCTAAACGGTCTAATCGGTTTTGATACAATGAACTCGAGATATTCAAATTCTGATCTTTAAAGATCGCGATCGAATCTTGAAGGGTTTCGTAAGAGGTTTTATTCTCTTGGTATTGCTTGGTGGTAAAATCTAGTAGTTCTCTAGCCGATTGATTCTTAAATTCAATAATACGTTTCTGAAGTAATTCCTTTGCTCGCTCGGCTACTTGAGCTGCGATGTATTTATTCTCATCAGAAAATTCTAAGGTTACAAAGCCTTCCTTCTCATTAAGCGACAATACCAGTTTCGTATTAAGCGCTTCAAAGAGTTTTCGATCGTCTTCACTGATTTGATACAATTGACCCTCTGTGGCGGTTACCGTTTCAGAAGTCGATCCCCGTAAAGCAGATAGTATCGTGCCTGGCAAACCGATAGTGTATTTCTTAATGGTTCCGAGTACTGAAGAACCCTCATCATCTGCTAAATAATCAGAAAGCACTGTATTCTGACCTTCTACTTCGATGGACTCATCGAGTAAATCTAGTTTATAAGGTACCGATGAAATAATTTGCGGATATAAGGTTGGAGGAATATCAGATCCTCCTCCCATACCACCGAGGCTAATCCCCGCTAGTGATGCTAAGCCTGAAAGACTCGATGAGGGTTTAGAGTCCCCTCCCGTTTGCGGAATAAAGGTAGCTCCAGAGGTGTAGGTGTTAGGAGTAGCTAGAGCAACTATTACACCTAGTATAGCCGCAGCTATAGCAGATAGGATAATGAATTTTCGGCCCTGATAGATTTGTTTTAAAAGAGCGATTAGGTCAATTGAATCGTCTTCAAATACCTGAGGTAAATTTTCTGGTGTGCTCATCTTAAATTCCTAATTGTTTTATAAGTAAAGCAAGAGTAGCTAAGGTAGAAGTATATCCTACAATTTCACCAAGCGCTGAACCACCTTCTCTCGGTAGTTTTTCAGGAACTACAATCGTAGCTCCAGGCTCTAATTTAGGATCTAAACGTATTAGACCTAAACCTGCAGAACGGCGAGACTTAATCGATCCATTTTGGTAGACTACGTATACTCTTGATTTACGAGCCTTATCACTAAGACCTCCAGCAGCACGTATTGCCCCTTTAACGGTTAAGCCCGTTCTATAGGTCAATTTTGCGGATTGTTGTATCTCACCCAGTACGGTAATGGTATTATCCAGTTTTGGGACGGTGATGATGTCACCTTCTTTCAGTACAACATTGTTTTTAGAATCAGCACCACGAGAACTCATTAGCTTATCTCCATCAATACCGATGATAATCGATTCATTTTCTAGTTCAGCAACTTGCTGAGCTTCTGCAGCTTCAATATCCTCGGCTGCAGCATCACCACCCGCAATAGCTGCCGCTGATTCTACTGCTTTTTTAATCGCTCGCTGATTAGTACCTGCTGAAAGCACCTTACGAGTAATACTGATCCCAGGTAAATAGGCATCTTCTAGAAACCCTCCTGACTCTTGCAGTAAATCGTACAATCGGTAATCCGATCCTTTAAGTGCATACACCCCTTGATTTTTTACAAAGCCTTCTAGGCTCACTTTTTCAATGGTCTTAAAACCTGGGATTTGACGAACCACGATCAGATCATTCGCCGAGAGTTCTATGTTATTGTCTGGCACTAGATTTTCATCGACCGCAGTAGTAGTAGTAGTAGTAGTAGTAGCTTCTCCAGTTACTTTAGGGTGGTATACCGTTACAGCAGCCCCATTAGCTTTAGCGGTAAACCCTTCAGCTAGAATAAGCGCATCTGAAAGGCTCATCCCCTTTTTAAATTCAAAACTGCCAGGGGCATTTACCTCCCCTTGCACCTCAACGGTACCATAATCGGTAAGATCTTCTACAGAAGGTAGAAATAGTCGATCTCCATTTTTAAGAGTGATATTAAGTGCTGAAGCATCGGTCAAATCGATCGATAAAGCAGCCCCTTCTACTCCATAATTCGACCGAAATAAGGTGGCACGAGTAGGCAATGCCGAAAGGCTAAGACCATTAGCAGCATCTATTAATTCAGACAAGGTATTAACCGACTCTAACGAGTAAGTTCCCGGCACATAAACCTCACCTTCAATACTTACTGAGTTTTCAAGGGTTTCACGAACCAAATTAGCGGTCAGCACATCGCCATCTTCTAGAAGCTCTGAAGAGGCTTTTACGATTTCAAGGGTGAAAGATTGGCGTTTGAAACCTGTTACTCGGTTAACAAACACACGCTCTTTATAAGCATCTGATAAAAACCCACCTGAAAAATCTAAGACATCAGATAGGGTCTCATTTTTTGAAAGCTCAAAATACCCCGGAGTTTTAAAGGCTCCTGAGAGCTCTACTTGAGATTCAAAAGCAGGGACCTGAAGTACGTCTTGATCTTGCAGGTATACTGAAGGAATCTTTCCGCTTACAAAAAAGTCATATAAATCAATGGTTTTAAAAAGTCGGCCACCTCGAATAAGACGAACATTTCGATACGATCCTACAGCATTAGGGCCTCCAGCGGCATAAAGTGCGTTCAGTACTGATGTAAAACCTGATAAAGTATAAGTCCCAGGGGCTTCTACCTGACCGGTAATATTAACCACTACTGATCGCGCTTTTTGAAGGCTTAGTGATAAAGTCACTTTAGCCTGATCATTGGCTTCGGCCTTAAGACCGGTATAAATTTCAGCAAATCGAGCTTCTAGTCGTCTTTTAGCTGAGGCGATGGAAAGACCTGATAGATATACAGGAGCCAGGCGTTCTACCTTAATGGTACCCGAGCGTGAGATCTGCAGTTCATACGACTCTTCAGAAGCACCATAAAGTTCTACTCGAATTTCATCTCCGGGGCCTAACTGATAATCCTCAGGGGTAGCTAAGTATAATTCAGGGGTTTCACCTTCTCGAGCCGCTGAGAAATAATCCGAACCAAAACGCTTTACCGTAAATAAAGCATCTTCTTTTTTCTCTTCTTGTGGCTTCCCGCCAAAAAGACCAAAATTTGAATTCAGACTAGCTTCTTCGTTTGCAGTTGCAACAGTATTTCCAGCGGGCTGGTTCCATAGCTCTTCTAATAAAGAGACATCAGAAAGACTGGCTCCTTGAGCACGGATGATACTTTTTACCTGTGTTAAGGTGTATCCTTGTTCCTTGGCCTGTTTAACATAAGACTGTAATTGCTGTGTAGAGGCAGCTTTAGCCGTTTGGGCGGCCTTAGATGCGGACATCCCTTTAGGTAAGGTTTGAGCCGAAGTGGTAAGAACAAAAAAGCTAAAAAAAACAAATAAGAGCTTTTGCATCATGGGTATTGTTGTTTGATATGCAAATATGCTACATTCTTAGATTATAGCGAGGTTTAAGACTGAATAGATTCCTATGTTTTTCCTATAAACTACCGGAAATCCGCAATATTCCACCAAAAAACCAATAAACTCAACAAAATGCAACCTAATTTGAGGTAATATCCGAGAGCAATCGTAGAAATTCCTAGCTTTGTAACCCAAACTAACCGTTATGAATGAGCAGATCATTCGAGAATTTATTAATCATAATTTAGAAGTCAGCTTGCTAATTGCAGCTGTTCTAGGATTTGTGGTAAATCAATTCTTTTCTAAAAAGGCACTGATTATTGCCAAACGAAAAGAACTGTTCGCAGAGGTGAACCATCGTAGTTCCCATTCTATTCCTATCCCAGCTTTTGGCGGTATTTCTTTGTTTGTAGTTTTTATTTGTGCCGCGCTAACCATGTTGGGTATTGGATCATCGCATTCAATTGGTTTTGTGGTACTCTCTGCTTTTATCCTTTTTATGTCAGGATTAAAAGACGATTTAATGGGTACTTCGGCTAGAACCAAATTACTAGTTCAACTCGGCACCACTTGTCTGGTGCTTCTAAACTCTGAACTTACAGTTACTCATCTATCGGGTTTTTTTGGAATTGGTGAAGTAACACCAGTAGCTGGATTTTTAATTTCCTTAGGATTTATAGTATTTCTGGTTAATGCTTACAACCTGATTGACGGTATTGACGGTCTAGCTGGGATCGTTGCGATTATCGCCTTTAGCGTGTTTGGGGTGTATTACTATGTAAACGGCCTCACACCGCTCACACTTATTATGGCAGCGCTAATCGGAGGGCTCATCAGTTTTTTAACCTGGAATTTCGGAAGCCAAAAGCGCAAGATGTTCATGGGAGATACAGGATCGCTGGTAATCGGGTTTTTATTAGCGATAAATGCGCTTGTAATTGTTGCACAGCAACCAATTAGCCCAGAGGTTTCATTCGTACCGCAAAACGCAGTCATTTTTATATTAACCATTTTGGTGATACCTGTTCTTGACACCCTGCGTATCATTGTGATAAGATTATCCAATGGGCAAAAACCATGGGTAGCTGATCGTAATCACATGCATCATCTATTGTTAGATAAAGGCCTTTCTCACAAACAGGCAACTTTTTGTTTAGGGAGTCTTCAGGTCATCGCAATCATCGGGTACATCAGTATTAATAACTTAGGGCCGATTGCCCAGCATCTATTTGTACTTTGTCTATATAGCACCTATGCGGCAATGTTCTTTAGTGCAAGTGTGACTAGAAAGCTGGGAGAAAACGGTAAAGGGTTTCAGAAGTTATCGAGTGTGCTTCGAACATTATTACCATAAATCGGAATCCGTTATATTTAGGTTAAGCGGTTTGGCTGATGAAAGGGATAGCATTAAATTCGCAAAAACAAAATTTAAAAAACCACGAGTGGCCCTACCAGCAGTAGTTGAAAGGTTACCCATGTTACAGGGTCTGGAACGATTGACCTGAAACTTGATTAATCAAGTTTTTGATAGAAATGATCAAGGAGAGATACAAAGAGATACAAGAAGAAATAGAGAGCTACGGCTTCACGATTGTAGCTAAAGACTTTGAGCGCCCATGGGGTGCTTTTTTAGTTATTAAGGAACAAGA